>Ga0105047_10001887_pt1 | contig 37649 bp, 31 predicted proteins | sample MAT04_FD_78384 | JGI IMG/M metagenome (GOLD analysis project Ga0105047, IMG submission 78384) | Freshwater microbial communities from Lake Fryxell liftoff mats and glacier meltwater in Antarctica - MAT-04 (megahit assembly) | ecosystem: Environmental > Aquatic > Freshwater > Ice > Liftoff...
ATAACCATTGCTGCGCAATATTCCTTCTTCCGTACAACCTATGCTTTTCATTGCTGCTATACTTCGTTTATTACGGTGATCGGCCCGGAATTCTACTCTGTACACTTCCATTTTCTCAAAAGCAAATTCCAGCAATAAATATTTACAATGTTTATTTAATCCTGTACCCTGAAAATCTTTGCCATACCATGTAAATCCAAGTTGTACTGTATCAGCGACGGGTTGGATATCATAAAACCTAGTACTCCCTCCGCAAAGTCCTGTTCGCTTATCAAATATTATAAAAGTATATTCTTTTTCATTTATTCTCGAGTTTATTGCATCCTGAACATACTTTTTCATGGCATCCTCTCCGGCAGCCGACTTAAGAGAATAGTTCCATAATGAAGGTTCAGTCAATGCAAAGGGCAGCAAATACTGAATATCATCTTGTACCAATGGCCTGAGAAATACTATATCATTCTGCAGGTTGTATTCATCGTCAAACCGGAAGTTCATATCTTATCCCGGTTTCAGGCTTTAAATCCGGCTTTCACACTGATATCCAGCATGGCATCTATACACTTACGACCCTTTTCTATTACCCAGTCTTCCAGAATAATCTCTGGAAGTTCATATTTCATGCTCAGATAAAGTTTTTCCATAGTATTGCGTTTCATATGCGGACAATCATTGCAAGCACATGAATTGTTGGGTGGTGCAGGAATAAAAGTTTTGTGTGGAGATGCCAATTCCATTTGGTGCAAAATGCCTGATTCGGTGGCTACTATGAATGATAGAGCTTCGTTATTCTGTGTGTATTTTAATAGTTGTGTAGTAGAACCAATAAAATCAGCCATGGCTAGTATATGTTCTTCACACTCAGGATGCGCAATAAATTTAGCTTCCTGATGTCGGTGCATAAGTTTTGTGATTTTTTCATGCGAAAAAATTTCGTGCACCATACAAGCACCATTCCAAAGGATCATATCTCTTCCGGTTTTTTTGATAAGATAGGCTCCCAGATTTTTATCGGGTGCAAAGATGATACCTTTATCCTCCGGTATACTGTTGATGATGGCTTCTGCATTGGAGGATGTACAGCATATATCGGTTAATGTCTTTAATTCTGCCGTACAATTGATATAACTCACCACTACATGATCAGGATATTTTTCTTTAAATTTTTTGAATAATGGTGCCGGACAACTGTCAGCCAAAGAGCATCCGGCTTTAAGGTCAGGCAAGACCACTTTCTTTTTTGGATTCAGCATCTTGGCCGTTTCTGCCATGAAATGAACACCTGCAAATACTATTATATCTGCATCAGTGCTTTCCGCTTTTTGAGACAAACCCAGACTATCTCCGATATAATCTGCTACATCCTGAATTTCAGACTCCTGATAATAATGCGCAAGGATAATGGCATTTTTTTCTTTTTTAAGTTTATTGATCTCTTCCACCAAATCAAGTGTCGGGTCTATGTCAATATCCAAATACCCCTTTTTATTAAGTTTTGAAATTGCTTTCTCAAGTATTTCTGCCATGATTTGTTTCTTTTACAAAATGTTTATTATTACTTTTATTCTGGCACTTCTTTCCATTCTAGTGTTGTGGCAACAGCATAATGATCGGAGAAGTGATCTTTTATTATTTCAAATGACGATATATTAAGTTGTGGGTCTGCAAAAACATAATCGATCCTTAACAATGGAATTCTTCCCGCATATGTAGTCCCGATTCCATATCCACGCTCACGATATGCATCATTTGCCAATGCAGAAAATACATGATAGGTATAGGATTGTGGCGGATCATTCAAATCCCCGGCGAGTATAATTTTATGTGGACTTTTTGAAGCATGCGCCGCAATTTTTTCAGCTTGTCTGCTGCGCTGAAGGTGTTTGTTCCGAAATTTACGCAACATTCCCTTTATATCATACCATGCTTGTTTCTGATCTAACTCTGTTTGGTTTGCCAGTTTTTCAGCATCACGACTGATTTGATTGGATTGCAGATGAAAACTATATACCCGTATGGTATCAAATTTTAACTTTATATCAGCCCATAAACATGAGTTAGTGATGGTTCCAAAATCGATCTCTCCTTTTGTTATAAATGGATATCTGGATAATATGACTGCGCCTTTTTCTTTGTAATATAAAAAATGTTCCGGAAATGTTTTCTTTAGTATGTCATAAGCATAATCACCTACTTCCTGAATACAAAAAACATCTGTCTCTTTATATTGCTCAAGGAATTCCATAAAAGCTTCTTTTTTAGCATCTCTGTTCTTCTTTTTTTTATCATATCCAAAGGAAGCATTGCTTATATTGTAGGTCATTAAAGAAATAGTTTCACCGCTTGTTTCCATCTGCTGACTGCTGAATGAAATAAAACTTTTCATCTGACTCCATCCAAGCAATATGCAGACTATTGATGGCCACATATATTTCATTTTCTTGAATAGCCAGAAAAATATAAAGCAGATATTTAACAGAAGTAAAACGGGGTAGAAGAGCCCGAAAAATGAAATTATCCAGGTCAGTTCAGGATCTACATTAGGCGCAAGATAGGCAAGAAAAGTTGCCAGAATCACTCCCAGATTGATTATCATAATACTCCTGTCGATAAATTTCACTCATTTATGTTTTACTGGCCTGATACAATATTTCTTTTTCTTCATCAGTAAGGCTATCATATCCTTTCTGTTTTATTTTATCAAGAATTTCGTCTACCCTAGAAGATATATTCTGTTGTCTTGTCTTTGGAAGCGATGATTTTTTTTCTATCAATTCTGACCTGTGTGCTACTTTTAGATTACCCCTTTTTACAGGTGGTTTTTTTCTTTTGAAGGTAAAAATATCAATAAAATTATTGAAATATACAGACAAATCTGTACCCATCCTTAACAAATACACAAATAGGAAACCAAACAATGTCCCTCCGAGATGAGCAATGTGGCCTCCGGAGTTAACAGTGGCATTTATTCCTATAATGTCAAAAAATAATATAAACAGGCCAATAAATTTGATTCGCACATTTCCTAATAATATCAGCTGCACATTATAATCAGGGGCAGTGGCTACCGCTGTAAAAACTAACGCCAGAACAGCTGCTGAAGCCCCTAGTGCAAAAGAACCAATATTAGGCAACAATTGAAAAGATAAAATATAAGCAAATCCACCGATCAGACCACCTAAAATATAAACAGGCAATATTTTCCTGTCTCCCAATAAATCACCGGCTATAGTTCCAAACCAGTAAAATGTCAGCATATTCCATGCAAGATGCCAAAACCCACTGTGCAGAAACATATGAGTGATCAGTGTCCATGGCCTGTATAACAAGGTTATCAAATCACCCGGTAAAGCAAGATATGGCAATATATTACTTTGATAAAAAGTAGGCAAAAAAGCATTTAAAAGTGCCGAAACCATAAATACGACAACATTGATGATAATAAGTTTTACAACCATATTACCATAATCAAAAGATGATTTTACGTCTTGTACTATTGACCTGAACATATTGATATATAAAATTAACGCAAATTAGCCATTTTCCAATATCTGATCATTAAAAAACCACAAATGGCCCCTCCTACGTGGGCAAAATGGGCAATTCCCGGCTGAAAACCAGAAAAACCGCTAAACAAACCCAAGCCAATAAAAAACATGGCCATATATTTTGCTTTCACAGGTATCGGTGGAAATAAAAGCATAAGTTGTACATTGGGAAACATGGTAGCAAATGCCGTGGTCACTCCAAATATTGCCCCTGATGCACCCAAAATTGGATTGGGCGAAATAAGTAGCTGTAAAAATGATGCGGCAAATCCTGCCACAAGATATAAAATAAGAAATCTTTTGGCCCCAAGACTGGATTCTACATATGGCCCAAACATATACAAGCCAAACATATTAAAAAATAAATGTTCAAAGTTAGCATGCATAAACATATGTGTAATCAATTGCACCGGCTCAAATCCTGCATAATCTGGTCTACTCAATATAAAATACCTTTCGATGCCTGGGAAAGGGATTAAATACCACACAGCAAAAAATACTATTACATTAATGATTAATAAATTTTTTACTACTTCTGTCATTCTGAGCATAATACTCCTTCTTTATTGCTGATTAAAACGTTTTACAATCTCATCAAGTTCGTACAAAATGAAACAATTCTTACCTGAGGGACTTTTATATGGCATTTTACATGCAAATAATAAATCTATCAGTGCCATCATTTCTGCTTTCTCGAGTTTTTTTCCTCTTCTTACTCCGGAAGAAACAGCCATAGATCTCGCCAGATTTTCTTCTATCCCTAACTCAAACTCGAGATTATTAACATACTGCGAGATAAGTTGTTCTACAAGACCTTCTATATCAGCTCCATTGTCCAGACTTGAAGGCGTCCCATGTATGATAAAAGTATGGTGTCCGAACTCCTCTATTTCAAATCCAAGTGCATTCACCTTTGGCAAAATATTTTTTAATATACTTGATTTTGATGGGTCGAGTTCTACTGTTCTTGGAAATAATTCCTTTTGTGAAGCGTATTCACCATTTTGTAATATTTCCAGATACTGTTCATATAAAATTCGCTCATGTGCTGCATTCTGATCAATGATCATCATTCCTGATTTGATCTGATGAATGATATACATATTGTGCAATTGGTATGGTTCTTTTGCACTTACTGCTTTTATTGGTTGAGATTCATCCGTACTCATTTGAAAAGCTTCGCTTTCCATTGTTCTGACTTCTTCAGGTATAATATGTTCAGGCAAATTCACTTGTTGTAATCCCTGATATATCTGTTCCCAGCCTTTAGTATTACCTCTCTCGGGTAGAAATCGCGCTTCATTTTCAATAGAATATGAGTCTTTTCTATATTTATTTTCTAAAGTAGATGGAATTAATGTCGGCTCTCCAGAAAATTTGTAAGCAAAGTTGTGGTCAATACTAAAATCCAGCATGGGTGTCAGACTATATTGTCCCAAGCTGTGTTTTAAGGCTACTCTGATATAATTATAAATCAATCTTTCGTCCTCAAACTTTATTTCTGTTTTGGTGGGATGTACATTAATATCTATATTGGCAGGGTCTATTTCTAGAAAAAGAAAATAGGCAGGAAACATATCCTTTGTTATTAATTCATCGTACGCCACCCGAATAGCATGATTTAGATAATTGCTCTTAATAAACCTTTTATTTACAAATATATACTGGTCGCCTTGTGATTTCCTTGCTGCTTCGGGCTTTCCTATAAACCCGGAAAACAGGACCACTTCTGTCTCTTCGCTGACTGGTACTAGTTTGTCATTCATGTTTTTTCCTAAAACACCTACAATCCGCTGCTTTAGATTTGCTTTTGGCAAATGATATACTTCATTTCCATTGTGATGAAACGTAAAGTAAATCTCCGGATTGGCCAGAACTACCCTATGAAATTCATCCATGATATGTTTAAGTTCTGCTGGGTCTGATTTTAAAAATTTCCGTCTGGCAGGGACATTGTAAAAAAGATTTTTTACAGTAACGGAAGTTCCCGGCATAGCCTGAACTTTTTCCTGTTTTACCACATGTGATCCTTCTATAGAAATTCTGTTGGCTACTTCTTCAGTTTCCTGTCTGGTTATCATTTCTACATGAGCAATAGCGGCTATAGAAGCCAGTGCTTCTCCCCTGAACCCCATTGTCTTTATACAAAAAAGGTCATTGGCAGATCTTATTTTGGAGGTGGCGTGCCGTTCAAATGCCATTCTGGCATCCGTCTCTGACATCCCCTTCCCGTCGTCAATGACCTGAATGCTTGTTTTTCCAGAATCTTTTATTATAAGCTTAATGTTTTGCCCTCCAGAATCTAAAGCATTTTCTAACAATTCTTTGATTACTGAAGCTGGTCGCTGGATTACTTCCCCTGCGGCTATCTGATTGGCAATACTGTCAGGAAGTAGCTGGATGATGTCTGGCATAATGATTCGAACCTTTACTTGGAAAAAGCTTCTATCAATGCAATAACCTTATTGGAGCTCATCAATACATAAGCAGCCAGACCGAGTACACATATGATATACAACAACCTGATATTGGACTGTCGCACGGCAGATGATCTTACATTAGGATCTCCGTAATGCTTCAAACGGAGTCCTGTTTTAATCCGATTTTTCATGTTTTCCACATTATCAGACGTATCTTCTGTATGCTTATATTTTTTGATCCTTTCTTCCAATTCCTCTTTGGCAGGGTCATAATACCTGGGAACAAAACCAAAAGACTTAGGTTTTACCCTATTTCCAAAACCTATTTTTATCATGGTGTTAAGGATTATTCTATGTACATAACATCCAATGTTAACCTAAGTTCAATGATAGGTTATGCGTCAATATTGGCGTATTTGGCATTTTCTTCTATAAACTTACGTCTTGGTGGTACTTCGTCTCCCATGAGCATACTGAAAATTCTATCCGCTTCCATGGCATCATAAATGGTAATCTGTCTTAACATTCTGTTATTCGGATCCATCGTGGTCTCCCAGAGCTGTTCAGCATTCATTTCACCTAGACCTTTGTACCGTTGGGTTTTTATGCTGTTATCTTCTTTACCGTTGGAATAATTTTCAATGGCCGTTTTTCGTTCTTCATCATTCCAGCAATAAATAAAATTTTTACCCTTTCTTACCTGATAGAGCGGCGGAGCTGCTATATAAATGTGACCATTTTCGATCAGCGGTTTCATATACCTGAAAAAGAATGTCATGATCAAGGTTGATATGTGGCTACCGTCTACATCTGCGTCACACATAATGACAACCTTGTGATACCTGAGTTTCTCTATATTCAATATTTTTTCACCATCCTTTTCTTCTATGCTTACACCAAGGGCTGTAAACATATTTTTAATTTCTTCGTTTTCATAGATACGGTACTCCATGGCCTTTTCCACATTGAGAATTTTGCCCCTAAGCGGAAGAATAGCCTGAAAATTTCTATCCCTGCCTTGTTTGGCCGTACCACCTGCAGAATCTCCTTCCACCAAAAATATCTCTGACTCGATAGGGTCTTTTGAACTGCAATCTGACAGTTTTCCAGGCAAGCCACTTCCGGTAAGTACATTTTTTCGTTGCACCATTTCTCTGGCTTTTCTGGCAGCATGTCTTGCAGTCGCAGCGAGGATTACTTTATCTATGATTCTCCTAGCCATCATAGGATTTTCTTCCAAATATGCTTTGAGTACATCTCCTACACATCTGGATACAATACCGGTGACTTCCGAATTTCCCAGCTCCCCTTTGGTCTGTCCTTTAAATTGAGGCTCAGGTACTTTTACAGAAACAATAGCCGTCAGCCCTTCTTTAAAGTCCTCGCCTGATATCTCTATTTTCAGTTTGCTAAACATGCCGTTATCATCCCCATACTGCTTAAAAAGTCTGGTGATCGCTCTTCTGAACCCTGCAACGTGGGTTCCTCCATCACGGGTATTAATATTGTTTACGTAAGAAAAAATATTCTCCTGGTAACCGGTATTGTATTGCATAGCGACTTCCACCTCTACGTTGTCTTCTTTTCCCACCACATAAATAGGTTCTTCAATAAGCGGCGGTCTGGTCTCATCCAGATATTTAACAAATTCTCTTAGTCCACCTTCTGAATAAAAGTCTGTTCTTTTGAATGAACCATCTTCTTCGACTTCTCTTTCGTCTGTTAAGGAAAGAAAAAGACCTTTATTCAGGTATGATAATTCTCTGATTCTGCCAGCCAGTGTTTTAAAACTGTACTCCAGCGTTTCAAAGATGGTTCCGTCCGGTCTGAAAGTAACTTTGGTCCCTTTTTTATCAGAATCACCCAACGTTTTTACCGGTCCAAGAGGTATTCCTTTGCTATATTCCTGCTCAAAATATTTACCGTCTCTATGTACTTCCACACGGACGTACTCTGAAAGTGCGTTTACACACGATACCCCTACACCGTGAAGACCACCTGAAACTTTGTAGGTATCTTTATCAAATTTCCCTCCAGCATGCAGTACAGTCATAACTACTTCAAGCGCTGACTTCTGGAGCTTCTCGTGCATGCCTGTAGGAATACCCCTTCCATTGTCAATAACTGTAACAGAATTGTCTTTATGAATGATGGTATCTATGTGTGTGCAATGACCTGCCAGATGCTCGTCTATGGAATTGTCTATAACTTCCCAGACAAGATGGTGCAATCCTTTTTCATCAGTACTGCCGATGTACATTCCTGGTCTTTTTCTTACTGCCTCCAGTCCTTCCAGTGCCTGAATATTATCTGCACCGTAATCATTTTTTTTCGGTTCTTTATTTTCGCTCATAAACTTAACACATCCCGTTTTTATTCGGGCTGCAAAGATAGCAATTTTTTAGCACAAAACAAATATGAAAGATATTTAATAGCTTAAAAATCAAGCATTATGAAGAATTTTTAATTCTTTCCTTACCTTTATAAAAACAAGTGATTTTTAGGCATGTTTTTAACAATTTGCACTATTAGCTTTTGTCACTCTTCCCTTTATCAGAACAGATGAGATTTTGGCTACTAATTTATAAAAATACACCCCAAAGGGTTTATTCTACATTCTACATCTACGGATTAACTCCTGATAGCTATCGGGAGTCGCAATTAACATTTAATCTAAAGGATATTTTTCTGTACAATTGGTTATACATACTCTTTAGGCCTGAAATTTTAAAAAAAGATCTAATTCTTTACCTTATCGGCCAATGTCACAGAACCAGAATATTCTATCTCTTTACCATCAATAAACAGTGCTTTTGCATAGTAGACATACACTCCAGGATCCAGTCTGCGACCATCAAAAGTACCATCCCAACCATCTGTTCCTGCCGCATCAGGCAAAAAGTCAGCTTTCTCAAATACCCTGTTGCCCCATCTGTCAAATATAGCAAAAGAAAGAATTTTTTCAACTCCAGGGCCGGTCACTGCTTGAAAATAATCGTTATTACCATCCCTGTTTGGGGTGAAAATATTGGCAAAGTAAACATTTCTAACATCTTTTACTTCGATCGTAATGTCGTCCGTACCTGTACAACCATTGCGATCAGTGACAGTAAGAAAATATGTAGTCGTTTCTGCAGGATTTATCTCCACTGAAACACAGTCGGTGGTTAAACAATTGATGGAAGTAAACGGACTCCACATCAGTGTGTCAATGCCCACTGGTGAATCCACGGAAGCATTTATGACAGGCGATGGCAATCCCAATTGTATCTCTCGATCCGGGCCAAGATCAACAGAAATGGCTCCCGGCTGTTCAATCGTAATAACTGTGTCAATAGAACATCCTGCTGAATCAATCAGGTTGATAAAATATTGGCCAGCAAAAACAGTGACACAAGAATCTAGAGGATATCTGATCCCATTGTTTATCTGGAAAGTATATTTATTTCCGGTACCTCCTGTAAGAAATCTTACAGAAATACAAGTTGTTCCTCCATTACATAAGGGTTCAGATGGTGTATTCAATTCGCCGCGCAATGCAACGGGGGCGGTCAATGTGTAGCAGGCTGTATCTTTACATCCGAAATTATCAGATACTGTAGCACAATAAGTGCCAGGTGAAAGCCCTATAGCTACATCACCATCCACAATGACTCCTGATTGCCAGGTAAATGTTTTCTTTCCAGGATTACCACCACTGGTTGAAAATCCTATTTTCCCACCATTCTGATTATTGCAATCCAGCTCTACGGTTTTTATTCTGTCGATATTGGCTTCTAGCTTGTCCGGTTGTGTAAGAAAAAAAGTGTCCGATTGTGTACAATTATTGCTGTCCCCTATGGTAACTATAAATGACCCCGCTGGAATATTATTAAGTGTAGCTCCAGTAGTCCCGTTTGCCCAGATATAGGTGTAACCAAGTCCCGTACCACCTTGCGCTTCTATGGTTATTGTTCCATTGTCTTCACCAAAACAAGATGGGTTGGTGATTTGGGTTTTAGTATTATCTATAGATAGTGCAGGAAATGTGCCCACTGTAAAAAAAACCGTATCAGACTTACAACTTCCCTCTGTGGCAAAAACCCATCCCGGACCGGCAGCATAGTTGATTGCAAATGGTCCTACGGAACCGGATGACCAATTAAATGTCAATCCACCGGGAGCATTCAAAATGACTGCCTGACCTGTAGAAAGACCTAAACAGGTTACATTTCTGGTTTGAGGAGCGGGAAAAGTAATCTTTGCCGGTTCTGAGATGATAATGGTGGTATCTTTTTCACAATTGTTTGGATTAATGACCGTTACGATATATTCACCTGCTTTTGAGTTGAGCGTATTATCAGTATCAATGATCGTAGCAGTACCTTTGGCCACCCATTCAAATCTATATCCTGTCGAGCCACCCGATATATTTACGATTGCCTGACCATTGGTATCAAAACATGGTGCATTAGTCACTAATGAGGTAAATGATATAGGCAAGGGTTCATCAATGGTAATTTGTCTGGTATTGGAGCACAGCATATTGTCTGTCACCTGTACAGTATAAGTGCCTGGCCGAACGTTCAAAACAGTTTGGCTGTTGCCTATTTGAACACCATTTGTATCCCTCCATATAATATCAAATGGACCGTTGCCACTTAATATATCGACTCTGACGGTAGCATCATTTGCTCCAGCGCAACTTATCTGTTTGAAGATTTCTGGTGTAATGTTTAATGAACCTTGCTGGTTTAGTAATTGGGTAAATGTAGCCGTACAATTATTGTCATCGGTGACAGTCACTGTGTATGTTCCTCCACTCAGCCCGGTCAAAACGTTAGGATTTCCCGCTTGAACAGGATCCCATATATAAGCATAAATTCCGGTTCCACCACTAGGGTTTAAAGTAATAGAGCCGGTAGTGGTACAATTGGGTTGCACTATCGCAGGATTTATCTTCAGTGTGTCCGGCTCATTGATGGTAAAAAATAAAGTATCTTTACAACCGGCGGCATCCAATACCCGATAGGCATAATTTCCTGCGGCAATTCCTACTACCTTAAATGTGTCCGTCTTGGTGATGCCGAGATTGGGAAAATTGAGGAGCGGCAAAAAAGTATAATCCACAGAATATGGGGATGCAGTAATCTCTATTTGTCCGTCATCGGATCCATTACATGTCGCATCGATTATATCCAGAGACATTTCTACGGTTCTGTTGAATGGCATATTATATACCGTGACATCTGTATCACAAAATAAAGAATCTTTTACCGTAATCGTAAAATTACCGGAACCCAGATTGTTTATGGTATGTGGAGGTGTAAATCTGATCCAATTGTTGCCATTTAATGAAAATTCATAAGGACGTCCTATTTTCCATGGAGTACCTCCTATTGCGGTGATGACAGCACTTCCGTCTTTTATCTGGGTGCAGGATGCGTCTTTTGTGATTTGAAGGTTCATTTTGAGAGTATCAATGCTTAATGTCTGAGTTACCAACTTTTCACACCCAGTAAAGTCAGATATGGTAACAGTATAAGTATTTGATGCAAGTCCCCCTATTGAATCAAGTTGAACACCGCTTATAAAATTTGACCATTTGAAAAGATATGGACTAATACCTCCACTGACCCCTTTTATATTGATATACCCGTTATTTCTGTCTGAGCAGGTAGGATTTTTTATAGCAAAGGAATCTATGGTGATGGGGAGATTGTCACTGATGGAGATAGGCGTAATAGTACTTGATAGTGCATTTGAGTCAGTTATCGCCAATGTATAAATACCCGTAGAGATATTATTAATGGTAAAGCGCTCTCCGTCACTGGCAAGGGAGCCGGAGTATCCTCCAGGCATCACAGTATATGAATAAGGTGGCACACCGCCCGTACCATAAAAAGTAAGTGAACCACCGGCAGCAGTATTGCCTGAATCTGCATCACACTTGTGGTAATATGCCTGAAGTGTATTGGAGGTGATCATGATGGTGCCTACGTTGGAACTGATTTTATCCGTTTTGTAGGGACTGTTTTTGTCGTTTGGATTAGTTTGGGTTACCTCAATTTCAAGAATTAATCCATTAAAAAACACAGGAGATTTATTGCCCGCATCTCCGATGATATCAAAACACAAAGTAAAAACGACTTCTCCATCGGGTATAGAAGTAGGGTCGCCCGCCCATGAAAAGAAAATGTAGCCGTTTTCCTTTTTATTACAACTGAATATACTGCCTAAAATATTATTTGCCAATGCGGGATGAACAAAGGGAGCAGGACATTCCGGCAATACAAGCGTCGCATCATATGAAAGATTCATTTGTATAGACTCAACGTTTTCAAAGTTTTCCATGGTAACATCCAGGCACACTTTGGTACCTTTTATTCCCATGCCATCGGATATATTAATTACCAATAAGTCCGGTTGTGCCTTAACCTGATATTGGAGTAAGACTATAAAAAAAATATTAAGTGCAGTATAAAATGTAGATTTCCTGAATATCATAAGATACAAAGAATTATGGTGATAAATTATGAAATTATATTCAAACCGCAAAAGTATGTAAAATTTTACTAATACATCAGGTCTAAGAGGGAAACTGTTATCTAAAGAAACGCAAAGACCACATTTATGTTGTTTTCAGCAAATGTTTTCTAACTTTTTTAATCATCATATTAAAAAATAGTTTCCAAATTATTTTGTTTTATTCCCCGTTGCTTGCTGAAACTTGCTGAAAACTTTCTTATCTTGGCATAAAAATAAACTGTGCTCCCAGTTCACTGAGCACAAAAAGGCATAAGTGTTCTTCAGGATCTTTGTAGCTAGATATGAAATCTTGGGCTTTCTCCATAAAGATTAGCTCCTTGCTGACAAACTCCTCGAGGGTAGATGCATTGACCGACCACTTCATTTTGTCGCCAGCTTCTATCAACGATACGCCCATATTTAACTCCTGCTGATGGATGATAAAGATGGGATATTTGGATACATTTTCATCCAGAATAACATCTGCGGCTTGTGCAAGGATCTTTTTGTAAGGTTGCAACTGAAGCTGAAGGGCTAAAAATTGATCTGCAGTAGGCATATACTATGGTCTGATTTTTAATTTTGCCACGCTCTCAATGTGATGCGTGTGTGGAAACATATCGACAGGTTGAATGGCTAAGATTTCATATTTTTCATTCAACAACGCCAGATCACGTGCTTGTGTAGCGGGGTTACAACTGATATATATTAATGTTGGTGCTTCTAAAGCAAGCAATGTTTTGATTACATCTTCATGCATACCTGCCCTAGGAGGGTCTGTAATGACTACATCAGGTTTACCATGAAGGGTGACAAAGTCATCATTCAAAATATCCCGCACATCTCCGGCATAAAAGGTTGCATTGGTAATGCCGTTGAATGCTTTATTTATATTTGCGTCAGTTATGGCTTCGGGTATTTCCTCTATACCGGTGACATGTTTTACCTTACCTGAAATGTACAATGCTATGCTGCCCAGACCAGTATATAGATCATATACATTGTCCGAATCCTTAAGTTCTGCAAAACCCTCGGCTATATCAAAAAGTTTTAAAGCTTGTCTGGGATTGGTCTGAAAAAAGGACTTCGGACCGATCTGATATTTTACGTCCTTCAGTTTTTCTACTATAAAAGGCAGACCAGACCAGACCTTCACCTCCCTGTCAAAAATAGTATCATTCACTTTGACATTTATGACATAATTCAATGAGGTGATTTGAGGGAATGTATCGAGTATTGCTTGCATCATCAACGCAATATTTCCTTCATCATGATGGCCAAAAATCATGATTACCATCCACTCGTTTTGAGTAGTATTCCTTACGATCATATTGCGCAAAAAGCCTTTTTGAGCACGTGTATCATAAAAAGTAAAGGAATGTTTGTGGGCAAAAGTGCGGACTGAATTTCTGATTTCATTGGAAAAATCATCTTGCAACAAACACTGCTCTATATCAACAATTTTGTCAAAAGAACCTGGTCTATGGAAACCCAAAGCACCGGGTTGTTCGATCACGGTGTCACCGGCTGCTTCTTCCTGTGTGATCCATCTTTTATTAGAAAAGCTATATTCGAGTTTATTCCGGTATGCAAAATTCCGATCACAACCTATAATAGGCAAAACCAGATCCGGATTCAATCTGGCTATACGCTTAATACTGTCCTGTACGGTCTGAAACTTATGTCTGAGTTGGGCCTGATAGTCTACATGCTGCCATTTACATCCTCCGCAAACACCGAAATGCCGACAAGGAGCTTTGACACGATCTTCTGAATATTTTACAAACCGGGTAACAATGGCCTCACTCAGTGATTTTTTTTTCCGGATTACTAGGACATCCACCACATCCCCTGGGACAGCACCATCTACAAAGATTACCTGACCGTCTTCTGTACGTCCTACAGATTTTCCTTTGTCTGCTATTCCTGTGATGAGCAGATCAAATATTGATTTTTTCTTTCTCGCCAAAATCCGGTTGTATATGCTTGCTTAGTTGAAATATTCCTTCATGCGCTCAAAAAATCCTTTCTCCCCACTATTGGGTTTTGGATTGAAATTGGACATTCCGCGCATTTTTTCAAGCATCTGGGTTTCTTCTTCGGTGAGTGTGCGAGGAGTCCATACGTTGACATTGATGAGTTGGTCACCCTTCCCGTATTGCTGTAAGGATGGAAGACCTTTGCCTTTCAGACGGAATATTTTGCCCGCCTGTGTACCTGCGGGTATTTTCACTTTTACATTGCCTGACAGTGTTGGAACTTCTGCATTGGTACCAAGAGCAGCATCTGCAAAATTGAGGAACAGGTCATAAATTACATTCATGCCGTCCCGACTGAACTGTTCGTGTGGTTTTTCTTCTATATTGATGAGTAAATCACCAGCTGGGCCACCGCTCTGTCCGACATTACCTTTGCCTCTCATAGACAATTGCATACCTTCCTGTACACCGGCAGGGATTTCTATTTCAATCAGTTCTTCGTCCATGGTACGGCCATCACCACGACAAGTGGTACACGGAGCGGTCACTGTTTTGCCTGCTCCGTTACATTTAGGGCATACAACCGTGGTTTGCATCTGACCCAAAAAAGTATTTTTTACCTGACGGACATATCCTGATCCCTGACATGTGTTACAAACAGACACGCTATTTCGGTCTTTTGCACCTGAACCACTGCAGGTTTTACAGGTGACCTGTTTTTTGACCTTTATTTTTTTAGTTATCCCGGCTTCTATTTCTTCCAGGGTCAGAGATACTTTGATACGGAGATTGGAACCTTTTTGACCTGACCCACTTCTGCGCGATCCTCCCTGACTTCCGCCAAAAAAACTTTCAAAAGGACTACCGCCACTATCTCCAAAGATATCACCGAAGTGGGAGAAGATATCTTCCATATTCATGCCGCCACCAGAATGTCCACCGCCCATATTTTCGATGCCAGCGTGACCATACCGATCATATCTGGCTTTTTTATTGGCATCACTGAGTACTTCGTATGCCTCAGCAGCTTCTTTAAACTTATCTTCAGCAGCCTTGTCTCCAGGGTTTCTGTCCGGGTGATATTGCATGGCTACCTTGCGATAAGCTTTTTTAATGGTCGTTTCGTCAGCGCTTTTATCGACACCTAGTATTTCATAAAAATCTCGCTTCATATTCGATGTGCAATCCGCGTTGCAATGTTTTTAATTTTGTAAAATCAGACTTTTTATTTTGCCACTACGACCTTGGCATATCTGATGATCTTGTCATTCAATACATAACCTTTTTCTACCGTATCTATTACTTTGCCTTTCATATCTTCGGTTGGAGCTGGTATGTCTGTGATGGCTTCGTGCCATTCAGGATCAAAATCCACACCGGTTGACTCCATGCTTTTCAGACCTTTGTGCTCAAGGATGGAGTACAGCTTCTGATATACCAGTGCTACCCCTTCGCTAAAGGTTTCATTACCATTGTCAGCACTTTTTTTGGCCCGGTCAAAATCGTCGAGCACTGGTAACAAAGCAGTCAGGGTTTCCTGAGCAGCAGTTTTCATTAATTCAAAGCGCTCTTTGACACTTCTTTTTTTGAAGTTGTCAAATTCAGCAAAAAGTCTAAGATATTTGTCTTTTGACTCTTCGAGTTCAGACTGTAAGGTCTCCAGCTCTTGTTGCAAAACGTTCTCTTTTTCTGAATGTTTATCTTTTTTAGCCTTCTTTGGAGAAGTTTCTTCTACCTGATTTGACATAAATTCTTTTATTTTATTCAACATAATGTATGTATCAATTTATTTGCCATTATTCAATTTGGGTCAAAATGGCAGACCAAAGCTGGTTTAACACTGCAAAAATGGCACTTATTTTTCTTCCTTGTCCAAAAGATAAGCTTTAATTTCTGGAAATGTTGGATTTACCATAAGAATTAAGCCTTCAGGGCTGATAAAATATTTGGTAGGGATCTCTCGTACGCCATATAAGGTGGCTATAGGACTTGAAAATCTTTCAAATTCGCCGATCTGATATTTCCATACATGTCCATCTTTTTGTCTGGCTCTGTCCCAGTTTTCTTTTTTGGTTTCTATAGCCACGCTCACAATATCAAATCCTGCAGCGTTGGTATAGGATTTGTCTTTTGTCTCTTGATGTAGTGCTGTCAATTCCGGATTTTCCTTTCTGCAAGGGCCGCACCATGAGCCCCAGAAATCTAACAACACATATCTACCCTGGAGTTGATATAAAGAAAACGATTCACCATCTGCCAACGTCGCCTTAAAATCTTTTGCTTTTTCTCCACTATCAAATTTTGGTAATCTGTAGAAAAAATTGAAAATATACCCAGCTATGATTACAATCAGTAATATATTCAGGATTTTATTAAATTTAGGCCAGTTCATGCATAAGTATTTTAACGTCCAGAAGAACAAAAAAGAACTCAAATGTGTTGCGTATTGTCGTTCAATCCCTTATAAAACTAAATATTAATGTCCAGAACTCTAGTTGTTGGTGACATCCATGGCGGACTCAAAGCCCTGATACAAGTCTTGGAAAGAGCTTCAATAAGACATGATGATCATCTCATTTTTCTGGGAGATTATGTAGATGGATGGAGCGAATCTGCTCAGGTATTGGACGTCCTGCTCCAGTTGAAACAAAAACAATCTTGTGTTTTTATAAAAGGAAATCATGACGTCTGGGGGGAAAAATGGTTGCGAAATGAAGAAAGAGAGGATATTTGGCTGGCTAATGGTGGACGGGAAACCATCAACAGTTATGTCGGCTCTACTGATGATGAAAAGCTTCATCATTTGGACTTTTTAGAGCAAATGCCTTATTACCATATAGATCAGCAGAACAGATTATTTATCCATGCTGGTTTTACCTCCATGCATGGCCCAATACATGAGTTTTATAATACCAATTTTAGTTGGGACAGAACATTGTGGGAAACCGCACTGGCACTGGATCCATTGATGGCTGAGGAAAACATTTTTTATCCAAAGAGATTCAGACTTTATAGCGAAATATACATAGGACATACACCTACTGTAAATTACTTTATCACCGCACCTATGCATAGAGCGAATGTATGGAATGTGGATACCGGAGCAGCTTTTGGAGGGCCGCTTACGATACTGGATGTGGATTCAAAATTGTACTGGCAAAGCGATCCGCTACCAGAGTTATATCCGGGGGAGATAGGTAGAAACAAGTAATTATTTCAATTACAAATGACATTCATCACACGTTTAAGTCAACTTAATTTGTAATTTTGCTTTTCGAAATTTTTATCAATGAAACGCAAAATTATTCCTGGGCACATTCCTACAAAGGACTTGCATCAATATATTATCGGTAGTGTAGCACCAAGACCTATAGCTTTTGTAAGTACTTTGGATGAAAACGGGATAGAAAACCTTGCTCCGTACAGCTTTTTTAATGCCTTCTCTTCTAATCCACCAATTGTCGTTTTTTCGTCCAACAGGCGTGTTTCTGACAATACTACCAAAGATACGCTTCACAATGTAAGAGTCAGCAAAGAATGTGTAGTCAATGTAGTGCCTTATGCTATCGTGAGACAAATGTCGTTGGCATCTGTTGAATTTCCCTCCGAAGTCAGTGAATTTGATAAAGTAGGACTGACTCCAGAAAGATCAGAAACCGTATCTGCCCCTAGAGTACTTGAGTCGCCTGTCAATATGGAGTGTAAGGTCAAAGACATCATCGAGCTAGGTGAACATGGTGGCGCGGGACACCTCATCATCTGTGAAGTAACGATGATCGCAGTATCCGAATCCGTGCTCAATGGTGATCGTCTCGATCCTCAAAAACTTGATCTTATGGGACGTATGGGACGCAACTATTATGTGAGGGCCAGTGGTGACGCAGTGATGGAAATATACCAGTCTGTGACAGAGATTCCTTTGGGATTTGATGGATTGCCTAAGCATATCCGTGAAAGTAAAATCCTTTCTGGAAACGATATAGCCATACTTGCATCCCTTAAAAACTTACCGAATGCACGGGAAATAACGGAATGTATGAAATATCATCCTGAATTTATATCTTTGGATGCCATTCAAAAACAACGCAGTGCCATTGACTTGATTTGTGAAGGCAAATCTACTGAAGCCTTATGTTTATTAATGTCCTGAGGGGCAATCGGATTCTTGCTTTAATATACTGCCATTGATTTCGTACTTTTTCGCATTATATTGCTTAATTTTCGGTAATATTGCACAAACTTTATGAGTTATGAAAATTAAATTTTGTGGTGCTGCTCAATATGTGACAGGAAGCTCTCATCTGATAGAACTTGAAGATGGGTTTAAAATTTTGCTTGATTGTGGTTTGTTTCAGGGTAAAGGTGCACAGATTTGGGATTGGAATAATCAGTGGTACTTTACACCGGCAGAAATAGATTGCTTTGTGCTATCTCATGCCCACATAGACCACTGTGGCCGTATACCAAAACTGGTGAAAGATGGATTCAGCGGCCCTATTCATGCTACTCATGCTACCAGGAGTCTCTGTGCAGTAATGTTACTTGACAGTGCTAAAATTCAGGAAATGGATGTACAATGGCACAATGAAAAAATTCTAAAAAAACGCAAAAGAGACACTTCCCGATTGCGTGAACCCCTATATACGAGTGAAGACATTGGACCGGCCATGATAAAATTTGAAGGACACCCGTATGAGGTATGGGAATATATTCATCCCAATGTGCAACTTTTATATAGGGATGCAGGCCATATATTGGGGAGTGCAAGTGTAACCCTTAAAATAAATGAAAGTGGAAAAGAGATAATTTTAGGTTTTACAGGCGATATAGGAAGGCCGGACCGACCAATATTGAGAGACCCAGTTCCTATGCCCGAAGTAGATTATCTCATTTGTGAATCTACCTATGGGGACCGGATACACGAATCCGCTCCTGAGCAATCAGCGCAGTTTCTCGAAGTCATAAAACATACGTGTATTGAAAAAAGAGGTAAACTGATCATTCCTGCATTTAGTCTAGGGCGCACCCAGGAGATCGTTTATATGCTGGACAAGATGGAGTCTGCCGGTCTTTTGCCACATCTGACCGTATATGTAGATAGTCCATTGGCTGTAAATGTCACCCATATATTCGGATTACATCCTGAGTGTTTTGACTCTGAAATAAATGAGTACATTATGACAGATAGCAATCCGTTTGGGTTTAATGATCTTATTTATATCAAAGACGTGGAACAGTCAAAAGCATTAAATTACAGTGATGAACCATGTATCATAATATCTGCTTCTGGAATGATGAATGCAGGTAGAGTTAAACATCATTTATATAATAATATTGAAAATCCAAAAAATACCTTCCTCATGGTAGGCTATTGTTCGCCGGAAACACCAGGAGGAGTATTAAGAGCAGGGGCAAAAACCATCAATATTTTTGACGAAGAGAAGATCGTGAGGGCCGATGTAGTAATCATGGATTCTTTTTCCGCCCATGGTGACAAAAATGAAATGTACGATTTTATTTCTAATCAAAAAGCTTCTATTAAGCAACTTTTTCTTGTACATGGCGAATTGGAAACACAAAAGAGTTTTAAATATTTCCTACAGAATAAAGGATTCAACACTAATATTGAGATACCATCACCAGGCCAAGAAATTGAAATCAAAATATAAGAACATTAGATTTCTGACTTCTCCAATTCTGACTTAAAAAAATTAATCCCCTCATTTCCGGAGGCATCTGTATGATAGAGTTGTGCCAGATACCAGCTTACCCAATCGCCAAAGTGGGCCATGTACATCATTTTTTCGGCGAGTGACTGACCTTTTGAATAAATCTCAATTACCGTTGCGGCATACTGATTAACCACTTGTTTGGTAAGGTCTGTTCTGATTTGAGTTCTTTTAAAATCGTCTTTAAATCTGATAAAAATTACAGCAATGTCTTCATGTTTTATCTTCCATCCTTCCAGTTCATTGTGATTCATTTCAGGGATTACGTTATGCCAGCATAGTATTTTTGAATTTTCATTGAATTGTTGTCTCCATCTTAAACCTAAGGATTCTGACCTGTCTGTAGTGTATATGACAGGTGTCTTTTTGTATAAAAGAGCAGCAATTTTTTCGGCTTTAAATAGGATATCTTCCTGTTCGAAAGTGATCAGATCCACCGCATTTTTTATATTATCGATGATATTTGTAGAAATGAGTTCCAATTCATGTAATATAATCAATTGCTGAACCATTAAATAGCCGAGACAACCTCTTGGCGATGAGCATCCGCCAGGCAAAATTATAGTATCCAGGCCATTTATATTTGCTATATCCAGAATTTTACCTCCGGAAGTGATACAAACTATTTTTGATCCCGTTGACAACGCCTTATTAAATGCGGAAATTGTTTCTTCCGTATCACCGGAATACGACGAAATAATAACCAGGGTATGTTTGTCCACAAAAGCCGGAAGAGTATAAGTACTATTGATGATGAAAGGACAAGAACATTCGTCAGCTATGAGATCTGCTACAAATGCTGCTCCTATTCCTGAACTGCCCATTCCGCACAAAATAACCTTATGGATCGCATAATGATGGGGTCGAATAGTGGCTCCTTCCCCAATTTCTATAGCTTCTTTCAGTTGTGCAGGAAATTTCATTATTAACTGATCCATCATGCCCTTACCTTAATTTAATTTATCAAATAAAAAGTCAAAGATACCTCAGAAAATGCGAAAAATTGTCCGAATTTATTAAAATTTTGGAGTTTGGCATATAAAATATTACTAATGAATACGTTAATATAGTCTTAACTCCTCACATCAATTATGGCAAATTACTTACCTTTGTGGCCAGATTTAAAATAAAGTAAAATTTTATCATATGGTTAATACAGAAACAAAGCTGGCTCACAAAGTAAAAGACATCAATCTTGCTGACTGGGGTCGAAAAGAAATCACGCTTGCAGAAGCAGAAATGCCTGGCTTGACGGCATTGAGGGAAGAGTTTGGGGCTACTAAACCACTTGCGGGTGCCCGGGTAGCAGGATGTCTTCATATGACCATTCAGACAGCAGTGCTCATCGAAACACTTAAAGAATTGGGTGCAGAAGTATCTTGGTCATCTTGTAATATCTTTTCTACACAGGACCATGCCGCTGCTGCTGTTGCTGCCGTAGGAATTCCGGTTTTCGCTTGGAAAGGGATGAATGAAGAAGAATTTGATTGGTGCATCGAGCAGACATTGTTTGCATTTGAGGGCGGTCAACCTCTAAATATGATCCTGGATGATGGTGGTGATCTTACCAATATGGTTTTTGACCGTTATCCGGAGTTGGTTGGTGGTATTAAAGGACTTTCAGAAGAAACAACTACCGGAGTTCACAGGCTGTATGAAAGGGAGAAAAACGGAACTTTAGTGCTTCCGGCAATCAATATCAACGATTCAGTAACCAAGTCCAAATTTGATAATAAGTATGGCTGTAAGGAATCACTGGTAGATTCTATCAGAAGAGCCACTGACATCATGATGGCCGGTAAAGTCGCAGTGGTAGCGGGATATGGTGATGTGGGCAAGGGATCTGCAGCTTCATTAAGAGGAGCGGGCTGCAGAGTGGTAGTTACCGAAATTGATCCGATTTGTGCTTTGCAGGCTGCCATGGACGGTTTTGCGGTTAAGAAAATGGATACAGCATTGATTGAGGCAAGTATAGTCGTGACAGCCACAGGAAATAAAAACATCATTAGAGAAGAGCATTTCCGAAAAATGAATGATAAGACCATAGTATGCAACATTGGACATTTTGACAACGAAATAGATATGGCATGGCTGAATAAAAGCTATGGCCATACCAAAGATCAGATCAAACCACAGGTAGATTTATACAATATCGACGGAAAAGATGTGATTTTACTTGCAGAAGGTAGATTGGTAAATCTGGGTTGTGCGACCGGACATCCATCTTTTGTAATGTCCAATAGCTTTACCAATCAGGTTTTAGCTCAGTTGGAACTTTGGCAAAACGCTTCAAAATACGAAAACAAAGTATATACGTTGCCAAAACATCTGGATGAAAAAGTAGCCAGATTACATCTTGCAAAAATCGGTGTTGAGTTGGAAGAGCTTAGCCAGGATCAAGCTGAATATATTGGAGTTAAGGTACAAGGACCATTTAAACCCGAATATTACAGATATTAAAAGTTATCTTTAATCTAAATAGGCAAAAGCTTGTCATCTGTAGATGGCAAGCCTTTGTGATTTTTATAAGACTCAGTATGACAGGCGCTTATAAAACTTATTATTTATACTTTAGAATTCATTAACAATTATTATTAAACGATTGTTCACAGAAAATAGTATAAAAAGTTTGAAATATTTTTATTAAAATTTACATCAAGTCCATTTCATTAAAATAAATTTAAGTTTAAAAGCAATAAAGCAAATACCATCACCCAATTATTTGACAATAAACAATTGTAATATCAAGACGTGCCGTATCTATCTTCACTTAACTATCCCAAAAATCGGATCATAATATGGGAAAATATCTTATTTTTGGAGTATCAAATAAAAAAGGTCAAAATGAAAAATATTTTTTTCTTTCTGTTAATAATAACCATGGTTTCATGCCAACCAAAGGAATTGCCTACTATTCTGGAACAATCAGAAGGATACTCGCTGATGAAAGTTTCTCATCAAACTATTAAGACAGAATTTTCTTCTATGGCGATAAAACTGGCTGAGCAAGGTATTGAAATTGATTTTTCAAAGTCAGAATTTTTTGAAGACGGTAAGCTTCGTAATCTAAAACTTGCGGTTAAAACACCTGATGGAAACAGCGGAACTACCTCTGCAGATCAAGTAACACTACAGTTTAAGTATTTCGGTTTTTTATATCAAAAAGATAGAAAACCTGTATTTAAGATAGGGGAAATATAGGTTTTATCTCAGCTACCCTACAAGAAATTTGCATGTTTACATCAAAATATTCTGATGGGTATTGGAGTGTATAAATATACTACATCATATGTCCGAGCCTTGACTAAGATCAGGTAATAATAATGCTGTTTATTTGAAAATCGGAATGTAAAATTATACTTCTCAAAAGATAAATAAGCATGTCATTTATTTCACTCCAAAATTAACCTTTGGTAACTCAATCAATCATTTTTTATTCTCTATCTTCGCACTACCTAATCAATAATAGACACCATGCAGTTACAGAATTACGCCACAGGAAAATGGACGCCGGGGAGTGGTGAAGGTCAACCACTTTATGACGCAAGCACCGGAGTATTAGTGGCTACGGCAACTAGTGATGGCTTGAATTTTGAAGAGATGCTGAATTATGGTCGCAATATCGGCAATAAAAATCTTCGCAAAATGACCTTTCAAGAGCGTGGTCGAATGCTCAAAGCATTGGCAATGTATCTGATGGATCGTAAAGAAAAATATTATGAAGTCAGTTATAAAACCGGAGCAACACGTGTAGACTCCTGGATAGATATAGAAGGAGGTATAGGCAATCTTTTTGCCAATGCCAGTCTTCGACGCAAATTTCCTGATCTTCCTTATTACACCGAAGGCGATCCTGTTGGACTCAGCAAAGGAGGTACTTTCATAGGGCATCATATTTTGGTACCCAAAGAAGGCGTGGCAGTACATATCAATGCATTCAATTTTCCCGTTTGGGGAATGCTAGAAAAATGCGCTGTCAACTGGCTCGCTGGTATGCCTGCGATTGTCAAACCTGCTACCTTGACCTCTTTTGTGACTGAAGTTGTAGTGAAAGATATCATTGCATCAGGTATTCTTCCGGATGGCGCACTCCAACTCATTTGCGGTAGCGCACGTACGATACTCGATCATGTCGATTATCAGGATGTGGTCACTTTTACAGGGTCGGCAAGTACGGGCATCATGCTCAAATCCAATCCAAATATCATCCGGAAAGCTGTGCCATTTAATATGGAAGCAGACTCGCTCAATAGTATCATCTTGGGTAAAGATGCTGGACCGGGAACCCCAGAGTTTGATCTTTTTGTAAAGGAAGTGAGAAAAGAAATGACGGTAAAATGTGGGCAAAAATGTACTGCTGTGCGAAGGATTATCGTCCCAGCTGATTATATGGACGATGTACAGATCGCCATTGGCAAAGCATTGACTGGACTTGTTATCGGCGATCCTCGTACGGAAGGTGTGCGCATGGGGGCACTTGCAGGTCAGGAGCAAGTCAAAGAAGTCAAAGAAAAACTGAAAGAATTGATGTCGTTTTCACAGTTGGTGTATGGTGATCTTGAAGGATTTGAAGTTACGCATGGATCTAAAGAAAAAGGGGCATACATGGCACCTGTTTTATTGCGCAATGACCGACCATTTGAACAAATAGGAACGCATGAAATCGAGGCATTCGGCCCTGTTTCCACCATGATGCCTTATCATGATATGGACGAAGCTGTGGAATTGGCACGGAAAGGGAAAGGATCATTGTGTAGTTCTATTGTTACTTTTGATGATAAAATTGCCGGAGAATATGTAATTAATGCAGCCACTCATCATGGAAGAATACTCGTACTCAATCGTGAATCTGCCAAAGAAAGTACCGGACACGGATCTCCGATGCCACTGTTGGTTCATGGTGGACCGGGACGCGCTGGTGGAGGAGAAGAAATGGGTGGAATGCGTGGCGTCAAACATTATATGCAGCGATGTGCTATTCAGGGCACACCCACCACATTGTCACACATCACCCAACAATATCAATACGGTGGAAAATACATTGAAGACGTCAAACATCCATTTAAAAAATACTTTGAAGAATTAGAAATAGGTGAAACGCTCATCACACACAAACGTACAGTCACAGATGCTGATATAGTCAATTTTGCCAATGTTTCCTGGGACCACTTCTATGCGCACACAGATGCAACATCGCTAGAAGGCACACCATTTTCACAAAGAGTAGCCCACGGTTATTTTGTATTATCAGCAGCGGCAGGTTTATTTGTAGATGCTGCCAAAGGTCCGGTCATGCTCAATTATGGTCTGGAAGAATGTCGTTTTACCAAACCCGTGTATCCGGGGATGACCATAGGTGTAAGACTAACTGTAAAAGAAAAGGTAGCGCAGGAAAAACGCGAAGACGAAGATTATACCAAAGGAATCGTCAAATGGCTCGTAGATGTATATGATGAAGCGGGAGAGACGGTGGCTATCGCAACGATATTGACCATGGTGAAGATGAAGGGATAAGCAATAATTAAGCATAAATAAATTAGTAATGGAAAAATATGTCAACCAGTTGATTGATGAATTGGAAAAATTAAAAGCCAACAAACCGAACAAACCCAATGTTCATGTACTTTATCCCGATCATCCCGCTTTGGATTATGGTTTGGATCATATAGCCGAATGGGAATGTGCACCTATGATGCCAATGGCTGATTTACTAGGCTTCCCACAAGAAAATCTGCCGATAGTTGAAAAACTAAGCGAAACACAAGCAGCGGTAATCTGCGAAAAGATACTGGATGTTTGGCAGGAGTTTAATTTTTATGCTGACTTTCCTTATGGTCTACCGGAACTCACTAAGTATCAGATACTAAGAAAAAGATGGGGAGAAGAAGTACAATATATCTCAGAAGGTATGATTCATTTTGAGTTTTGTGATTATGAACCTGAAAACTGTCCCTTTGGTTTAGATTATTGCAGTTGTAAAGATATGGAACCGTTTGAAATGGATGACATGAAGCCTATGGATAAAAACGAATTGTCATAATTATGCTAAAACAAGGAGTACTTGTTGGAATTATTGTTAGAGTTAAAACTAAAATCTAATTAAATCTTCTATTTCGGAGTGGACCTAAGAGCAGCGAGCTCAAATTACTTAATATAAATATAAACGACATGTCACAAGGAAAAATAACATCTACATTAGTAAACCACATCACCACTATAGAGTTTTATCACCCTGCCCAAAACTCAATGCCCGGAAATTTACTTGAAGAACTCGTCTCTCACATAAAAAAAGCCGAAGATGACGAAAACACAATACTGATTGTACTAAAAAGTAGCGGTGACCGATCATTCTGCGCGGGTGCGAGTTTTACTGAATTGGCTGCAATTCAGGATTTTGAGACCGGGAAAAAGTTTTTTATGGGCTTTGCAAACGTCATCAATGCCATTAGAAAATGTCCCAAAATAGTGGTCGGCCGTGTGCATGGTAAAGCAGTAGGTGGCGGAGTGGGGCTGGCTGCCACCTGCGATTACTGTATGGCTACAAAATACGCATCCATTAGGCTTTCAGAGCTGGCTGTAGGTATTGGACCTTTTGTGATCGGACCGGCGGTAGAACGCAAAATCGGACTGTCAGCATTCAGTCAGATGGCGCTCAATGCCACAGAATGGCAAACTGCTGAGTGGGGCAAACAAAAAGGACTCTTTACTGAAGCTTTTGAAACAATAGAACAATTGGATGCTTATATTGAGCATTTTACCGCTGAATTGGTCAAAAAAAATCCTGAAGCACTGTCCCACCTAAAAAAAATATTCTGGGAAGGAACAGAAGATTGGGATCAGTTGCTTGAGAAAAGAGCAGAAATAAGCGGAAATCTCATACTTTCAGATTTTGCCACAGATGCCATTGCAAAATTTCTTAATGCCTGACTTTATTCAGATCTGATTAATTCCACATAAAAGCGCACTACATTTTTAAAATCTTCCGTGCTGATCCGTTCGTTGGTCCCATGAAATCTTTTGAGATCTTCATCTGTAAACCTTACTGGCATAAAACGGTAGATATTGAGAGATAAATTTTTAAAGTACCTTGAGTCCGTAGCTCCCACTACGAGATATGGTGCTACCATGACATCAGGAAAACACCGTTTGACAGCAGTGTGAATTAATTTGAAACCTACAGAAGCTGTGTCGGAAACGAAAGATGGATCAGTGCCGGATTCGCCTACTATTTCTACATTTATACTATCATTTTTGATCATTTTTTTTACATAATTTATTACTCCTCCCACTGAATCTCCTGGAAGTATCCGAAAATTGACTTTGGCGGTGGCGTCGATTGGCAACACATTTTCTTTTAAGCCTGCATCCAGAATCGTTGGTGCAGTAGTGGTACGTACAGTGGCATTGCCTGAGTTTGTCTTCTCCATATTTCTTATGATAGCTGAATTAAATAGCCATCTGTTGCTCATGGCAATTTTGGTGGTAAAAGGCATTTCAGGAGCAAGATAGTCCAGCATATATTCTGCCGCCCCTTCAAGCCTAGACGGGAATGGGTTTTTCTGCAGCCGATCTATGGCTTCTGCAAGATCACCTATACTGGTTTGTGGTGGAGGCATAGATGAATGACCTCCTTCACCCATCGCAGTCAATTGTAGGGTAACATATCCTTTTTCAGCTACACCAACCATAGCGATTGGTGTTTTTAAACCTTCAACTCCATCCTGTTTGATCATTCCCCCTTCGTCCAGAACGTATTCTAGGGTCACATTCCTTTTTTCGAGAATGGACGCAATTTCTTTTCCACCGTATTTTCCCAATACTTCTTCATCATGTCCAAATGCAAGATAAAAGCTACGTTCCGGTTGATATCCGGTCTTTAATAAATATTCCACTGCTTCAAGTACTGCCATTACTGTTGTTTTATCATCCAGAGCACCACGACCATAAACATATCCATTTGCTATTTCACCATTAAATGGTTTGTGTTCCCATAGTCTCTCTGTTCCTTGTATTACCGGCACGACATCATAATGACCCATCAATAGGGCGGGCTTAAGAGATGTATTCTTTCCCTTCCACTCGTAAAGTAACGCATAGGAATTTACTCGTTCAAAACTTAGATTGGCATGCACCAAAGGAAATGTTATAGAAATATAATCAATAAATTTACTGAACTGTGCACTATCGATCATGGATGGGTCAGCATTGGACACCGTCCGGAATTGAATGGCCTTTGAAAGATGGGAAATTACAGAATCAGAAATAGTTATCCTCTGTGCTTTATCGAGTCCGGATATTTGTCTGGATGTTGTTCGGTATGTATTTATCAACAATATTCCGGCCAAGATCAATAAAACTAAAGCAAGAAATGTAAAAGTGGTTTTCATTTTGATTTGATTTAAAAATACAGTCAAATGTAAAAATAAATCAATCAATTTAGAGTGTTTTAAATTAGAAGCTATAAAAGAAATTCCATTTATTTTGCTTATTTTTGATTTTTGAAATTCAAATCAAATTTATGAGACAATCGTTTACTGCCTTATCAGATCATAATCTTGAAGTAATGTTATATGAAATCAAAGATTTTGTTTATAATAAACTTATTCCCATAGAATTCAAAATATTAAATCTGCCTTGGGCTGAAGCATTGATTGAGTTAAATATTCTTAGAGCTGAAGTAAAATCTAAAAACCTGTGGTGTCCGCAAATACCTGCTCAATATGGGGGTCTGGGTCTTTCAAACCAACAACATGGGATGGTGAGTGAAATTCTTGGTTTAAGCCCTATCGGACATTATGTGTTTAACTGTCAGGCGCCCGATGCCGGTAATATGGAAATTCTGATGGATTTTGGTACGGAAGCACAAAAAGATACATATCTACAGCCCTTATTGAATGGAGATATCAGAAGCTGCTTCTCCATGACAGAGCCTAAAAATGCCGGATCAAATCCACTTCTAATGGATACTGTAGCAGTTAGGGATGGAAACGAATATGTCATTAATGGCCATAAATGGTTTACTTCTTCTGCTGCTGGTTCAAATTTTGCCATAGTTATGGTTTTGACTGATCCCGAAAATCCCAATCCCTATAAACGTGCTAGCCAGATAATTGTACCGGTTCAAACAATTGGTTTACACATTATAAGAAATATTCCTATCATGGGTGAAACAGGAGAAGGTTATTTCAGCCATGCGGAAATAAAATATGAAAATTGCCGGGTACCGGTCACCAATTTATTAGGAAAGGAAGGGGCCGGTTTTACAATAGCTCAAACACGACTTGGACCGGGACGCATCCACCACTGTATGAGGTGGATTGGTATATGTGAGAGGGCTTTTGACATGATGTGCCGATATGCTTTAAGCAGACAAACGTCTCCCGGTAAATCTCTTTCTGAAAAACAAACTGTCCAAAACTGGATTGCTGAGTGTCGGGCTGAAATTAATGCAGCCAGGTTTCTGGTGTTGGATGCCGCTGAAAAAATTGATACCCAAGGCCAGGAAAATGCAAAAATTGAAATATCCATAATAAAATTTTATGTGGCAAATGTACTTCAAAATGTACTGGACAAAGCAATTCAGGTACACGGAGCTTTGGGAGTAACTGATGATACGTTGCTTTCTTGGTGGTACAGGCATGAGCGGGGAGCACGAATTTATGATGGGCCGGATGAAGTACACAAATCAAGGGTTGCCAGAGAAATTTTAAAATCCTATTTGCCATAGCCATGTACGAAACTATAGAAATTAGAAAAGGGGAAGAATTAGATATAAGTAAGCTCATTGATTTTTTAAAAGAAGAATTGGGTATTCATATTGATTCTATTACCGCTTCACAGTTTCCGGGAGGATACTCCAATCTGACCTATCTTTTGGTGATAAATGATAATATTAAGTGGGTATTGAGAAAACCTCCCAAAGGTGCCAATATCAAATCAGGGCACGATATGTCAAGAGAGTACAAAATTCTGAAAGCCCTGTACCCTTATTATAGCAAAGTTCCGAAGCCAGTACATTTTTGCAAAAATAATGACATCTTAGGGGCGGAATTTTATCTTATGGAGAAAGTAGATGGCTGGATATTGCGGTCAGATGTCCCACAAAAAACCATTCCTTCCCCTATCGCCATGAAACATATTTTTGATGTATTCACAGATACATTTGTCGAGGTGCATCAGATTGATTATTTGCTAGCTGGTCTGGAAGAATTGGGCAATCCGGATAATTATCCTGAAAGACAAATTTCTGGATGGAGTAAACGATATTACCTGTCAAAAACAGACGATATTTCTTCAGTTGAAAATCTGATAAGATGGTTGGAGAGTCACATACCTATTACATCCGGTGCTGCTTTGATTCATAATGATTTTAAATATGATAATCTAATTCTCCATGAGAACAATAACGAAGTGAAGGCCATACTGGACTGGGAAATGAGTACGATTGGTGATCCACTCATGGATTTAGGCAGTTCTCTGGGTTATTGGGTAAATGCTGATGACCCAGATTGGTTGCAGTCGATCAAACTCAGTCCGACTACTTTTCCAGGTAATCCGACAAGGGAAGGATTATTGCAAACCTATGCGCTGAAGTCAGGAAAAGATCCAGGCGACGGGGTTTTCTATTATGCTTACGGTATATTAAAACTAGCTGTCATTGCTCAGCAGATATACACAAGATACAAAGCTGGCCACACCAATAATCCAAAGTTTTCAGGTCTGCTTAAGGTAGTAGAAGCATGTGGTACAATGGGCATGCAAGCCATTGGTAAAAAAAGAATAGATAATTTGTTCTAAGGAATGTTTATATATTTACGTGACCAAATAGTGTTTCTTTGCTTTTCAACTCTATAGATTTTGCTGTTTTTTTACCCATTGTATTCTCAATATATTGGGCTACGGGCAATCTTAAGTTACAGAATATTTATTTAGTACTATCGAGTTTTGTATTTTATGGATGGTGGGATATACGCTTTTTGTCTTTGCTGGTTATAAGTACGGTGATTGATTTTTTCATTGGCAGATTTCTACATTTCAGTGAGGATCAAAATAAGAGAAAACTAGTGTTATATATCAGTATCATAAGCAACCTGGGTATCCTGGCTTTTTTTAAATATTTCAATTTTTTTGTAGATAATCTAAGCATTGCATTTTCGTTTTTAGGAATGCCATTGCACCTGGCAAGTCTTGAAATTATATTGCCTGTAGGTATCAGTTTTTACACTTTCCAAACGATGAGTTATACCATAGATGTTTACAGACGCCGTATGGAACCAACTTCTGATCTGATTGCCTTCTCTGCTTACGTGAGTTTTTTTCCTCAACTAGTAGCCGGACCCATTGAAAGAGCGAAAAATCTGCTGCCTCAGTTTTTTATTAAAAGACACTTTGATTATACACAAGGAGTGAATGCTAGTAAACAAATATTATGGGGTTTCTTTAAAAAATTAGTCATTGCAGACAATTGTGCTGTACTTGCAGATACTTTTTTTAATCATCATTCAGTTTATCCGGGAAGTGCTTTATTGCTGGGTGCCTTTTTTTTTACGTTCCAGATATATGGAGATTTTTCAGGCTACTCTGATATTGCTATCGGAGTGGCGAGGCTATTTGGATTTGACCTGATGAAAAATTTTTCTTTTCCATATTTTTCACGTGACCTTGCCGAGTTTTGGAGAAGATGGCACATATCATTGTCGACTTGGTTCAGAGATTATGTCTACATACCTATGGGAGGCAATCAAGGCGGTACTTGGCTAAAACTAAGGAATATTTTATTTATTTTTATTTTAAGCGGATTCTGGCATGGGGCCAATTGGACATATGTGGTCTGGGGACTGCTGAATGGTCTGCTTTTTGTCCCTTTATTGATTTTCGGTAAAAACAGACAACATCTTGACATTGTGTCATTTGATAAAAAAATGCCTTTATTAAAGGATGTCGTCAGGATGATGTCTACCTTTATAATTGTTATGTTTTTATGGATATTTTTCAGATCTAAGTCGCTAACCACTGCTTTTGCTATTTTAAATAAGATCTTTTCTTCATCACTGTTTACCATACCCGTTTTTGAGCAGGACGGACTGGCTGTGCTAACGTTGATTCTTATTCTCTTTTTTACCCTAGTAGAATGGTCAGGTCGTACACATGCCTTTGCTATAGAACATACTTTTGCTACTTCGCCAAGGATAGTTCGTTGGGCATTTTATGGACTTCTAATTTCCATGATCGGTTTGTTTATGCAGACCAATGGATCACCATTTATTTATTTCCAATTCTGACGACATGAGAAAATACTTCATTCATTTATTAAAGTTCCTTGTGTTTGCGATGATTTTTTATGTCGCTTTTATTATTATGAGTGGCCGGTTATTACCGAATTTTTTACGACAAAATCTTTTATATACTTTAGGTGGCAATGGTCATACACATAGCCGCCTTCGAGATGTAAAAAATACAAATTCGGTTGATATTCTATGTATAGGTTCTTCCAGAGCGTACCGAGGTTTTGATATAAGGATATACAAAAGTGCAGGATTTTCTTCTTTTAATTTGGGAACAAGCAATCAAACACCAGTACAAAGTTTATTCCTGCTTAAAAAGTATTTATCACAGCTACGACCTCAAACGATTATATTTGAGGTCAATCCGGATATTTTCTCAAACGATGGTGTAGAATCTGCCATTGATATTATTTCAAACGAATCTCCTGATATTAATTTATTAAAAATGGCGCGGCAAACTAAAAATATAAAAGTTTGGAATACACTGATTTATTCATTTTTTAATAAGTGGACCGGAATCGAAGACAACTTTTCAGAATCAGCTTCTAAAAAAGGTCAAACTTATAATAAAGGCGGATATGTAAGTATTGAAAATCAACGTTATGATCGAACTAAGGGTACATCATATTATTGTAAGTTGAATAAGATCCAACTCACAGCTTTTGAAGAAATATGCTCTTTGTCTGCTTCAAAAGATATACAGCTTTTACTTATTCAGTCGCCTGTGACATCATCTGTATATCACACTTGTACAGAAAATGAACACTTTGACCGGCTTATGAGTCAAAAAGCAGCTTATTTTAACTTCAATAAATTAATACACCTAACAGATACGTTACACTTTTCTGATGGACAACACCTAAATCAATTGGGTGTAGCCGCGCTAAATAAAGAAATAATAAAATTAGGACCTTTTAGACATAAAACATTTGAGTAAAGAATTTACTCGTATATATTCTGCTAATGCCGACTTAGGCTATAGAAATATACTTACAAGTAAAATCAATCCTGCAACTATCCAAGGTGTCAATTTTAGAAAAGTGACTGTAAAATTTCCAGACAATGATTCTGTCTTTCTTTCAGAATATTTGAAATTTCTTATACCTCCATTATAATCGGGTTCAACTATTCTTAATCTTCTGTTTTCCTTTAAAGTATTAAAGTTTGTTTGATTTTCAGATGGTCTGCTGATGTGGTTGATCGCTGTCATGATATGAATATCTAATTTTTTTAATTGATGAAATAAATATGGTCCATTTCTTTAAGTTTTTGAAATAAACTATACCATAATGACGCTTTTGAGAAGGATTTGGTTTCACACTTTAAGGGATACCAGACCAATGCGTGTGTTTTATAGATGTAGCAATAAAAAGAAAAGACGATTGTAAAAGAATTTTTAACCCAACCAATGATGTTAAATGCTAATGGATAACGAATGTTTTTCAGTCAAAATTGATGATACCTGAGTAGTTGCAAAAAACTTTATAAAGCGACAAATCCAAAATGTCTTTGATGTTCCATTTTAACTAAAAGAGATACAATTTGAGTTTTCTTAAATATTTCAATTAATTTTGCAGCCATAAACTCACAGTGAATGAATGTTAAAGGTACTTTAATTCCGATCGGCGGAAATGAAGATAAAGGTATTGAAAAAAGTGAAATTTATACTTTGGAATATATTACCGGGGGCATCTTATCCCGCGTAGTTAAGGAAAGTGGTGGTATACATGCTAAAATTGTAGTAATCCCCACAGCATCTAACATTCCTGATGAAGTCATTGGAAACTATATTATAGCTTTTAGTAAACTGGGTTGTACCGACTTAAACATCCTGGATATTCGCAATAGAGATCAATCAGAAGAGCCTGAAAATATTGATCTCATAAAAAGTGCTGATTGTGTCATGTTTTCAGGTGGTGACCAATCAAAAATAACGGATAAAATAGGTGGATCCACAATTCATAAAATCTTATTGGAGAGATTCAAAAATGATCGCATCGTGATAGCAGGTACCAGCGCAGGTGCCATGTGTATGTCAGAAGAAATGATAAAAGGTGGAAGCAGCACTGAATCTTTTTTTAAAGGAGCTGTAGGGATGGCAAAGGGCATGGGTTTTATTCCTAAACTTATCATCGATTCTCATTTTATCACAAGGGGTCGATTTGGAAGACTTGCTGAGGCAGTTGCTAAACATCCTAAATTAATTGGTATTGGCTTGGCAGATGATACGGGTTTGGTGATAAAAAACTGCAATGATTTTGAAGTGATCGGATCCGGAATGGTCATTTTATTTGACCCTAATAAATTACAGCACAACAACATAGAAATTCTCGAAGAAGGAACGCCCATGACGCTAACCAATCTTACCACTCATGTATTGGCGAATGGTGATAGGTTTAATATTGATAAAAGATCAGTTAAAGTCCTGCCGATGGAGGCAGAATTCGTGAAGCAATATTCTTTGTAATTATACGGCTTTTTATTCAGCAGTTCAGCAGACCTTTAATAGTTATAAAACAAGTATAGGATCGTTTTTTTTCGATATTTTTCGTTTAGGCGTCAAGTTTATCATCACAAATAGTAATAGGTCCTGAAGCAGGAATTTACTATAGTCCGTATGGTTTTAGAGTGGTTTCTAATTATGTAAAACAAAATAATGTGGAGTATTATATAGGCATGATGGGCGAAGTAAATTTAATGGCTGGATTATACGCTCAAACTCGAATATCTTATGTATTTAAAAATGATGCTGAGTCTGGACTTGTGAGAACTTTTAACCCTGATTTGAAAGATGCAATATTGAGTAATAAGGAAATGACGATTAACGTGGATGTTTTGTACGAACCTATAATAAACAGTAAAATAGGTATTGGCTTGGGAATGATTCACAAACTAGATTCTCAGGTGCAAGAAAATTTTTACCTCGCCAATTCGGTTTTAAAATATTTTAGTCCAAATGCTTATTACAACATGTCTTTGATATTAAACCAAAATTGGGGAAGATATGGGTTGATTGCACGATATTTTTACCTATTTAAGTCTGAAAACATTGATAGTCTTAACACAAGGATAATGGACGATAAATCTGGATTTACCTTAGGATTTAATTACAAGCTATTTGGTTATAAATAAAATAGGTGTTGCTGATGCCTAAAAATAAAGAGATTTATACACTCTTTACCATCATGCTCCGCCGTATATCAACACTTCATTTTCGCCTGTGGACTTTCTGTATCCTCTATACATACCTTCAGTATTAAAGGGTAGGGCTATATTTCCCATCGCATCTACGGCGATTAATCCTCCATCACCGCCCAATTTTAAAATCCGATGATGAATGACCTCGTTTGCTGCATCTTCAAGAGACAATCCCTTATATTCCATCAGACAAGACACATCATAAGCCACCACACCGCGTATAAAATATTCGCCGCTTCCTGTACAACTGACGGCACATGTTGTGTTGTTGGCATAATTTCCTGCACCGATCATGGGACTATCCCCGATACGGCCCCACTTTTTATTCGTCATGCCTCCGGTAGAAGTAGCTGCAGCAACACTACCGTCTTTATCACAAGCTACTGCCCCCACAGTCCCGAATTTTGATTCTTTTAATACCGAATGGTCCAATAGGAAGTGGTCACTATCTTTTATTTCCTGCCATTGGTCATACCGGAATTGGTTGTAAAAATAACTATCCTCTTCCAGGGTATATTCCATTGACTTTGCAAACTCCAGCGCACCCGCACCAGCCAGAAATACGTGTTCGGATTTTTCCATTACGTCTCTGGCCAGTGATATAGGGTTTTTTATACCGGAAATCAATGATACGGCGCCGGCTTTCAAATATTTACCTTCCATGATGGATGCATCCATCTCATGGTGACCTTTGGCCGTAAAAACACTTCCTTTGCCAGCATTAAAAAGAGGGTTGTTTTCAAGTACAATAACTGCTTTCGTAACCGCATCAAGGGCTGATCCACCTTTGGCAAGTATCTCATATCCTGTATCAATAGCTGATTGAAGTCCGGAAGTATAGGCGGTTTCTTTTTCGGGTGTCATTTGTCCTCTTAACAAAGTACCTGCACCACCGTGGACAGCTATTGAAAATCGATTCATTACCATGAAAAAAATATGACTTTTAAAACTATAAAATTATACTCCGAAAACAACTTCCCCTTTCACTTCCTGCTCTTTGAGTTTTGTCACCAACTCCAATGCATCAGGTATGACATCACTACATACAATAATGAGTGAACCTTTTGTTGCATTTTTTACAGCATACAGTATGGCTTCTTTTTCTGATGGAATAATTGTAGTTGTTTTATCGGGATGTCTGGACTTAATTCCGTTATTTATCATCTCTATCAGCTCCTGTTCAGTTCTACCCCGAAGGTTTTTATCCTGCCTGATGATAATTTCATCACACATATCTGATATAATACTTCCCATTTCCGTATTGTCTTCAACCCGTCTGTCACCTATTCCCGCTATAATTCCTACCTTTTTTGTAGCTTCAAGATTATCTGTAAAATTTTTAAGCGCCTTCATTCCTGCTGGATTATGTGCAAAATCAAGCAATACCCTAAAATTTTGAAATTGAAACAAATTTAGTCTGCCTGGAGTCTGTGCAGGAGAGGGAATAAACGTCTCAAGTGCCGCTTTCATATCTTCTATGCTGATGCCTTGTACATCAGCAGCAATTATCGCCGGCAAAATATTCTGAATCATAAATGTCGCCTTGCCTCCATAGGTCAGAGGAATTAAATCTGCTTTCATTACACGCATTTTCCATTCGCCACGACACAAGGTCACATATCCATTTTCAAAAAGAGCAGTAATACCACCTTTGCGTTGAAGCGCTTTTATGCGAGGGTTGTTTTCATCCATAGAAAACAGCGCCAGATTGGATTTAATATTTCGTCGCATATCGTATACCAGATCATCATCTGCATTCAAAATAGCGTATCCTGCAGGCAATACCGTTTCAGGAATAACTGCTTTGACTTGTGCCAATTGTTCCAGCGTATGAATGCCTTTTAATCCCAGGTGATCGGCAGCTATATTGGTAACTATGCCGACATCACAATGAGAAAAAGCCAGCCCTGCACGCAACAACCCACCGCGTGCACATTCCAGTACTGCAAAATTTACTGTCGGGTCTTTTAACACAAATTCAGAA
>Ga0105047_10001888_pt1 | contig 37648 bp, 29 predicted proteins | sample MAT04_FD_78384 | JGI IMG/M metagenome (GOLD analysis project Ga0105047, IMG submission 78384) | Freshwater microbial communities from Lake Fryxell liftoff mats and glacier meltwater in Antarctica - MAT-04 (megahit assembly) | ecosystem: Environmental > Aquatic > Freshwater > Ice > Liftoff...
CAGGATCTCCTTCGCGCCGGTCTTGAGCTGCGCGACGACGTCGAACTGGCCATCATCGATCGAGGCTTCGGGCGCGAAGCGCATCCCGCCGCCGAAGTACTGGCCGTTGGCGACCGCGCACGTGGTGATCGGCTCCTCGACGAAGCGCGCGCCGTCCACGGTGATGCGCACGGCTTGCGGGCGGTAGCCGACCATCGCCTTGGCCAGGCCCCACGCGAACGAGGCCTTGCCGCCAAGGATCTTCGAGCTGTGGTTCACCTTCTCCACGACGAGACCAGAGAGACCGAAGCTCGCGATGTTGAGGAAGCCGCGCCAGATCCGCTTTCCGTCGTGGCCCTCGAGCTCGACGACGCCGAGATCGCACGGGCGCGTGTTCGAGCCGCCGAGGTGCGCGACGCACGCCGGGATCTCGCCGGGGAGCCCGAGGAAACGCGCGAAGTCGCCGCCGGTCCCTTGCCGCACCGGCGAGAGCACGATGTCGGGCCGGCTGAGCGCCGTCGGGGTCGCGTCGCCTTCGGGGAACAGGCCGGTCACGACCTCGTTCATCGTCCCATCGCCGCCGACCGCGACGATCATCTCGTAGCCATCGGCCACGCCTTGGCGCGCGAGGCGGGTGCCGTCGCCGGGCCCGGTCGTGAACTGGTTGTCCCAGCGATCGAGCTGCTTATCGAGCGCAGCGCGCAGCTCCGGCCAGCGCCGGCCGGTGGCGCCGTTGCCGCTCGCGGGATTCACGATGACCAGCGTATGGAAGCTCATGTCGCAAGCCCAAAGCCGAGGGTCAGGCTCCGCCTGCCCGCAGGCGACGGCGCGCAGTGAGCGTGAGCGAACGAAGTCATGTTGGAAGCCTCGCGAGCAGCGTCGTGACGTCGACGAGCGGAGTGGTCGGCGAGAGCCGCGCGAGGTGCGCCGCGCAGCGCGGGGTCGCCACACACAGCTCTTGCGCGCCGCTCTTGGCGAACGCATCCAGGCGCGCCTCACCCATCGCGCGGGCGGTCTCGGGCGCGGTCCGGGGCAACAGGCCCCCCGCGCCGCAGCAGTCCGCCTGACGGCCGCGCAGGCCGCTCAGCTCGCAGGGCGCGACACCGGTGGCGCGCTGGATCAGCTTTCGCGGCGCATCGACCGTGCCCTGGGCGCGCGCCAGGTTGCAGGTGTCGAGATAGGCGACCGGCGCAGCCGCGGTCATGCCGGTCGGGGGCACGGTCTTCTCGTCGAAGGCGACCCCCAGCTTCTCGGCCAGGAACGTCGCCGCCGGCACCACCTCGGCCTCGAGCGAGACGCCGAAGTCCGGGTAGCGGCGATGGAGCGCGTCAGCGCATCCCGCGTCGTGCACGATCACCTTCTTCACCCCGGCGAGGCGCGCGGCGTGGCGCTCGGCGTGCGCGCGGAAGCCGGCGATGTCGCCCGCCCAGAGCAGCGGGAGGCCACAGCACGACGACGAGGCCTCGGTGAGCGCGACGCCCTGAATGCCGCGCAGCGCGAGCGTCTTCAGGAACGCGGACGCCGCCTCGGGGCGCTCCTTCAGCGTCGCGCAGCCCGGGAGGTACACCGCGTCTTCGCCCGCATCGGCGCGGCGCTCCGCACTCGAGGACCGCGGCGCGAAGTCGGCGTCCCTCGTGACCTGCTCGAGCGCCGGCTCGAGCGGCACGCCGTACGCGTTCGCCGCGACCGCGAAGTGACCGCGCACCTCGGCGATCGGCGCGGGCGCGACCTGCGCGGCGAGGGCCCGCGCGCGCGCCAGATCGAGCAGCAAAGGCACATCGTTCTTGTGCAGGCAGGCCTCGGTGCAGGCCCCGCACTGGGTGCAGTGATACGGCAGATCGCCGGACGCTTGCGGCGTGGCGAGGCCGCGCTTCACGAAGCCGCTCATCGTCACCAGGTTCCACGGCGAGGACGTCTCGCGCGCCTCGGCCTCGGCGACCGGGCAGGCCCAGCGGCACAGGCGCGGGCAAGTGGTGCAGGTGTCGACGCCGGCGTTCTCGCGCTGGTCGAACGCGCCCAGCGCCTCCGTGATGGCGTTCTTCATTCGGAAGCCCCTTTTCGCTCGCGGAAGACGCCGGTCGGATCGATCGCCGCGCTCACCCGCGCGATCACGTCGTCGTAGGTCTCGAAGTCGGTCTCGTCGTGCGGCGCGCCGTCCTCGTCGATCTCGCCGAGCTCGTTCGAGGGATCGCGCCCGCGCACGCCCGACAGGATGCGCGCGCCGTGGGCGATCGCCGCGGCGGCGACCTTCTTCCTGCTCTCGACGTCGACCACCCGCGCGATCAAGGAGAGGCCTTCCGGCGCGAGAAAATCAGCCCAGACCTCGCCGCCCGACACCTCGCGCATCGCGTCCATGCGCTCCTCGGCGCGCGTCCAGTACGACGCGATCTCGACCACCGCGTCGAACTTGCCGCCGCGCGCGAGGCCCGCCTCGGGGATCTCTTTTCCGCCCAGCGCCTCGGCGGTGGAGGTGGCGACGGTGACGGCCGCGCGGAGATGATCTTCGACGTGCGCGACGAGCTCGATGGCCACGACGCCGGTCATGAGGACGCGGCCCGCCAGCGGCTTCACGCCGCGCCGGAGGATGAGCCGCCCGGCTTCGATCGCCGCCCCGAGGGACGGGAACTGGAACGCCAGCGCGCCGCTGTGCGGCGGCACCACCGCGAGGCGCAGCGTGGCGCGGGTGATGATGCCGAAGCGCCCTTCCCCGCCGATGAACGCGCGATCGACCTCCGGACCGGTCGCCGATCGCGGCACGGGGCGGGTCTCGATCGGCGCGCCACTGGCGATCAGCCCGCGCACCGCGAAGCCCAGATCGCGCAGGTCTCCGAGCGCGACGCCGCGGCGCACCATCAGCCCGCGAGCGAGCGCGGATCCGAGCGTGCGGTTGTTCGCGCGCGGGTGAAGCGGGCCCATCGTCATGCCCTGCCGCAGCGCGAGCGCCTCGAGCTGATCGACCCGCACACCGGCCTCGGCCTCGACGAACAGCGAGTGCGTGGACAGCCGGGTCACGCCGGCCATGCGCCCGAGATCGACGTTCACCGCGCCGGCGGGGGCGCGAAAGCCGGTCTGATCGCTGACCACCGGGATCCCGCGCGCGCTCGCCACGCGGAGCACGCTCGCGAGACCGCTCTCGTCCGGCGGGCGAACGGCGATGCGGCTACCGCTGGCAATCAGGTTGGACTCGCCGACCGCGCTGCGGATCTCCTTCGGGAGCCCCTTTTCGCCGCGCACCCAGGCGGGCGTGGGGCGCGCGATGCCGCCGCGCTTCTGCGAGAGGCCGAGCTTACCGGGGTTCATGACGCCGGCCGGATCGAAGCCGTCTTTCAGCGCCTCGATCATCTTCATGCCGCCCGCGCCGTGCTCGCGCGCCATGCCGTCCTGCTTGAGCTCACCGACGCCGTGGTGATGCGAGAGTGTGCCGCCGGTGTCGTGGATCGCGGCCATCGCGTTCTTCCACAGCCGATCGTAGCGAGCGAGCACGTCGGCCGGATCGTTCGCGTTCGGCGTGGCGCCGGCGAACGTGAAGTAGATCGAGCAGCCCTCGGGATACGCGTGGGAGAAGTGCGCCATCACGAACGCCTCCTTCCCGATCGCGGTGCGCACGGCGCGATACATCGGCAGCAGCCGATCCCACGTCGCGGCGACCTCCATCGTGTCGGTGAACGCGCCCGACGCGTAGGCCTTCGACTGCTTGAAAGAGACGTTGTAGCGGTTCTCGAGCCAGTGCTCGCCGGGGCCGGGGCCGAGATCCTCGGCGCCGAGGCTCTTCGCGATCCCCATCGCCGCCGCGAACTCGGCGCTCGCCAGCGCGGGCTGGCCTTCGAAGCCGAGGATGAGCAGGCAGTCCTCGGGCAGCGCAGCGATCGCACGGTTGAGCATCATCGGCGAGCCGAGCACGGCGTTGACCGCGGTGCGCACCAGCGACTGGGCGATCTTTCCCGCGCCCGGGAGCTTGAAAGGCACCTTCTCGACCAGGCTCTCGTACGCGCCGCGCCCGTGCTTGCTCAGCGCCTCGAGCGAGCGCACCTCGCTCGCCTCGTCGTCCTCGCCTTCCTTCCCGTGGCCGCGGCCGAGGAAGGTGTCGAGCGCGTCATACAGCCGCACGACCGCGGGGCGCAGGCCGGATCGGAGCATGCGGCGGATGCCCTCGACGCCCGACTCGACGTTGCGAAAGCGCAGCCCGCGCATCAGGCGAGCCTCGGCGAGCGGGCGGATGCGCAGCTCGGCGGCGGTGATCGCGGCGAAGCAGCCCTCGGAGCCGATGACGAGCGCGTTCATGTCGGCGCCGCGGCCCGGGCGCGGGCCGAGCATCGAGCGGTGGATACGACCGGGCGTGACGACCTCGAGGCCGAACGTCATGTCCTCGATCTTCCCGTAGAGCGTCGAGGCCTGGCCGGCGCTGCGGGCGGCGAGCCAGCCGCCGGCCGTGGAGCAGATGATCGACGACGGGAAGTGTCCGAGCGTGAAGCCGCGCTGGTTGAGGCCGCGCTCGAGGCGCTCGCCGATGATGCCGGCCTCGACCTCCATGCGCAGGTTCTTCTCGTCGAGGCGCCGGATGGCGCGCAGGCGCTTCAGATCGAGCGCGATCCCGCCCTCCTTCGGTCGCGCGCCGCCCATCACGCCCGATCCCGCGCCGAACGGGACCACCGGGACGCCCTGGCGCGCGGCGAGCTCGAGGACCTTCGCGACCTCCTCGCGGGTCTCGGGCCAAACCACGCAGGAGGGCGCGCAGGGGACCTCCCCTGATCGGATGCGGATCAGATCGCGCGGCCAGGCATCGCGGCTGTATGCGAAGCGATCGCCGTCGTGCGTCGACACTCCGCCGGCACCGACGACGCGCGCGAGATCGACCACCAGCGCAGCGGACGCAGCGGGGCGAGGAAGCAGCGCCACGGCGCGCGGACGTTCGCCCTGACTGGTGCTTGCGTCAAGCGCTGTGGAGGCTTCGTCTCTCCTGTGCTAGCGCATGGCGCGTGAGCTCGGAGGACGTGATCGTCGATGGCCAGTCGCTGACGCTGGCGGCGGTCGAGCGCGTGGCGCGGTTCGGGGCGCGGGTCGTCCTGGCCCCCGAAGCGCGGGCGCGGGTCGCGACGGCGCGCGCGCTGGTCGATCGCCACGCCCAGGGTGATGCGCCGGTGTACGGCATCAACACCGGGTTCGGGTTCCTGAAGAACGTCCGCATCCCGGCGGCCGATCTGGGGCAGCTGCAGATCAACCTCATCCGCTCGCACGCGGTCGGCGTCGGGCCGGCGCTCGGCGAGGCCGAGACGCGCGCGCTCATGGTGCTGCGGGCCAACGCGATGGCGACCGGTCGGTCCGGCGTACGCCCCGAGACGCTCGAGCTGATGATGCGGATGCTCGACGCCGGCATCCACCCGGTCATCCCGTCGAAGGGCAGCGTGGGCGCCTCCGGTGATCTCGCGCCGCTGGCCCACCTGGCGCTGGCGATGATCGGCGAGGGGACCGTCGTCGTACGCGGCGAGTCGATGCCCGCCGCGCGCGCGCTCGCCGCGGCTGGCCTTGCCCCGGTCGTGCTCGGTCCGAAGGAGGGCCTCTGCCTGGTGAACGGCACGCAGGCGATGGCCGCGCTCGGCGTCCTGGCGCTGCTCGACGCCGAGCGGCTCGCGACCGCCGCCGACGTGATCGGCGCGATCAGCCTGGAAGGAAAGCGCGGAACCGTCGTCGCCTTCGATGCGCGTATTCAGGCGGTGCGCGGCCACCAGGGGCAGATCGACACCGCCGAGAACCTCCGCGCGCTGCTGGCCGGCAGCGCCATCGCCGATAGCCACGCCGACTGCGAGACGGTGCAGGATCCGTACAGCTTCCGCTGCATGCCGCAGGTCCACGGCGCGACCCGTGACGTGCTCTCGTTCGTGCGCCGCACACTCGCAATCGAGATCAACGCCGGCACCGACAACCCGCTGGTGTTCGCCGAGCCCGGCGACGGCGACGTGATGCTGTCGGGCGGCAACTTCCACGGCCAGCCGCTCGCCTTTGCCCTCGATTTCCTGGCGATCGCGACCAGCGAGCTCGCCAACATCAGCGATCGCCGGGTCGAGCAGCTGCTCGATCCCGCGCTCTCGGGGCTGCCGCCGTTCCTGGTGAAGGCGTCGGGCCTGAACAGCGGCTTCATGATGGCCCAGGTGACCGCCGCGAGCCTGGTGAACGAGAACCGCATCCTCTCCACCCCGGCCTCGGTCGACTCCATCCCGACCAGCGCCAACCAGGAGGACCACGTCTCGATGGGGATGACGTCGGCGCGGAAGGCGGCGGAGGTCGTGAAGAACACCACTTGGTGTCTCGCGATCGAGCTGCTGTGTGCCTGCCAGGCGATCGATCTCGTCGGGCTCGCCCCAGGTCACGGGGTGATGTCGGCGCACGCGGCGCTGCGGCGCATCGTGCCGATGCTCGAACAGGACCGAGTGCTCCACGGAGACATGGAGGCGGCCCGCGCGCTCATCGCTTCCGGCGCGCTGGTCGACGCCGTGAGCGCTCGGGTGGGAAAGCTCCACTAGCCGGGGACGTCTTCACCGACCCCGGAAGGCGTGTCAGAATCCGCCGCGAGTGAGCGTTCCACAAGACACCCTCGGCTTCGGCATCGAGTACCGCTCGCTGTCGGATCTCGACGAGGATCACCGCTCACACATCAAGCAGGGCCGCATGGTCGTGGCCTGGACCGCGCGCAACCCGAACATCGGCCAGCGCATCTACCTCACGCTCGAGGTCCCGGGCGGCGGGCAATACGCGCTGATCGGAACGGTGTCGCGCAACGCCGCCGGGAAGGGCTTCGCGATCGACATCTCTGCCGAGTCGAAGGCGACGCAGCACGAGCTCGATCAGCTCGTCTCGAGCCACCCGTTCCAGCAAGCGCTGAGGGTCGAGAGCCCCTCCACCAAGAACACGCGCGCGGTGGGCACGCGGACGCTCCCCCGCGGCGGCGCCGTTGCACCCGCGCCGCCGCCCGCTCCGATTCCGGCGGCGACGACCGGCTCGACGAAGCTCCCCGGTATCGCCGCGGCGACGACCGGATCTGCCAAGCTCCCCGCGCCCGCTGGCATCCCCGCGGCGACGACCGGATCGGCGAAGCTCCCCGCGCCCGGGCTGCCCGCGCCCGCACCGTCCGGCCTCGCGGCCCCGTCCGCGGCCGTCGCGAAGATCGACGATCTGAGCCTGGATGACGAAGACGACGACGAAGAGGGCGCAGTCGACAAGTACGACGACTACGACGACGACATCTACGGCGAGGAAGACGAGGAAGGCGGCAGCCAGACCTCCGACGAAGACGAGGCTCAGAACACCGCCCCGGGCGCGTTCCGCACGCCCGGCCCGGGCGAGAAATACGCGCTCTACATCGTCAAGTTCAAGACGGTGATCGACTTCTCCGAGGTGGTCCAGACGTTCCGCGAGACCGCGCAGCTGCTCGTCCCGCACCCCAACGATATATCCAAGGAGGGCGATCTCGCGCAGCTCCGCCTCACCCTCCCCGGCCGCAACGTCTTCTCGATCTGGGCGCTCGTCGGCAAGGCCCGCCCGACTGACGTGATGATCCACGTGAACCCGGACTCGCCGACGTTCGCGCTCGCGCTGGCGTTCCCGAAGAGCGTCGCGGGATCGCGCCGCGCAGCCACGGAGAAGGAGTCCGACCGCGGAAAGATGGAGGTCCTCCGCCTCACCGAGGAGCGCTCGAAGGAAGATCTCGACGCGATGCCGGTGCGCCGTCGGGTGCAGCGCATGAGCATGGAAGACAAGATCAACATGGCCCTCTCCGGTGGCCGCGAGGAGCGGATGGCGCTGGCGATGGACGGCAACAAGGCCATCCACCACTACCTGCTCAGGAACGCGCGCCTGTCGCTCGACGAGATCACGTTCATGACCCGCCTCCCGACGATGAACCCGGACGTGCTCGCGAAGATCGCCGAGAACCCGCAGTACACGCAGAACATCACGGTGGTGAAGAACCTGGTCTACAACCCGAAGACGCCCATCTTGCTCGCGATCAAGCTCCTCGACCGGCTGCCGCGCAGCGAGGTGATGAGCCTGGCGAAGCGCATGTCGATGAACGGGCGCCTGGTGCAGGCGGCCAAGAAGAAGATCGGCAACAAGTAGTCGGGACTAGTAGCTCTGCACAGTGAAGTTGATGGGTTGCGGGTGTCGAGGCTAGGTAATGACGGGCGGGACGGACTTGATGAAGAGCTCCTCGAGCTGAGTGCCGGACACCGGGGTCGGCGCGCCGGTCATCAGATCGGTACCACGCTGGGTCTTCGGATACGGGATCACGTCGCGCAGAGACGTCGCGCCGGTGAGCAGCATCGCCAGGCGGTCCATGCCCGCCGCGATGCCCGCGTGCGGCGGCGCGCCGTAGGAGAGCGCGTCGAGCAGGAAGCCGAACTTCGCGCGCTTGTCCTCCTCGTTGATGCCGAGCGCCTCGAACACCCGCGCCTGCACCGCGGCGTCGTGGATTCGCACCGAGCCGCCGGCGACCTCGTTGCCGTTGAGCACCAGATCGTACGCCTTGGCCTTCACCGAGCCCGGATCGCTGGTCAGCCGCTCGAGGTCCTCGATGCGCGGCGACGTGAACGGGTGATGCGCCGCCACGTACTTGCCGGTCTTCTCGTCGTGCTCGAACAGAGGGAAGTCGACGACCCAGAGGATCTTCCACTGCCCCGCCTTGATGAGCTCGAGCTTGTGCCCGAGCAAGAGGCGCAGGTGGTTGAGCACCGTGTGCACCAGCTTCGCGGGACCGAACTGGAAGAGGATCACGTCGCCCGTTTCGGCGCCGACCGCGCTGTTGATCGCGGCGCGCAGCTCGGGCGTGACGGTCTTCGAGTACGGCGACTGGGTCCACGTGCCGTCCGCTTCCACCTTCGCGCGGCCGAGGCCCTTCGCGCCGACGCCCTTGGCCTCGGGCTCGAGCTTGTCGATCTCGGTGCGAGAGAGCTTGTGCTCGGCCGGGATGCGCATCGCCTTCACGACGCCACCCTTGTCGACCGCCTCCTTGAAGAGCGGGACACCGCCGCCGTCGTGCTTCTTCACGACGTCGGTGAGCATCGTGTGCTCGAGGCCGAAGCGCAGATCGGGCTTGTCGCTGCCGAAGCGGCGCATCGCCTCCTCGTAGGCCATCACCGGGAAGCGCTCGGGGAGCGTCACGCCGACGACCTGCTGGAAGATGTTGCCGACGACCTTCTCCATCACCTGCTGCACGTCTTCGATGTCAGCGAACGAGAGCTCGAGATCGATCTGGGTGAACTCGGGCTGGCGATCGAGGCGCAGATCCTCGTCGCGGAAGCACTTCACGATCTGGAAGTAGCGGTCGAAGCCGGCGATCATGAACAGCTGCTTGTAGAGCTGCGGGCTCTCGGCGAGCGCGTAGAACTCACCGGGGTTGAGGCGCGACGGGACGAGGAAGTTGCGCGCGCCGCCCGGCGTATACTTCACCATGTACGGCGTCTCGAGCTCGATGAAGCCGAGCTCGTTGAGCGTGGTGCGGGTCACCTGGTTCATGCGCGAGCGCAGGATCAGGTTGTTCTGGATGCTCGGCCGGCGCAGATCGAGGAAGCGAAAGCGCAGGCGCTTCTCCTCCGCGGTGTCCACGTCGTCCTCGATGAGGAAGGGCGGCGTCTCGCTCTTGTTGAACACCTGGACGTAGTCGACGACGACCTCGATCGCGCCGGTGGGCATGCGGGTGTTGGCGTTGGTGCCGCGCGAGCGGACCTTGCCGACGACGCCGATGACCCACTCGCTGCGGATGCGATCGCCGATCGCGTGGGCCTCGACGCTGGAGTGCTCGAACACCACCTGCGAGAGGCCGGTGCGGTCGCGGAGGTCGATGAACACCGCGCCGCCGAGATCGCGATAGGACTGCACCCAGCCCATCAACACGACCTCTTGCCCGATGTGCTCGGCGCGGAGCGTGCCGCACAGGTGCGTGCGCTTCTTGTCGCGGACGAGCACCGGACCGGTCATCGAGGGGAACGATTCGGACATGGCGCGGAGCGTTAGCGTGATCCAAGGAGGCGCGTCAATTCAGAGACGGGCGAACTTCATCGCCCGCGGGCGGCCTTCGATGACCTTGAATTTTGCCTGGCGCAAAGCATCGAGCAGCTCCTCGAGGTCGCGGGCGCGGACGGAGAGGTTGAGGAGCTCGGGCTCGGCCCGCACGTCGTAGCACTGGAGCGTGGCGAACGGGATCTCGACCGGATCGAGCGACTCGTCGGGGATATGCGCGAAGTTGAAGATGCCGGGCTCGTCGCTGATCGCCAGCACCAGGCGGTGCTCGCGATCGTAGATGGACCAGATCTGCGTCACGCAAGGGGCAGCATGGCGCGATCGACCGGTGCTGCGCCAGTCTAGCGGCGGCCGCGGGGGCCGGAGCGACCGCCGCGCGGGCCGACGCGTCCACCGCGGGGGCGCGGGGCCTCCGCCGAGGAGGGGCCGACGCCGAAGCGACGGGGGCGCTCGCCGCGGGGCGAGGCCTCCTGGCGGGCGCTCTTCGAGGGGCGACCACCGCTCGTCTTTTTCGGTGCGGGCTCGCGATCCTTCGGGGCGACGCGCTCCGGGAACACCTTGGGGGCGCGCTCCTTGGCGGGCTCGCGATCCTTCGGTGCGACCCGTTCTCGAGGCGCTTCGCGGCCGGGCAGTGGCGCTTCACGACGCGGCGGCGGCGCTTCGCGGCGGGGCGGGGCATCGCGGGCCGGAGCGGCGCGGCGCGGCGGCGCTTCGCGGCGGGGCGCGTCTTCGCCGGGCGCGCGGCGCGTCGTGCGCGCGGTCGGATCGGCCCCGAACTTCTTGGGCGCGTCGCCGAACTTCCGCACGGCGCGCGGCGGCTCGCTCGACTCGACGCGCGGGCGGCGCGGCGCGACGGGGGCTTCGTCCTCACGAGGCCGCGCCTCTTCGCGCGGCCGAGCGGGCCTCGGCGCGTCTTCACGACCCCTCGGAGCGTCGTCGCGGCGCCCCCTCGGAGCCTCCTCGCGGGCCTCGACTGGGCGCACGCGCGCCGGCGCTCTGCCACCCGCGTCGCTGACCTCGCGGCGCTGCGCCTTCGGGAGCGTGCCCTCGCCGTCGTCCTGCCGCTTCCACGTGGGGCGCATGCGATCCTCGCCCGGCAGGAGGCCACGGCCGCGCTCGGTCTCGCCCTGCGGCCGGTTGCCCAGCTCCTTCGCGCGCTCGCTGAGCGGCGGCGCTTCGAGCCCGACGATCGCGTAAAGCCCGGCGAGCTCGCCGCGCGTCAGGTAGCGGTACTGCCCGGGCTGGAGCCCATCCGATGTCAGCGTCGCGAACGACGTGCGCACGACGCGGAGCGGCCGGTGGTCGATCGCGTCGCACATGCGGCGGACCTGCCGCTGGCGTCCTTCGGTGAGGATGATCTCGAGCCAGGTGGACTTCGGCTCCTCTTCGAGCTTCTCCACGACCGCCGGCAGCGTGATGCCGTCCTCGAGCTCGACCCCGCTGCGCAGCTTCTGGAGCGCGCCATCGGTGGGGTGCCCGCCGACCTTCACCACGTAGATCTTCGGGACCTTGTGCGAAGGATGGAGCAGTCGGTGCGCCAGCTCGCCGTCGGTGGTGAGCAGGAGGACGCCCTCGGTGTTGAAGTCGAGGCGCCCGATCGGCACCAGGCGATAGGGCTCGGCCGCGAGCAGCGTCGCGACCGTGCGCCGTCCCTCCGGATCGCTCATCGAGGTGATGACGCCGACCGGCTTCGCGAGCAGCACCGTGGTCCGTGCCTCGGCCGCGCGCACCGACTGGCCGTCGACGCTGACGTCGTCGGTCGTCGGATCGATCTTCACGCCCAGCTCAACGACCACCTTCCCGTTCACGCGCACGCGACCTTCGCGGATGAGCACCTCGGCATGGCGGCGCGAGGCGAGGCCCGCCTGGGCGAGGAACTTGTGGAGTCGCAGGGTCTCTTCGGTCATTCGGTCTTCTTCTTCTTCTTCTTCGGCTTGGTGGGTGGCGGTTCGTCGAGTTCGACGGGGGGTGGGCTCATCGCCGCTGCGGGCGCGGGATCCGTGGCCCGTCCTTCGGGCTCGACGTGGACGACGGCGGGAATCGGAGGCTCGTTCATCGCGGGCGCCGGCTCGGTGGTGCGGGCCTCGATCCCGATCGCCTCGTCGCCCGAGAGGATCGCGGCGGCCATCTTGCCGGCGCGATCGACCGACGCCTCGGCCTCGGCCAGCGCCTCGAGCTCGCCCTCTGGGCCGCGCTGCGTGAGGAACGCGACCTTGGCCGCGAGATCGGAGATCTTCGGCTGCTCCGACTCGTACATCTCGTCGACCTGCTTCTGATGCATCTCGTCGAGCTCGTTGTACTCGCGCAGCGTGGGCAGGGACGCGAGCGACTTCAGGCCGAACAGCTCGAGGAACTTCTTGGTCGTTCCGTAGAGGATGGGCCGCCCGAGATCGTCGCTCTTGCCGATGATGCGGATGAGCTCGCGCTCGAGCAGCGGCTTCAGCACCGCGCCCACGTCGACGGCGCGGATCGACTCGATCTCCGGCTTCGTCACCGGCTGGCGATAGGCGATGACGGCCAGCGTCTCCATCGCGGCCTTGGTCAGCTTCGGCGGCCGCGCGGCCAGCAATCGCCGCAGAAAAGGCGCGTTCGCCGCGGGGGTGCGGAGCTGCAGGCCGTCGGCGACCTCGTCGACCCGGATGCCGCGCGCGCCGCCGCGGGCCCCACCGTCCGCGCCACCGCCATAGTCGACGATCAGCGCAGCGGCCGCGGCGTCGATGAGCAGCGCGTCCGTGGCAGGCGCCTCGGCGAGCACGATCTCGCGCACCCGCTCGAGCGGGAGCGGCTCGCTCGACACCAGCAACATCGATTCGATGATCGACTTCAGGCGGTCGAGATCGAGCGGTTCGACAACATCATTCATCGATCACCCCGCATAGTCGTCGCGCGCGAGGTCGGCGCGCTTGCCCGTGAGGACCAGCCAGATCTCCTCAGGCGGAGGTGCGTCCAGGCGCTCGAGCTCGGAGACCTTGCGAACGGTGCGCGAGCGCGGCTCTTCCAGCGCGCTCTCCGCGGCCTCGTACGCTTCGGCGACATCGTCGGCGGTGACGCGGGTGGACTCTTCGCGAGGCGCGAGGGCCTCTTCCTCCGCCGGAGCGCCGTCGTCGACCGCAACCTGCTCGATCGCCAGCATCGCCGTCCGCGCCATCTCCAGGATCGCCAGGAAAGTCATCACCACCACGCGCCGCGACTCCATGCCGGCGAACAGGTCGACGAACGGGAAGCGCATGCCGCGGGCCTCGCCGAAGCCGTGGATGAACTCGATCCGCTCGGTGATGTTGATGGTGTCGGCGATGACCTCGTGCTGCTTCTCCGGCGTGAGCTTGGAGAGCACGTCGGCCATCGCCTCCATCAGGCGGAAGATCGAAAAGTCGCCGGGACCGGGCTCGAGATCCTCCATCGCCTCGGGCACGACCTCCTTGCGCGCGAAGACGTCGCGGCCGAGCTGGCGCGCGCCGTCGAGCGTGCCCGCGGCCTCGCGATACTTCTGGTACTCGAGCAGGCGGCGCACCAGATCCTGCCTCGGATCGCCGGGATCCATGAGGTCCTCGGCCTCGACCGGGATGCCCTCCTTCGGAGGGAGGAGCATCTTCGACTTGATGTGCGTGAGCTCCGCCGCCATCACCAGGAAGTCGGCGGCGATGTCGATCGAAAGCCCCTCGATCGTGTCGAGCATCGCCAGGTAGCGCTGGGTGATGAACGCGATCGGGATGTCGAGGACGTCGAGATCGTGCTCGCGGATGAGGAAGAGCAGCAGATCCAGCGGGCCGACGAAGTCGGTGAGCTCGATGCGCAGGAGCGCGTGCGACGAGGTCTCGTTGGGTCGGTAGTCCTTCGGGATCCCGACCGGGCTCTTCACATCGGGGTCGAGCCAGGCGTGGGGATCGTCCTTGGCCCTAACGGTCGCTTCGCGACCTGGCACGATCGTCGGCTCGCCGCTCGCGGGCTCGCCGCTCGCCTCCCTCTTGGCCCGCTTCGACGGCTTCGGGGCGGCTTCGGCCTCGTCTTCCTGCGTTGGGCCGCCCACGGACGGCCGAAGAAACACCGAGAACCCCTGGATGGCAAGGGACTAGAGCGCATCCCGAGAACCAGCGGCTCGGTCATGCGATGAGGGCGAGGAAGCCTTGGTAGGTCCAGCTCTGGAGCACCCGAGCGAGGGGGACGGCCACGAACCCACCGACCGCGATGGCCAGGAACAGCCCGAGCATCCCGGCCCCCTGGACCGTGTCGAGCGCGCGATCGGCCTTTCGCCCGAAGAGCCAGGCCGCGACCTTGGACCCGTCGAGCGGCGGCACCGGGAGCAGGTTGAAGAACAGCAGGATGAAGTTCATCGAGACCATCGCCTGGAGGAGCACGCCCACGGCCGAGGTGAGCTCGATGACGTGAAAAGTGGTGCTCAGAAGCACCAGGATCCCGGCCGAAAGCACGCCCAGCACCAGGTTCGCGAAGGGTCCGGCGGCGGCGACGATCGCCTCGCCCGCGCGCATCGAGTACTTCCGCGTCAGGTTCGTGGGGATGTACGGGACTGGCTTGCCCCATCCAAACGCGCCGAAGCCGAGGAAGGGCGCCAGCGCGGGCAGGAGCACCGTCCCGACGGGATCGGCGTGGGCCAGCGGGTTCAGCGTCAGCCGGCCCTGGCGCGCGGCGGTCTCGTCACCCAGCCGAAACGCCGCGAAGGCATGGGCGAACTCGTGCACGCAGACCGACAGGACGATCGTGACGACGTTCAGCAGCGAACGGGCGATGTCGGAGTCCACCCCGCGACTCTCGGCACCCGGCACCGTCCTGTCTAGCCACCGGCGATAGCCGATGCTAACCCGCCCCCATGAGCCACCTGGTCTCCCCGGCCCGTCCGCTCAACCTCGCTGACCACTACCTCGAGCGCAACCTGGCCCGCGGTCGCGGCGATCACGTCGCGATCATCGTCGACCACCCGGACAGCGGCGTCGCGAAGTTCACGTATCGCGACGTCAGCGCGCGATCGGCGCAGGTCGGCCACGAGCTGCTCGCGCGCGGCCTCGGCCTCGAGGATCGCGTCTTCATCATCCTGGAAGACGGCATCGAGTGGGTCACCGCGTTCTTCGGCGCGCAGAAGATCGGCGCGACGACGATGTTCCTCAACCCCGCGGTGACCGCCGAGGAGCTGGCCTTCTATCTGAGCGACAGCCGCGCCCGCGCCGTCATCACCACCGCCGCGGTCGCGGCGCGGCTCCCCACCGAGCGTCCGCACCTGCGCGTCGTGCTGGAGATGGACACCGCAGAAGCCAGCCTGCGCGCACGGCCGACGACGCTCGAGACCGCAAAGACGAGCGAGGAAGACTTTGCGATCTGGCTCTATTCCAGCGGCTCGACCGGCGCGCCCAAGGCCGCGGTGCACCGCGCGTACGACTTCGTCTACAACACCGAGCGATACCCGACCGAGGTGCTGAAGATGACGGCGGACGACATCACGCTGTCGGTCCCGAAGCTCTTCTTCGGCTACGCCACCGGCTCGAACCTGCTGTTCCCGTTTCACTTCGGCGGCACGGCGATCCTCTTCCCGGACCGGCCCACGCCCGAGCGCCTCTTCGGCCTCATCGCGAAGCACCGCGCGACGGTGCTGATCAACGTGCCGACGCTGATCGCGCAGATGGTCACCGCGTACCAGACCGAGAAGCGCGATCTGTCGTCTTTGCGCGTCGTGAAGTCGGCGGGCGAGGCGCTCCCGCCCGAGCTGTACCAGCGCTGGAAGGCCGCGACCGGGATCGAGATCCTCGACGGCATCGGCAGCGCGGAGATGTTCCACATCTTCATCTCGGGGCGCTTCGGCGAGGTCGTCCCGGGCTCGCTCGGCACGCTGGTGACCGGCTACACCGCGCAGATCGTCGACGAGGACCTGCGCGAGCTGCCCGACGGTGAGGTCGGCACACTGCGCGTCGGCGGCGGATCCGCGGCGGCGTTCTACTGGCAGCGTCACGAGAAGTCGCGCGAGGTGCTGGAGGGCAAGTGGGTGCTCTCGAGCGATCGTTTCATGCGCGATGCGAAGGGGTACTTCTGGTACCGCGGGCGCGCCGACGACGTGATCAAGGTGGCCGGCCGCTGGCTCTCGCCGCTGGAGATCGAGGACGTTCTGGTGCGCCACCCGGCGGTGGCCGAGGCCGGCGCGTCCTCGTACACCAAGGAGGGGCTCACCAAGCCGATGGCGTTCGTGATCCTGCGGGCGGGCGCCACGGTGACCGAGGCCGAGCTCGCCGCGCACGCCACGCAGCACCTCGAGGGCTACAAGGTGCCGCGCTTCATCGAGATCGTGAGCGCGCTGCCGCGCAGCGATCGCGACAAGCTGGCGCGAAAGCCGCTCGCCGAGCTGGCGTCGCGCGCCGCGGACAAGCGGGGCGTCTCTTGAACCTCGGCGAGCTCACGTATCCTGAGGTCCGCGATCTCATCGCGCGCGGGGCGGTGGCGCTGTGGCCGATCGGATCGACCGAAGCGCACGGGCCGCACCTGCCGCTGAACACCGACGTGCTCATCGCCGAGCACACCGCGCTCGCGGCGCTGGATGCGATCCGTGGGCCCGCGGTGGTAGCTCCCGCCCTCGCGCTGACGGTGACCGAGTTCGCGAAGCCGTTCTCCGGCACGCTGTCCTTGCCGCGCGACACGGCGTTCGCAGTGGTGCGCGACGGCGCGCTCGCGCTTGCCGCGCAGGGTTTCAGCGCGGTGTGCCTGGTCAACGCGCACCTCGAGCCGGCCCACCGCTACATGCTGCGCGACGCGGTGAAGGCGGCGAACCTCACCTCCCCGTGCCCGATCGGCATCGCCGATCCGGCCGACGCGCGCTGGGCCGCGACGCTCACGCCCGAGCTGGCGAGCGGGAGCTGCCACGCGGGCCAGTACGAGACATCGCTGGTGATGGCGGCGCGGCCGGAGCTGGTGCGCCCGTCGTCGGCCACCCTCCCCCGCCTCGACATCGATCTGGTGGCCCGCATCAAGGGCGGCGCGCACGACTTCGCCGAGGCGGGCGCCACCGACGCGTACTGCGGCGCGCCCGGCGACGCGAGCGTGGCCGAGGGCGAGTCGAGCTACCGGCGGCTGGCCGAGATCACCGCGCAGGTGGTGGCCGAGCTGCTCGCGAGGACCCAGGCATGATCGATCCGAAGCAGCAGCTCCCGCACACGCTCCAGGGCACCGCGTACGAGGGCCTGGGCGCGCTGTACAAGGGCAAGGTCCGCGACGTGTACCGCCAGCCCGATCGGCTGATCCTCATCACCAGCGATCGGGTCAGCGCGTTCGATCACGTGCTCGGGACCATCCCGTGGAAGGGCGAGATCCTGAACGCGATCGCGCTCGATGGCTTCGAGAAGACCCGCGATCTCGCGCCCAACCACCTGATCAGCGCGCCCGATCCCAACGTGGTGGTGGCGAAGCCGGCGCGCGCGTACGCGGTCGAGATGGTGGTGCGCGGCTACATCACCGGCTCCTTGTGGCGCGACTACAGCGCGGGCCGCGATCCCTATGCGCTCGGCTTGCCGTCGACGCTGAAGAAGGACGACGCGCTGCCGGGCGGCCCGTTCTTCACGCCGTCGACCAAGGCTGCACAGGGCGCGCACGACGAGCCGATCTCGCGGAAAGACGTCCTGACCCGCGGGCTGATGACGCCGAACGAGCTCGACGAGGCCGAGGGGCTGGCCCTCGCCCTCTTTCGACGCGGGACCGAGGTCGCGGCGGAGCGCGGCCTCATCCTGGTCGACACCAAGTACGAGCTCGGCCGGGACGATCAGGATCGGCTGATGGTGATCGACGAGATCCACACCCCCGACTCCTCGCGCTACTGGATCGCCGACGGCTCGGCCGATCGCCGCGCGCGCGGCGAGGCGCAGCGCATGCTCGACAAGGAGAACCTGCGCGAGTGGCTCATGAACGAGCGCGGCTTCTCCGGTCACGGCGTCCCTCCCCCGCTCGATGACGACATCCGCGTGCGGCTCGCGCTGTTCTACGCCGAGCTGTACGAGCGGCTGCTGGGGCGCCCGTTCAGGCCGACCGTCGGTCCCGTCGAGCCGCGCGTGCGCGCGAACCTGGTGCGCGCGGGCCTGATGGCGTGAGCCTGATCTTCGCCTGGATCATCGTCAGCCTGACGCACACCGGCGCTCAGCTCTTCGCGACGCGCCTCTTCGCCGTGTCGGGGTGCGGCTCGGTCCGGAGCTCCGAACAAGGCGCTTCTTCGTTCGCCTGGCCGTGTATGCGGCGGCCCCGATCGCGCTCCTGCTGATGGCGGCGACCACCACGTTCGGCATGCGCAGCATGGCGCAGCGGATCCCGAGCGACGCGCCGGTGATCGGCCGCCTGATACCGGGCCTGCCCGCCCGATCTGCGGAGGATCCTGCGCTCGTCGGAGAGCGCGACCAGAGCTCCGACCGTCCCCTCGTCGGGTTCGAGCCGATGATCGACGTGCAGCCCGCCCCTCCCATCGAAGAGCGCGTGCTCGCGACGATCGAGGCGATCAGGCTCGCGATCCTCGGGCCGCTCGCGGTCAAGACGGTCACGGTCGGCGGACCGCTCGCGATCGCGCGCGTTCCGGTGTCCCAATCGGCACCGAACACGTTCGCAGCGGTGTTCCTGCCCGCGCTGGCGGGGAGCTTCTGGCTGCCGTATCTCGACGGATCGCGCATGCTGTTTCTGCTGATCGAGACCGCCGCGCGCCGCCCACTCGACCCGCGGTACGAGACCTGGATGTACCGCGCATGGCTGGTGATCGCGATCGTGATCGCCGCTCGCGCGTTCCTGTTCCGCTCGTGAGCGCGGTCGCCGATTTGTGCGCCGTTCGAACGACCGCTACGTTCGCCTCACCTTGCTGATCCGCATCGCCCTCCTCACCTCTTCACTCGCGCTCGCAGCCTGCGGAAGCGACACGCCTGCCTCGAACGGCGATGCCTCCGTGTCCTCGAACGCCGACGCTGCGTCGATGGGCTCGCCCGACGCCGCCGCCATGGGCTCGCCCGATGCGGCGCCGCTGAACCTGGCCTGTGATCCGAGCGCGCTCGCCAACGCCGGCTGCGGGAACTCGCCGATCGGATCGTGGACCTACGAAGCGGCCTGCGGCACGACCGCGTTCGAGGCCGCCGCGCGCGCCGCGTGCAACGGCATCGCGTTCCGCGCGACGTCCCACGTCGTGACCGGCACCCTCGACTTCACTGCGACCAACTACACGATCGACGTGCACAGCATCGCGAACGTGAACACCACCGTGCCGCCGGCCTGCACCGGGCTGGCGGGCGGCTGCGTCCCGTTCGGGCCCGCAGCGCAAGCCTCTACCGGCGCGCCGACCGTCTGTGCGATGGTCGGGAACGACTGCGAGTGCTCCAGCCGGGTCACGACCGACGCGATGCAGAACGGCACGTACACCACGAACGCCGGCGTGCTCACCACGGTGCCGACCGGCGGCGCGGCGGGCGCGTCGTACAACTACTGCGTCGAGGGCGGGGTCTTGCGCTACCGCCTGACCGGTGACGGCGTCGTCTACGTGCTGACGCCGTGACGTTCAGCGCAGCGCGCGGTCGATGATGCCGTCGACCTGCGCGAGCACGCGATCGAGGTCGAAGCAGGCGCGGATCTCCGCGGCGGAGAGGTGCCCGAGCAGCTCCGCATCCGCGAGCAGCGCCTCCTCCAGGCCCAGCCCTTCCTTCCACACCCGCATCGCGTTCCGCTGCACCATCACGTAGGCCTGCTGGCGCAGCAGGCCCTTGTTCGCCAGCGCGAGCAGCACGCCCTGGCTGAACACCAGGCCGCGCATCTTCTCGAGGTTGGCCTTCATGTTCTCGGGATAGACGACCAGGCCCTCAACCAGGCGGCGCATGCGGCGGAGCATGAACACCGCGGTGATCGTGGCGTCGGGCGCGATCACCCGCTCTACGGACGAGTGCGAGATGTCCCGCTCGTGCCACAACGCGACGTCCTCCAGCGCCGCGTGGGCCCAGCCGCGCATCAGACGCGCGAGACCGGTGAGGTTCTCGCTGAGGATCGGGTTCCTCTTGTGCGGCATCGCGCTCGAGCCCTTCTGGCCGACGCTGAACGGCTCCTCGGCCTCGTAGACCTCGGTGCGCTGCAGGTGGCGGATCTCCAGCGCGAAGCGCTCGATCGACGCGGCGAGGATCGCCAGCGCGCCGAACAGCTCGGCGTGGCGATCGCGCGGGACCACCTGGGTCGCGACCGGCTCCACCGTGAGGCCGAGCCGCGTCAGCGCGCGCTCCTCGATCGACGGCTCGAGGTACGCGCTGGTCCCGACCGCGCCGGAGAGCTTGCCCGATCGGATCGACTCGCGCGCCGCCTTCACCCGCACCGCGTTCCTGCCGAGCTCGGCGTACCAGCCCGCCAGCACCAGCCCGAACGTCTGCGGCTCGGCGTGGATGCCGTGGGTGCGGCCCATCATCGGGGTCTTCTTGTGCTCGATCGCCCGCTTCTTCACCGCGGCTCTGAGGATCTCGATCTCGCCGAGCACCAGATCGGTCGCCTCTCCGAGCACGATCGCGAGCCCGGTGTCGACGACGTCGCTCGAGGTCAGCCCGTAGTGCACGTGGCGCGAGGCGGGACCGGCGAGCTCCTCGAACGCGCTCAGGAACGCGATCACGTCGTGATGGGTCGTCTTCTCGATCTCCAGCGCGCGCGCGGCGAGCTTCACATGATCGACTTGTGACGCGACCGTCCGCAGGTGCGCGAGATCTTCGGCCGGCACCCCCGGCACCTCCGCGGTGACGGCGAGCTCGACGTCGAGCCACACCTTCAGCTTGTGCGCTTCGGTCCAGAGCGCGCCGACATCATCCGGCGTGTAGCGAGGGATCATTTCGGGTCCGCGCAGCAGCGATAACCGAGCGTCTCGGCCGCGCCGTTGCCGGGCTTCTTTTTGCGCGCCGCGCAGCGACCGTCGTAGCCGGGGCGATCGGAGGAGCCGCCCTTCACGACGTAGCCGTCGCCGCCTTCCCACGCGGTGGCGGTCCACTCGGCGACGTTGCCGGAGAGATCGAGCACCGTGTAGCCGGAGCGGCACTTCTCGAACGTCCCGCTCTTCGCGATCTGGCGGTCGTTGCCCTCGTCGTCTTCGGTCGCGCAGACCGCCGGATCCCACTGGTTGCCGTACGGGTAGCGCAGGCCGCTCGGCCCCTTGCACGCCTTCTCCCACTCTTCCTCGGAGCAGAGGCGCTTCGCCTTGGCCTTGCACGCCTTGTCGGCGGCGGACCAGCTCACCTTGGTGGTCGGCTCGCGGCCGCGGCCGTTGGGCGCCTCGTAGTAGTCGATGCAGACCGCTTTCACCTCGACCGACACGTACGTCTTGTCGCCGAAGTTGCGCTCGGGATCGTTGCGCGGCGCGCCCATCATGAACGCGCCGGTGTCGATCAGCGCCATGCCCTTCGGGCACTCCTTGCCCGCGGGGGTGACGGGCGCGATCGCCGCAGCGGTCGCGGCGGTGTCAGCGGCCTTCTTCTTGGCCTCCTCGTCGGCGGCCTTCTTCGCCTCGGCGTCGGCGGTCTTCTTGGCCTCGGCCTCGGCGCGCTTGAGCGCAGCGGCTTCCTCGGCCTCGGCGCGCTTGGCGGCCGTTTCTTCGGCCTTCGCCCGCTTGGTCTCGTCGCGCTCGGAGGCCAGCGCCTCCTTCTCCTTGAGCTTGCGCTCGCGCTCCTCGGCAGACGCCTTCGCCTTCTCCTCGCGATCGGCGGCCTCCATGCGGCGGGACTCGAGATCGCTCTTCTTCTTGAGCTCGGCCTCGGCGCGCGCCAGCTCGGCGAGGCGCTTCTTCTCGGCCTCTTCGGCCTCCTTGCGCTTGAGATCGGCCTCGGTAGGTTTCTGCGCCTTTGCGAGCGCGAGCGCCTCTTCCTCGGCCTTCTTCTTGGCCAGCGAGGCGGCCTCGGCCGCAGCCTTTGCCGCGACCGCCTTCTCGTCGCTCGCCCTCTGCTCGCTCTCGATCTTCTGGCGCTCGTCGCCAGCGACCTTCTGCTCGCCGCGCGCCTGGGTCGCTTGAGTGCGGATCTCCGCCATCATGCGCTCCTGCTCGCGCAGCGCCTCGTTGGTGCGCATCACGAACACGACCAGGACGATGATCAGCGCGATCAGGCCGAGCAAGAGCGCGCCGCCGACGTAGATCAGCGGGCGGATGCGCTTGTCTTCCTTCGCTGGGCGACTCTCGACCTTGGCGCCGGTCGGCTTGCGATCGATGCCCTGCGGCGTCACGACCAGCGGTCGCGCACCCGTCGGATCGAGCGGCGTGTCGGTCTTCGGGAAGCCTTCGAAGATCGCGACCGACGGCTCGGCCTTGATCGCCGCCATCCGCGGCCGCGTCATCGGACGCGCGCGCGGCGTCTTCGACTCGCCGCTGCCGTTGGTCACCGGTACGGTCCCGTTGCCGTTCATCGCCGTCGTGATGCTGCGCGGGATGACCTTGGGCTCGGCGTTCTCCGAGACCGCCACCACCGAGATCTCCTGCGATCGCGGCGCGGGCTCGCTCGGCATCCCGCGGATCACGGGCGACGTCGGCGGCGCGATGGGCTTCTTCTTCACCGGCGCCGACGGCGGCACCGAGACCGGCGCGACGGGGATCTGCGCAGGGACGTCGAGGCGACCGGCCTGGGTGTTCTCGGCGTGCTGCGTGAACGCCGGCTCGGCGGGCAGCGACGGGGGCATCGAGATGATGACCTTCTCGCTCGGGCCGGCCTTTTCGATTCCCGTCTTTTCCAGAGTAGGGGCGCCATTGGTCGGGCGCTTGATCTGGGCCTTGTTCTGGTCGTGGTCGACCTCGATGACGTTGGTCGCCTGCGGATCCGCGACCAGCACGATCTCCGACGCCGACAGCTCTTCCATCGCCTCGGTGGGCTCGTCGCCCTCCTCGGCCAGCGGCGGGACGGGCAGATCTTCGGAGCCCGCCGACTCGATCATCTCGTCGTCGATCGCGGCGAACGTTCCGGTGCCGCCCTCGACGACCTCCATCGGAGCGTCGGCGACGCGAACGCCGGCGCGCTCCTCGCTCACCGGGCGCGCGCCGTGCTTGCTGATGTCGAGACGCTGCGTGGGCAGCTCGGTCTCGCCCTCGATGAACGGCCTCGTGACCGGCTCCGGCAGATCCGCGACCTTCACGGGCGGCGGCGGCGGCGCGGGCGAGTCGACCGGCGGCGGCGGCGAGAGGCTGTTGCCCTCGACCGGCTTCGCGACGACGTCGCCCTTCGCGAGGATCGCTCGCAGATCTTCGTAGAGCTCGAGCGCACCCGAGTAGCGCTCCTTCGGCGCGCGCAGCGTGGCGCGACGGATGACCTTCAAGATCCCCGACTCGAGCCCGGTTCGCGCGACACTGAGCTGCTCCGGCTTGTTCTCGTCCACCACCATGCCGGTGAGCATCTCGGCGAGGATCACGCCGAGCGAATACAGATCGGCGGCGGGCGAGAGATCCTCGACCTCCAGCCGGACCTCGGGCGCGAGGTACGCGAAGTTCGGCTGCCGCGACTTCTGGATCGCCAGGAACGGCTTCCGCGGAAGGCCGCGGAGGAGACCGAAGTCGGTGACCTTCAGCAGGTCGGGCAGCACCAGGATGTTGTCCGGCTTGAGATCGCCGTGGAGCGTCGACTTGTGCGCGTAGTCGAGCGCCTGGCAGAGCTGGTTGTAGATCGGCTCGACCTCGCTGAGCGCGAAGTGCTGCTTCTTCTCCTTCCGCAGGTCGATGATCTTGCGGAGCGAGAGCCCCTCCAGAAACTGCATGGTGAAGAACGCGCGATCGGCGTCCTTCCCCTCGTCGTAGATGCGGACGATGTTCTGGTGGCTGAGCTTCTTCGCGGTCTTGATCTCGCGCGAAAAGAGCTTCTTTTCCTCGGGCGTCTGCAGGAGCTTCGCGTTCATCACCTTGAGCGCGACGTCGACGTCGATGTCCTGATCGTGCGCGCGGTACACCACGCCGGCGCCTCCGGATCCCGCGATGTCCTTCACCTTGTAGCGATTCGCGAGGACGTCGCCGATCTTGTAGAGCGCGCCCGAGATGCGAGACTTGGTCCGCTGCTTCTCGCGCAGCTCCTCGAGCGAGGCTCCGCCCGCCTTGGATCCGCCGCTCGCGAGACGCGTGTCGCAGTTCCAGCACTTCTCGGCCCCGTCCTGGACGTGGCTACCGCACCGATAACAAAGCAAAGCTCAGCTCCTACCCTTTAGGCTCGCGATCCCGTGTGGCCGCGCGGGGTTTCTCGCTCGACCGTTCCGATGTGACCATCGGTCGGTCGCGTCTGTCACCGACCGGTGTGGCCAAACCCGCCGGTGCCCCGCGTCGTCTCCGTCGCCTCCGTGGATGCCTCCACCGCCACCCGCACCACCGATGAAACGACCAGCTGCGCGATCCGATCCCCCACGGCGACGCCGAAAGGCTCCGGACCATGGTTGATCAGCAACACCTGGATCTCGCCCCGGTAGTCCGAGTCGATGGTGCCGGGGGCGTTGAGGACGGTGACGCCGTGCTTGGCGGCCAGCCCCGAGCGGGGCCGCACCTGGATCTCGAGCCCGGGCGGGATCTCGACCGCGAGGCCGGTCCCAACCCGCGCCCAGGCCCCTGGCGCGATGCTCAGGGCGACCGCCGAGGCCACGTCCAGGCCCGAGGCCCCGTCGGTCTGGTAGCCCGGGAGGGGCAGCTGCGAAGGCCGCCCTTCCAGGACCCGGAAGCGGAGCTTCACGTCACTCCGACGCTTGCTGCCCGAGGGCTTCCTTGCGCGAGAGGCGGATCTTGCCGTTGCGATCGACGCTGACCACCTTCACCAGGACCTCGTCGCCTTCGCGCACGATGTCCTCGACGTTGTTCACGCGCTTGTCCGACAGCTCGGAGATGTGGAGGAGGCCGTCGGTGCCCGGGAAGATCTCCACGAAGGCGCCGAACTCGGCCACTTTCCGCACGTTACCGAGGTAGATCTTGCCCACCTCGGGCTCGCGCGTCAGGTCCTTGATCATGCGCAGGGCCTTCTCGACCATCACCGAGTTGTTGCTCGCGAGGTGGATCGTGCCGTCGTCGCTGACGTCGACCGCGACACCAGTCTTCGCGACGATGTCCTTGATGACCTTGCCGCCCGGTCCGATGACGTCCTTGATGCGCTCGACCTTGATCTTGTAGACCGTGATCCGCGGCGCCCACTTGCTGATCTCGGGGCGAGCCTGGGGCAGCGCCGCAATCATGCGATCGAGGATGTGGATACGGGCCACGCGGGCCTGCTCCAGCGCCTGCTCGAGGGTCTCACGCGCCACGCCCGTGAGCTTGATGTCCATCTGGACCGCGGTGACGCCCTTGTGCGTTCCGCAGACCTTGAAGTCCATGTCTCCCAGGTGATCTTCGTCACCCAAGATGTCGGAGAGAATGGCGATCTTGCCGCCCTCTTCGATCATGCCCATCGCGATGCCGGCCGCCGGCGCCTTCATCGGGACGCCAGCGTCCATCATCGCGAGCGTCGCGCCGCAGACCGACGCCATCGAGGACGAGCCGTTCGACTCGGTGATCTCGGAGACGATGCGGATGACGTAAGGGAACTCTTCCTGGCTCGGGATCAGCTTCTCGATCGCACGGGCCGCGAGGGCGCCGTGGCCGATCTCGCGACGGCCCGGGGACCGCTGCGGCTTCGTCTCGCCGACCGAGTAGGGAGGGAAGTTGTAGTGGAGCATGAAGCGCTTCCAGTACTCGCCCTCGAGCTGCTCCATCCGCTGCTCGTCGGCCTTGGTCCCAAGGGTGGCGGTGACGATACCCTGCGTCTCGCCGCGCTGGAACAAGGCCGAGCCGTGAACGCGGGGCAAGATGCCGACCTCGCAGAGGATCGGGCGGATGTCGGTCGTGCCACGGCCGTCCACGCGGACGCGGTCGTTCACGATCATCTGGCGCATGGTGGTGTACTCGAGGTCACCGAACATGCGCTTGGCCATGGTCTCCTTGGTGGGCCACTCGGTCGGTCCGTACTGCTCGGCGAGCTGCTTGAAGATGTTCTTCTTCACCACGTCGCGAGCGGCAGAACGGGCCGCCTTCTCCTTCACGGCGAAGGCGGCCTTGAGGCCGAGGGCGAGCTCGGAGATGCGCTTCTCCAGCACGTCATCGGTGGGCTGCACAGGCGCGAGACGCTTCGGCTTTCCGATCGTCTCACGCAGCGTGCTCTGGAGCTGGATGAACGGCTGGACCGACGCGTGGGCGAACAGCAGCGCCTCGACGATGATCGACTCGGCCAGCTCGTCGGCGCCGCCTTCCACCATCGTGATGGCGGTGGCGGAACAGGCGACGAACAGGTCGAGGTCGCTCTTCTTGCGCTCGTCCTGGTTCGGGTTGGCGATGAGCTTGCCGTCGACGCGACCGACGCGCACGGCGCCGATCGGGCCGGCGAACGGGATGTCCGAGATGGTCAGCGCGAGGCTGGTGCCGTTGAGCGCGCAGACGTCCGACAGGCAGTCCGGATCGAAGCTGAGGACGGTGTCGATGACCTGGGTCTCGACGCGCCAGGTCTCGGGGAAGAGGGGGCGGATCGAGCGATCGACGATGCGCGAGGTGAGCGTCTCGTTGTCGCGGGGACGGCCCTCCCGCTTGTAGAAGCCACCGGGGATCTTGCCTGCGGCGAACGTCTTTTCGATGTAGTCACAGGTCAAAGGCAAAAAGTCGACGCCAGCGCGAGGTTCTTTGGCGGCGCAGACCGTGGAGAGGACGACGGTGTCGCCGAACTTCACGACGACCGAGCCGTGGGCCTGCTTGGCCCAGTGCCCCAGCTCGAAGCTCATGGGGCGGTCGCCGAAGGTTGTGGTGTGCGTGAGCGGTTTATTCATGAAATTCCTCGTTCGAGCGCAAAAGCGCTCGATCCAGCGGGAGAACGAGGTGGATTTTCGGAGTCAGTCGGTCAGGTCGAGCAATGAGCTGAGTGGTGCAAGAAAGCGGTTCGGATGGCTCAAAGAAGACGACACCACTCAGCCCATTGCGCGACCGGCCGACCTCCACCGGGGTTCGGTGGGGGGAGGACGAAAGCCTGCTCTACGTCCGGAACCGAGGCCGACTATCGACCATCGCACTCCAGGGGTCCAGCCAGGAAACGCCTCCACCGACCTGAAATCCACCGCGGGGCTCCCAGGGCCGGTCCTGTTGGGGACCGGTCCGGAAAAGCCTCGGAGTACAGTCGGTTGCGACGATTACTTCCGGAGGCCCAGCTCGCCGATCAGCGTCTTGTAACGCGGCTCGTTCGTGGTCTTGAGGTACTCGAGCATGCGGCGGCGCTGGCCGACCAGCTTGAGCAGGCCCCGGCGGGAGTGGTGGTCCTTGTGGTTGCCCTTGAAGTGGCCACCCAAACCATTGATCCGCTCGGTGAGGAGGGCGATCTGCACCTCCGGGCTCCCCGTGTCGCTCGGGTTCCTGCCGTACTTGGTGATGATCTCGGTCTTTGTTTCCTTGAGCAGAGGCATCGTCTTCCTATGCGCCGCCGCCGCCGTTTCATGGCCGGGTGGGTGACGCTTCCTTCCTAATCGTTTTTGACTGGCGGTGCTTAGTCCCGGGAGCGCGGAGGTGTCAACGAAATCAGCCACGTCCTCGTGGCGCGGATGGACGGGTACGGTCCGGCTCCGCCGGCCATGGGACCCGTCCTGGGTCCGCTCGAAATCACTTCGCCAGGACACACGCGTAGCGCACGGCGGCGTCGCGTGGTGCGAACGAGGCGAGCGCTTCACGCGACGCGCGGGCCTCGGCGATCGCGGCGAGCGATCCATCCGGCGCGACGATGCGCAGCGACGCGTCGGCGGCGAAATCCCCGCTGGCCCCTCCGAGCACCGCCTCGGCCGAGAGCGCGCGGCCGTGGCGGACGTCGTCGAGCGCGCGGAGGTCGATGCGGATCTCGACCAGGTGCAGGCAAGCGTCGGCCGCCGGGAGCAGCTGCGCGCCCTCCAGCGACTCGAGCGGATACGCGGCGTCCACCGAGAAGCGCCCGATGCGGGTCCGGCGCAGCGCGCAGAGGTGCGCGGGGAAGCCAAGCTTGGCGCCGAGATCCACCGCCAGCGTTCGCACGTAGGTGCCCTTCGAGACCGTCGCGACGATGTCGATGTCGGGGGGCGCGACGCGGACGGCGGCGATCGAGGAGACGGTGACCTCGCGCTTCGGAACCTCCACCGCCTCTCCCTTTCGGGCGCGGGCATAGGCGCGGACCCCATCCACCTTCACCGCGGAGAACGCCGGGACCGACTGGGTGATGGTGCCGGTCAGCGACGCCAGCGCGGCCTCGAGGGCGGCGGGATCGATGTCCCGAGGGGCCGCGACCTCCTCAGTGGTGTCACCCTCGGCGTCCCACGTGGTGGTGGCGCGGCCCAAGCGGACCGTGCCGGCGTACGCTTTCTCGGCCGCCTCGACGAATCGCAACAGGCGCGTCGCGTCGCCGAGCGCCATCACCAGCAGGCCGGTCGCGGCAGGATCGAGCGTGCCGGCGTGGCCGACCTCGCGCTGCCCGAACGCGCGGCGCACGCGGGACACGACGTCGTGGCTGGTCATCCCGGCCGGCTTGTCGACCAGCAGGATTCCGGTTTGAACGGGGCCTCTGGGCACGTTTACGGCGCTTCGGGCTTGGCGTCGGGGTTGGTCGGATCGCCCGGGAGCGCGTCGGGATCGTCGGGCTCGCTCGGCACGATGGGCGGGTCGGCGTCGGGGTTGGTGGTCTCGTCCGCGTCGGTGTCGCTGCCCGGCTCGATGGGCTCCGCGACCGGCGTATCGGTTCGAATCTGTTTCAAGAGACGCTCCATCTTCTCCCCGTAGGCGGCGCTGGCATCGTGCGAGAAGTGAATCTCCGGGGTGTGGCGGATGCTGAGGCGCGTGCCCAGCTCGCGGCGCAGATCGCGGCGGGCGTCGCCGAGCGCGTGCATGACACCCTCGGAGATCTTGGCGTCCTCCGAGAACACCGAGACGTGCACCGTCGCGTGCGCGAGATCAGGGCTCATCGTGACGCCGGTGACCGTGACGAACGCGCCGGTGAAGCGCGAGTCGCGCACCCAGCCGTCCTGGAACATCGAGCCCAGCTCCTGGCGGATGAGCTCGCCGACCTTCGCGGGGCGTGAGCCAGCCGCAGCCGCTCCTCGGGATGTCTTCTTCTTCATGGGGAACGCCAGCGCTCAGAAGTGGATGAGCTCCATCCGCGAGTCGGTGACCTCGGCACGGCCGAGCAGATCGTCGTCGATGAAGTCGATGATCTTGTCGAGGATGGAGTTGACGAAGCTCGAGTCATTGGACACCGCAGAGATGCCGATCAGCGCGCGATCGTGCACGTCGTTGAGGCCGACCTCGGCCGCAGCGACGTGGAAACGATTTTGCACGCGATCGATGGTGCGACGCACCACGCTCCGCTTCTCCTTGAGCGACTCCGGCGCCAGCAGCGTCAGCGTCAGCTCGAGACAACCCACCACCATCCCTACGCCCGGGCTTCAGAGCCCTTCGTGGGAGCCGCATTGGTCGGCGCGTCGAGCGCCGCCTTCACCTGGATGATCTCGAACGCCTCGATGACGTCCCCGACCCGGACGTCGTTGAACTTCTCGACCGCGGTGCCGCACTCGAAGCCTTCCTTCACTTCGCGGACATCGTCCTTGAAGCGCTTGAGGCTCGAGAGCTTGCCCACGTGGACGGGCTTCGAATCGCGGAGCAAGCGGATCTGACCGCCACGGGTGAGCGTGCCGTCGATGACCATACAGCCGGCGATGGTGCCGATCTTGGGAACGCTGAAGACCTGACGGACTTCGGCGCGACCGAGGTACTGCTCCTTCGAGATCGGGGCCAGCATGCCCTCCATCGCGAGACGAACCTCGTCGACGCACTCGTAGATGATCGAGTGGCTGCGGATGTCGACGCCCATCGCGCGCGACGCCTTGAGCGCCGCCGTGTCGGGACGAACACCGAAGCCGACGATGATCGCCTCGGAGGCCTTGGCGAACTCGACGTCCGACTCGGTCACCGCGCCCACGCTGCCGGAGATCACGCCGACCTTCACCTTGGCGGTCGTGAGACCGGTGAGCGCGCCCTTGAGCGCCTCCACCGAGCCCTGCACGTCGGCCTTGATGATGATCTTGAGCTCCTTCTGGGCGTCCTCACCCTCTTTGAGGCGCGCGAAGAGGTCCTGCAGCGACACCCGCGAGGTGCCCGTCTGCTCCTGACCACGGCGCGTCTCCCGGCGGAAGTTCGCGATCTCTCGCGCGTCTTCCAGCGACTTCGCCACGCGCAGCTCGTCAGCGGGCTGCGGGACGGCGTCGAGGCCGAGGATCTGGACGGGCATCGAGGGCGGAGCCTCGGTGACCCGGCGACCACCATCGGCGATGAGCGCGCGGATCTTGCCGATCGCCTCACCGACGACGACCGCGTCACCGACGCGCAGCGTACCTTCCTGGACGAGCACCGTGGCGACGGGACCGCGACCCTTGTGGATCTCGGCCTCGATCACCGTGGCGCGCGCCGGCAGCTTCGGGTTGGCCTTGAGGTCGAGGACCTCGGCCTGCAGCGCGACGAGCTCGAGGAGCTCGTCGATGCCCTCGCCCGTCTTGCCGGAGATGCGGCGCGAGAGGACCTCGCCGCCCCACTCTTCCGTCTGGATGTTGTACTGGCTGAGCTGCTGCAGCACGCGATCCGGGTTGGAGTCCGGCTTGTCGATCTTGTTGACCGCCACGATGATCTCGACCTTCGCCGCTCGCGCGTGCTCGATGGCCTCGATCGTCTGCGGCATCACGCCGTCGTCCGCCGCGACCACCAGGATCACGATGTCGGTGATGTTCGCGCCGCGGGCGCGCATGCCGGTGAAGGCCGCGTGACCCGGGGTGTCGAGGAACGTGATGAGACCCTTGCTGGTCTTCACCTGGTAGCCGGCGATCGCCTGGGTGATGCCACCCGCCTCGCCGCCCGCCACGTTCGTGGAACGGATGCGATCGAGCAGCGTCGTCTTGCCGTGGTCGACGTGGCCCATGATCGTGACCACCGGCGGCCTGAGCACCGCGTCGGGATCCGCTTCCGGCTCGAGCCGATCGTCCTTGTTCTCGAGGAGCGACTCCTCGTTGAACACCAGCGAGGTCACCTCGAAGCCGAACTCCTCGGCCACCGACTGCGCGATCTCGTTCGAGATCGGCTGGTTGATGCTGGCCATGATGCCTTCGCGCATCAGCCACCCGATCACCTCGGTCGCCTTGCGGCCCATCTGCTTGGCCAGATCCGCAACCGTGATCATCTCGCCGATCTCGATGTTCTTCTGCGTGAGCGGCATCGTCGCCGCCGACTTCGGAGCCTTGCGGCCCTTCACGCGCTTGCGACCCGGCGTCGGATAGTAGACCTGACCGCGGCGATGCTCGAGCAGGTCCTTCGCGGACATCTCCTCGCGCTTCTTCGATCCGACCTTGCCCGGCTTGCCCTTGGCGGCTTCCTTGCGGACGTCGACGAGCTCCTTGCGCTTGCCGCTCGCATCGGTGCGGACGACCAGCTCGGTGACGGGAGACGCGGCGATGTCGGGGTTCTTGCCCCAATCCTTGGGCGGCTCGGGGCGCTTCGCGCCGCTCAGACGAGCCTTCAGGATCTCGGGGTCGATGCTGCGGATGACCCGCGCCTGCGGCTCTTCTTCTTTTTGCATGGTGACTGGCTTGCTCGAGGGGGGCGGCGGAGCGACACGGGCGAACTTACTGTCGGCGGCGCGTTCGGCCGCCATCTCGGTAAAGTCGGTCTCGGAGATGCCGAGGGACTCGAGCTCGAGGTGAGCCTTGTCGTCTTCCTCGTCCTCTTCGTCGTCGCGCTTGCGAGCATCGGGGCGCACCGGGCGGGCCTCGCGACGCTCCTTCTTGCCGCTCTCTTCGGCGTCATCCGTTGCCGCTACGACCGCAGTCGCGTCGGCAGCCGCCGCTTCGACGGGCGCTTCAGCCACCGCGCCGGCCTGTGCTTCGGCGCTCGCGGCGATCGGCTCGCCCTCGTCCGCGCCCGTCTCTTCGGCGGTCGCGGTGAGCTCGGTCTCGGTCGCCTGGGAGGCGGCCACCGGCTCGAGGTTCTGTTGCGCCTCGGTGGCGCTCGCTTCGATCTTTGCGGTGGAGGCGACGGCCTCGACCGACGCAACGGGCTCGGCCGCAGGGCGGCGAATCACCGTGGTCGGCGTGGCAGACGTCGCAGCACCGGCACCGGCGCGGCGGATCACCGCCGTGGGCGCGGCCGCGACGGGCGTGGGCACCTCGTCCTTCGGACGGCGTCGGATCACCGAGCCGCTGACACGGCTCTCGTCCGTGCGAGCGCGTCGATCGTCGTCGTCCTTGCGGATCGCACGACGGACGTCCTCCTCGTCCACCGTAGACGAGTGGGTCTTGACGTCGAAGCCCAGCTTCTTGAGCTTCTCGATGAGGTCCTGGTTCTGGTAACCCAGGTCCTTTGCCATCTCATGTACGCGCTTCTTACCCATCCGTCGTCTTTCCTCGCGTCGTCGAGCTCTTCGCGCCCCGTGCGCGACGCTCGCTCTTCCGTTCGGCGGTCGCCGTAGCGTCCGCTGGGGAGAGCCTTTCGAGCCGCTCTGCCTCCGCCACCACTCGCGATGCGAACACCGGGTGCCCGATCGCCACGATTCCCACCACGTCGCGCCCGAGCGCGTGGCCGATCTCTGCCACGGTCGCCACGAAATAACGTGGCACCGTCCTTCGTTCCGCCCCCGTCCCCGCCAGCCCTTCGATGACCCGGTCGCGTGAGCGATCCGAGAGATCCTTGGCCAGCACCACCACCCTCGCCTTGCCGCGCTCGATATCACCGAGCACAGCGTCCATCCCCACCGTCACCCCACCCGCTCTCCGGCAGAGCCCGAAGAGCTCGAGGATGCGCGCCTCGAGCCGCGTGCGGGTCGAAGCGATGACCGCCTCGATCTCCTCCGCCGTCAGCGTCTTCGCCTTACCGCGAAACGCCCGCCCCATCGCCTTGGGGCCCAGCGCTTCGGTCAGCGCCTCGGGCTCGACATACACCCCTCGACCCGGTGCTCGACCGAGGATGTCCACGAATGGACGACCCTCGGGATCGAGCGCCAAGCGGAGCATGCGCTCCTTCTCCCCACGCTGCCGCGAGACGATGCTCTGACGAGTCACCACCTGCGCGGCGCCCACCTCTAATCCCCCGTCCTCGATCACGCAAGCACAACAGCGCTACGCGCGCGCCCCCTCCGCCGCCGCAGGTGCCGGCGGGACCAGGCGAACGGACGGCGCGTAGCCATCCTCCGCGCCGGCCTCGTCGGACGACGGCTCGACATCCACGCCCGCGGCCTCCTTGGAGAGGTAAGCCTGAGCGGCGTGCACCAGCTGGTCGAGACGCTCCTTGGTGAGGGTCGTCTTCTCGGCGAGGACATCCAACGCCTCGAGACCGGCAAGCTCTTCCACCGACTGGATGTCGGCGGCCTCGAGCTTGCCGAGGGTCCCGGGCCCGATGCCCTTCACGCGCAAGAGGCGATCGACCTCGGGGAGCAGCGTGTTGCGGCGCGAGGCCTCGGTGAGCATGAGGCGGGCCTGCTTGCGGGCCTCCTCTTCCTCTTCCTTCTTGAGGACCTGGGCCTCGGCCTTCTCCTCCTGGACCACTCGCGTGGCGTCGGCCTTGAGGCGCTCGGTCAGCTCGGGCGTCATGCCCGGGATGCCTGCCAGGAAGGCCGGCTCTGCGCGCAGCATGTCGTCCGCGCAGCGGATCCCGTAGTTGTAGAGGGTCTGCATCAGGATGTCGTTCACCCCGCGGAGGCGGCCGAGCGACTTGAAGGCGCGATCCTTGATCTCCTTCACCTTCGACTCGCTGACGATGTCGAGCTTCCAGCCGGTGAGCTGCGATGCGAGGCGCACGTTCTGTCCACGGCGCCCGATCGCGAGCGAGAGCTGATCGTCGGGGACGATGATCTCCATCGCGTGGTTGGCGTCGTCGATCAGCACGCGGCTGACCTCGGCGGGCGCCAGCGCGTTGCAGACGAAGCGGGCCGGATCCTCGTCGAACGGAACGATGTCGACCTTCTCGCCGCGCAGCTCCTGCACGACGGCCTGGACGCGTGAGCCCTTCATGCCGACGCACGCGCCGACCGGATCGACGTCGCGATCCGACGACGACACCGCGACCTTGGAACGCGCGCCCGGCTCGCGAGCCGCGGCCTCGATCTTCACGATGCCCTCGTAGATCTCGGGGACCTCCATCTCGAAGAGCTTGATCAGCAAGCCCGGCGAGGTGCGCGACAGCACGATCTGACTACCGCGGGCCTGCTTGTTCACGTCGGCGACGTAGGCCTGGATGCGATCGTTCACGCGATACGACTCGCGCGGGCACTGCTCGCGCAGCGGGAGCACCGCCTCGGCCCGGCCGAGGTCCACCACGAGATTGCCGCGCTCGAAGCGGCGAACGACACCCGTGACGAGCTCGCTCTTGCGATCGGCGTACTCGTTGAAGATGTTCTCGCGCTCCGCTTCGCGGACGCGCTGGATGATGACCTGCTTGGCGGTCTGGGCGGCGATGCGGCCCATGTCGCCGGTCTCCAGCTTGAGGCCGAGCGAGTCGCCCGGCTGAGCCTGCGAGTCGAGCTTGCCGGCCTCCTCGACGAGGATCTCGGTGGCCGGGTTCTCGATGCGGTCCACGACCGTCTTGAACTCGAACATCTCGCAGTCGCCCGAGGTCTCGTTGAAGTGGGCTTCGATGTCCTTGTCCATGCCGTGCACCTTGCGGGCGGCAGTGAGCATCGCGGCCTCGAGGGCCTCGACGAGGATCTTCCTCGTAATGCCCTTGTCCTTCGAGACTTGGTCGAGGATCTCGGTGAGCTTGGTCGGGTCGCGGTCGATTTCTTTCTTCAAAGCTCTGGCTCCAGGTTGGCTTTAGCCACCTTCTCTAGGTCGATGGCGAAGTCGACGCCGTCGACGGCCACCGTGATCTTTCCGCCGTCGATACGGCGCAGGATCCCGGTGAACATGCGGCGGTTGTCGATCTTTTCGTAAGTCTTGACCTTCACCCGCTGGCCGACGGCGCGATCGAAATGATCGGCTTTGGTCAGCGGGCGGAACAGTCCGGGCGAGCTCACTTCCAGCGTGTACTCGCCGTCGATCGTCTCGTCGTTGTCGAGCACGTCGCTGACCGCGCGCGAGACCGTCGAGCAGTGCTCCACGGTGACGCCGCTCTCCCTCGTGCCGGGCGGGATCGTGTCGATGTACAGGCGCAAGATCTGCTGGCCGCGCTCGGGCACCATCTCCGCGTCGACGAGCTCGAAGCCCGCGCCGGATACGACACCCTCGACGAGCGCTCGGATCTTTCCGAGCTTGTCCTTGGCAGTGGCCATGATCGTTATGCCTGCCTCCTCCGTTGGTTTCGGGAACAAAAAAAGGCGGGTCGCCATGGGCGCCCACCTTCTTTTGGCTTTCGCCATCGAAAGGAGTGTTGGCGATCGGTGCTGTGCCTCAGGTGGCTTTACAAGACAAGACAAAAGTCGACGACGTTCCGAGGAACGCGCAGACGCGCTAGGCTGCCGCGCCTTGGACGTCTTCGAAGCCCTCCGCACCCGCCGCTCGCTCAAGCCCGAGCATCTACTCCCTGATCCGGTCGAGCGCGCGAAGATCGAGCAGGTGCTGGAGGCCGCCAACTGGGCGCCTTCGCACGGCCTCACCGAGCCGTGGCGCTTCATCGTGTTCCAGGGTGACGCGCGCAAGAGCCTCGTCGCGACAGTGGTCGAGACGATGGTCGAGGACGGACAGCCGCCGCTGCCGGTCGGCGATCCGCGCCGTACGTCGGTCGAGCAGAAGATGCTGCGCGCGCCGGTGACGATCGCGATCGTCTGCGCGGCGTCGAGCTCGCCGAAGATCATCGAGCACGAGGAGATCATCTCCACCGGGATCGCCGTCCAGAACCTCCACCTCGCCGCCACCGCGATCGGCCTGGGTGGCTACTGGACCTCCGGCAAGAAGGCCTTTCATCCGAAGATGGCAGCGTTTCTGGGCCTCACGCCGCCCGCGCGCTGCCTCGGCTTCTTCTACCTCGGCTATCCGAAGGGACCGATCCCCGCCGGCACGCGGAAGCCGTGGCAGGACAAGGTGTCGTGGGTGGAAAGCGACGAGTAGGAAACCTCGCTTTCCCAGTAGGAAACCGGGCGACTGCGATCCGCCTCGGCGCGCGTAGCACGCCTCCTGCTTTGTTCCTCCGGCATGAAGCCGCTCGACAACACCGCCCCCCGTACTCCGCTCGCGCCCGCGCCGATGCCGGCGCCCGCACCCGCGTCTTCCGGGGGCGTGAACCCGCTGCACGCCCGCACGGCCGCGTCCGCGCCCGAGGGCGACAAGTACAGCGGCGGTGGCGGCCGGATCACGTGGCCCGACGCGCGCAAGATCATCGACGCGGTGAAGGACTTTGCGGCGCGCCCGGCCGGCGAGCTCCAGCGCGAGATCTTACGCAACATCAAGGGCTGATCTCCGCCCTCTACTGCTGCTGCTGCTGTTCCTTCCGGCGCTCGACGACCGTGTACACGACCGCGCCGCCCCCGAGGACGCTGCCGCCGGTGATGAGCCCGATCCCGCCGAGGTAGACGCCGTTCTGGATCGCCTGCTGGCTGAGCCCGCCCTTCTGCTGGCTCACCGGCACCATCTCCACCGGGTTGGTGCTGACCGGCGCGAGCTTGAGCGGCGTGAGCAGGCGGCTCTTCAGCGTGCCGACGCTGCTGTCGCCGTAGAGGTACCCGGAGTCGTTCGACGCGAGCACGGTGACCGGCTCCATCCCCTTCGACTTCATCGCGAGATCGAGCTCCTTCTGGAAGTCCTGCGCGTTGGTGCGACCGTCCATCAGGCGGCGATCGCCCTGCGAGCACGAGTCGAGCAGCACGTACTTCATCGTCTTGCCCGACTTCATCGACATCTGGAGCTCCTCGGCCATCATCTGCGCCGCGCTCTTGGTGCTCATGCCCTCGAAGCCGTTCGTCGCGCCGTGCCCGCTGAACACAGCGACCTCCTGCATGTTCACCGGGCTGCCGTCGGGGAGCTTGATCTGCTGCGGATTCAGCGAATAGCGCTCGCTCGGGGTGCTGCTCTTCACCGTCGTGTAGCCGCCCTTGCCGTCCGGGACCGCGTCGGTCTGCGCGAACGCGCCGTTGTGATCGAGCTGCTTCGACGGCACCAGGCGCAGGCCGGGCTGGTTCGGCACCGACGCCGGGAAGAGCTGCTGGACGTAGTCGACGCCGTTGGCGTTGATCGTCTTGATCGACGGCGTGTCGTTCTTGATCCCGTCCCAGACCTGCTCGGCGCTCTGGTCGGGCGACTTCGACCACTTGTCCGCCACCTGCCACTGCCGCTCGGCGCGCAGGAGGTTCCGCGCCAGCTCCGGATCTTTGATCGCCGCCTCGGCGAACTTCGGCTGGGTGCCCATCCGCGCCAGCGCCTGATCGTAGGGCCCGTCGCCGAACACCTCGGTGAAGCGCTCCGGCGTGAGCTTGCTGAGGCTGTGGGCCTGCGGATTCTGCCGGAAGAACTCGGTCTGCCGCTCGACCGACGTCATCTTCTCCCAGTTCTTCGTGGCGGTCAGCGCGCCTGCCGATCCGAGGCGCGGATCGAGGCCGAGGTCCTTGAGCGCGCTCGTCTGCTGCTGCGCCGACAGCCGCGTGAAGTCCCCTTGCTGCATGCGCTCGAGCATCGCGGCCTGGAGCTGTGGGCGATCACGCGCCAGATCGAGCTCCGCCATCGCGCGGCTGCGGGCGGCGGTGTCGAGGCGATC
>Ga0105047_10001889_pt1 | contig 37638 bp, 34 predicted proteins | sample MAT04_FD_78384 | JGI IMG/M metagenome (GOLD analysis project Ga0105047, IMG submission 78384) | Freshwater microbial communities from Lake Fryxell liftoff mats and glacier meltwater in Antarctica - MAT-04 (megahit assembly) | ecosystem: Environmental > Aquatic > Freshwater > Ice > Liftoff...
ATGGCTGAGGATTATGGCCTAACTTTAGGCTTTCGTAGATAAGTAAGTCGTGCTCGACGTGGTTTATCTTTAGGGCCTTCTTTAATTTCTACCCTATCAATATTTGGAGATCCAATTTGCCAGATTTTCTCAACAGCAATTCCACCAACTTCTTTTCGAACTGTAAAGCTCTTGCCCTCACCACGACCACGGATCTGAATAACTGTTCCCTGAAAAACCTGGATACGACTCTTATCGCCTTCGGTAATTTTTTGATGAACACGGACTATATCTCCTGGTGCGAAATCAATTGTTTGAATCATAGGTACAATTATACTGAAAAAAGTGAAATTTTACAAGTAAGCGTATGCTCTGTAATTATTTCTTTCGAGAAGACTTAACGCATGCCTCCATAAAAGCGATAAATAGTGGATGAGGATGCAACGGCCTACTCTTATATTCTGGGTGACCTTGGGTTCCAAGATAAAATGGATGTTTGGATTTAGGAAGTTCCACTATCTCGACGAGATCTTCGTTCACTGACCTAGCAGAAATCACCAATCCTCTATCTTCAAGAGCTTTTGCATAATCGTTATTGAATTCGTAACGATGACGATGGCGCTCACTCGTCAAACCCCTTTTAACATCAATCATGCCGTCATATTTCTCGTACGCTTCAAAAGCAATTGTCCCTTTTTTAATGATCGCTTCCCACCCGCCAAGGCGCATTGTTCCACCAAATGCTCGTTGTTTAACAAGCTCTTTTTGCTTTGGAATAAAATGAATGACCTTATCTTTAGCATCGGCATCATTTTCCTCGGTATTAGCGGCCTTAATCCCCAAGACATGTCGAGCATAAGCAACGACAGCGAGCTGCATACCATAACAAAGCCCTAGATATGGTATCTTCTCTTCTCTAGCATAGTTAGCAGCAGCTATCATGCCCTCTGCACCCCTCGCTCCCCACCCTATAGGAACAATGACACCGTCAGCAGTACCGACCATCTCTTTAGCATTTTTAACCGTTATTTTTTCAGCATCGATCCACCTTGTCTTGACATGGACACCCTCATGAACAGATGCATGGTCAATGGCATCGAAAAGTGCAGCATATGAATCACGAAGCTGATACTCACCTGTCCCAAAATACTTTCCGATTATAGCAATCTCCACCGTGACTCTCTTCGGTGCTTTAATTTTGTCTACAAATTTTACCCAATCGCCTAACCTAGGCTTTCTCTGGGGTAAGCCGAGCTTAAGCAATATGCGCTTTTCAAGACCTTGGTCATGTAACATTAAAGGAATTTCATAGACGCTCTCTAAATCTGGATTGGAGATGATATCCTCAGGATGCATGTTGCAAAAAAGAGCAAATCGATCACGCCGTCTTTTATCCAAGTACCTGTCTGACCGCGCTACGATAAAATCAGGCTGAATACCCATGGAGTTAAGTGTGCGAACGGACAACTGTGTAGGCTTGGTCTTAGGCTCGCCAAGATGCGCAGGAGTCGGCACATAGCTGACATGAATATGAACCACATCTCCGGGATTTCGAAGGGTCATAATGCGTGATGCTTCATAGTAAAAAATGTTTTGATACTCTCCTGCCGTACCACCAAGCTCTATGAGGACTATATCAGCATTTTTTTCATCAGCTAGTAAATTAATTCTTCTCGTAATTTCATCAGTTATGTGTGGGATAGCTTCTACATCTTCACCGTTATATTCAAATCTTCTCTCTCTATCGATAACTGTTTGATAAATTTTACCCATCGTGACGAAATTATTCTTACCCATGTCTTGGTTGAGAAATTTCTCATATGATCCAATATCCATATCGGTCTCGGTTCCATCTTCACAAAGAAATGGATCGCCATGCTCTATAGGATTGATAGTACCAGCATCTATATTAAGATAATTTTCAAATTTCATGGGGATAACTGAATAACCCGCTGCTTTAAGAAGGAATGCAACGGACGATGAAGTTAGGCCTTTTCCGATTCCGGAGATGACGCCACCTGATACGAAGATATATTTAGTTTTTCTTTTATTTGATTTACTACGGGGCACGATTTATATTATCAATTTTAACAAAATTCGTCAACTATATCGATATAGGTCAAAAACGTACCTGAGCGGGTGATGGGAATCGAACCCACGATCTCTTCCTTGGGAAGGAAGCGTTGTACCACTCAACTACACCCGCATTATGCAAAGAATAATAGCATAGAATACAATGAGAATGAAGTAAGTATTAGCGAGGAATCTTTAAAATATCTTTTGAAAAAATGAGGTCTGGATCCGTAAGCATATTTACTTTGGCGATATCCACCCACTTATAACCATCCCCATATGCTCGTACAGCGATACTCCAAAGATCATCTCCGTTTGCAATAGCATAAGTGTTACCGGTAATTTTCTGAGTTAGCTGCGATGGTGTTTGCATCCTTGAAGGCTCTGCTTCTTTTGTATCGGAGGGTACAGGAGATACAGCTGTTAATGTTGATTTCTGCTCTGGAAGTTTTAACTTATTTCCTATATGGATAAGGCCTGGATCTGTCAGATTATTTGCTTTGGCGATATCCACCCACTTATAACCATCCCCATATATCTTAACGGCTATAGCCCATAGATCATCTCCGGATACTATCGTGTATGTCTTTGGGTCCATTGGGAGTTTTACTGCTGTAGGTTTTTCAGAAATATTTGCAGGCCTAGGACTAGGAATGGTAGTTGGACCACCATCGCGGGCTGGAACCAAAGTTGGAGTTGGACTTAGTGCCTCTGATTTATTTACGACTATTCCTGAAATCTTCACTAATGTCGGAGTAGGTGTAACGGAAACATCTTGTGCAATGGTGCTTATGGACGTAGTTCCCTTTTGACTATCTGGTCGAGTTTTAAAAAGTGAAAGAAGGAGAACCGAAGCGATAATAACCACCACTATCCCAAGCACGAGGCTCGTATACGATTCACCTGCACGAAAGTACTCTAGCAGACTTCCCGAGGTCAAACTAGGCCGTACGCTAGTTTTTGGGCTTGATTTTACCGATTTATTTTTTACGCTCTGTGGTTTAGCCGCCATAATAATGATTCCTTATAAATTACGGGCAGCTATATTTTTCTTATTTTGCGGGATCGACGGGACTCGAACCCGCGACCTCCTCCGTGACAGGGAGGCGCTCTAACCAACTGAGCTACGACCCCAATAAAAAAGTGCTATGCAGCACGCACGTATGCTATCAGATTGTTGCACGAGAGTCAACGATCTTGTACCTAATAACTAATTGCAAACTATTTGCTCTCTAGTATAAACTGATCGCATGACCAACCCCGAAATTGCAAGACTGCTTCGTCACGTTGCCACCTCATATACAATTATGAATGAAGCTAAATACCGCTTCCAAATTATAGCGTATCAGAAGGCTAGTGATGCAATAGATCAATCTATTACTGAGATCACTGATTTAGCTACTGAAGATAATTTATCAGCCATACCAGGCGTTGGGCCATCACTCCAAGCATATCTATCAGAGTTAGTAAAAAATGGTAAAGTAAGGCATTTCGAAGAAGTTATGAAAGACATTCCTCCAGCCATCTTCCCCCTTCTCGATATCCCATCACTTGGTCCTAAAAAGGCATTTAGGCTCGTTAACCACTTTAATTTTACTAACCCCAGAACAGTAATTGCTGATCTTAAAAAAATAGCTCTTGAAAATAAAATCGCTCTCCTTGAAGGCTTTGGAGAGAAGTCTCAGCAGGATATTCTGCGAGCTATAGAAGAATTTAGTGATGGTGTAAATAAAGTCTCACGTATGGTACTTCCTTTTGCTAGTGAGCTTGCTGACAGACTTACTGACTATTTACAGAAATCACCTTATGTTGAAGAGGTCTATGCTCTTGGAAGCCTTAGGCGCAAAAAGGAGACTATTGGCGATATCGACCTTGCTGTGGCTTCTGCTCACCCATCTGAGGTTCTGGATTACTTTACTAGCTACCCATATGCTAAACGAACTATAGAAAAAGGTGATGTTTCAGCCTCAATTCTCATATCTGGCGGTAAACATATTGACCTCATGGTCCAACCAGCTGCAGCCTTTGGCTCGCTTCTCCAACACTTCACAGGAAGTAAAGAACATAATATCCACCTACGTGAACTCGCACTTAAAAAGGGCCTCTCACTCTCTGAGTATGGCATTAAGGAGAAGAGACAAGAAAAAATAAAGCAATATGCTGATGAAAAAGCACTTTATCAATCCCTCGGACTCAGCTGGATTCCACCAGAAATTCGTGAGGATACTGGAGAAATAGAATTAGCCTCAAAAAATGAACTGCCAAGACTTATCGAATTAAGCGATATAAAGGGAGATTTTCATATCCACTCCAGTTTTCCAATTGAACCAAGTCATGATATGGGAAAAGACAGCATGGAGATTATGCTGAATAAAGCTAAGGAATTAGGATATCACTATCTTGGATTCAGCGAACACAACCCTAGTCAATCAAAACACACCGAAAAACAAATTGTTTCATTGCTAGGAAAAAGGAAAGAGTTTATTGAACACATTTCTGAGAACAATAAAGGTATACGAGTAATTTCCTTACTCGAAACAGATATAATGCCTAACGGTAACTTAGCTATTAGTGATAACGCACTAGAATACCTCGATGCTACGCTTGTATCAATACACAGCGTGTTAGGTATGAATAAACTTGAAATGACGAAAAGAGTACTTAAAGGAATGAGTCATCCCAAAGCCAAAATTCTCTCTCACCCAACAGGAAGACTTATTAATGAACGACCCGGGTATGAACTAGATTGGAAAGAAATCTTCGCATTCTGCAGGTCAGAAAATAAAGCACTTGAAATTAATGCATTCCCAACAAGACTTGATCTACCAGATACGCTTGTAAGAGAAGCAATAAACTCGGGCGTAAAACTTGTAATAGACACAGACAGTCATCAGGTAGCTAACATGGATCTTATGCAGTACGGAGTATCAGTTGCCAGACGAGGCTGGGCTACAAAAGATGACATTTGGAACACAAAGGAGTATGATATAATTAATAAGTGGTTAACTTCCTAAAAAACCTATGAATATATACATAATCATCGCTATAATTATCGGAATTACCCTTCTCTTTCTGTGGCTAACCTATAATGGACTTGTTACAGCAAAAATGCGTATTGCTGAAGCACTATCACACATTGATGTACAGCTAAAACGAAGAACAGATCTCATTCCCAACCTCATCGAGACAGTTAAAGGCTATGCGAAGCATGAAAAAGAGTTACTTGAAAATGTAACCAAGGCTCGAACCAGCCTTATGAATGCTACATCATCCCAAGACAAGGCGCAGGCAGATAATGAACTTACAGGAACACTTAAAACCCTTTTCGCGGTTGCTGAAAGTTATCCTCAACTAAGGGCAAATGAGAACTTTGGAAAACTACAAGATGAATTAACTGATACTGAAAATAAAATTGCAGCATCAAGACAATTCCTAAACTCCAATGTGCTTGATTACAATACAAAGCTCACTATTTTCCCAAGTAGCATTATAGGAAATCTCTTTGGATTTAAACCTGCAGACTTCTTCGCTGCAACTGAGGAAGAAAAAAAATCAGTTAAAGTTTCTTTCTAATTTGACCACCCAGTAACACATGAATATCTACAATGCTGTCGGCGCTAATAAGCGCAAGACATACTTCATTATCATTCTTTTCATACTGTTTATCACAACGGTTGGATATATTTATGGTAAAGCTTCAGGCGCTCAAGCTGGCTCCTATGCAATAATTGCCCTCATCTTTGCAATATTTAGCTCGGTGGGAAGCTTTTTCTTTTCGGATAAGATGGTTTTAGCCACAACTGGTGCACAGCAAATTAAAAAGTCAGACAACCCTGAACTTTTTAATATCATCGAAAACCTCACTATCGCAAGCGGAATCCCTATGCCGGATGTCTACATCATCAAGGATCCAGCACCAAATGCCTTTGCAACCGGTCGCGATCCTGAACATTCAGTAGTAGCAGTAACAACAGGCATTCTTAATAGGCTAAATAAGTCGGAGCTCGAAGGAGTAATCGCCCATGAACTTTCACATGTTAAAAACTACGACATCAGAGTAATGGCAATCGTCGCAATCTTGGTTGGGTTTGTAGCTATACTTGCTGATTTGTTCATGAGAAGTATGTGGTTTAGGGGTTCTGACAATGATAATAATAAAGGTAATGGAATCTTTCTTCTTCTAGGAATAGTCTTTGCAATTCTCTCCCCCATAGTAGCTACCCTTATCCAGCTCGCTGTCTCTCGCAAGCGTGAATTTTTAGCAGATGCTTCTGGTGCGCTTTTAACTAGATATCCTGAAGGACTAGCAAGTGCTCTAGAGAAAATATCCTCTGATCCTCAACCAATGAGGAGCGCTAGCACCGCGACGGCTCACCTTTTTATCGTTAATCCATTTAAAGAAAAGACTGCAGGTGCGTGGCTCACATCACTTTTTAATACGCACCCACCTGTAGCAGAGCGAATCAAAATCCTTAGGGGGATGTGACATGCTGTTATTATTTAGTTAAATATAATAACGTATCATCCTGAGGGTAGCGAGGATTTAACCCGTGTCAATCACATACTTTCTAAGATTTCTCCACATAATTACTCGACAACGTACCGGTTTAGCCCTAGAATAAAGGAGTGAAGAATCGTATTCTAATTCATCAGGGAAAACTTCTCTCAAGGGTTATTAAAAGCGCCAACTTAGGAAATGGCTCTACGTGGCCAGGACATCTAGCGCTCCAGTTTAATAAAAACTTTATTAAAGATATCCTAAAAAATTCTAAAACTATAGTCATATTTGTGATCGGAACCAACGGCAAAACAACGACGACATCTCTTATTGCACATATCCTGCAGCAAGCTGGTAAAAAAGTTATCCAAAATTCCTCAGGAGCAAATCTTCTGAATGGGATAGCTTCAACACTCTTACTCAACACCTCGGAGAGCGAACAGATTGCTGCGGATTATATTATTTTTGAAATTGACGAAAGCACCTTCCCTCTGGCTTGTCAAGAAATAACACCAGACGTAATCATTATGCTAAATCTTTTTCGAGACCAACTAGACAGATACGGTGAGATAAATACCATTGCTCTAAAATGGCAAGAGGCCTTAGCAGCTCTTCCCAAAGATACACAATTAATTTTAAATGCTGATGATCCACAGATAGCATACCTAGGAAAAAAATCACCACTTAATGAACTCTATTTTGGCGTTGATGAGAAAGGAAGAAAAACCCCTCTCATTGATCATGCCTCCGATTCCACCTACTGTCCTAACTGTGGTGAAAAATTAAAATATACTAAAAAGTATTATTCACATTTAGGAGTCTGGTCATGCCCTTCATGCCAGCTAGTCAGACCTACACACGTCAAGACATCCTCCTTTTTCTACCCACTAGACGGAATGTACAACAGGTATAACACTAACGCGGCGACACTTCTCTGTAGCTCACTTGGAGTTCCTGATGAAATCGTTAAGAACTCTCTAGGGAGCTTTAAGCCTGTATTTGGTAGACAAGAAAAAATAACATTTGAAGGAAAAAATATAGAGATTATTCTAGCAAAAAACCCTGCTGGCATGGATCAATCTATTGAAGCTATCATGGAAAAAAATGCCAGCAATCTCCTACTCTTGCTTAACGACCGTATTGCTGATGGACATGATGTGTCTTGGATATGGGATATTGACATTGAAAATCTTCTGACACTACCTAAAATTACCCTGTCCCTCTCAGGAGATCGAGCATATGACCTAGCGCTAAGATTTAAGTATGCTGAGGCTGATTTATCTACTCTGACGATTAGTGATGATCTAGTAACCGCGATAAAAGGGGCGGTATTAGCAACACCTCAGAATGAGACACTCTATATTTTAGCCACCTATACAGCCATGCTCGACGCCCGTAAAATCCTTACCGGTAAAAAAATACTATGAATAATTTATCGCTGACTATTGGCTGGCTCTATCCTGATCTCATGAGCACCTATGGGGATAATGGAAATATCCTATCGTTACAAAAACGTCTGGAATGGAGAAAAATTAATGCTACGATCTCCCCTCTCTCTATCGGGTCCAAACCTCAAGACCTACTATCTTGTGACCTCATTTTTATGGGAGGTGCCCAAGATAAGCAACAAACCATTGTGTCAAACGACTTTAAGAATGGGAAGGCTGAAACACTTTCCGAAATGATTGAAAATAATATCACTGGACTTTATATCTGTGGCGCATACCAGTTCCTCGGAAAATACTATAAGGAGGCTGATGGAACCATAATCGATGGGATGGGAATTCTAGATCTCTATACTGAAAATCCTGGAACTAAGACACCAAGACTCATTGGGAATGTCGCACTACAAACAACAATTTTTCAAAAAGAGTTGATTATTGTGGGCTTTGAAAACCACGGTGGCAGAACATATTTAGGAGAAAAAGTTCATGCTCTTGGAAATGTGATTAAGGGCTATGGAAATAATGGTAAAGATGGAACAGAAGGTGCCATGTATAAAAACACAATTGGAAGCTATATGCATGGGCCACTGCTTCCTAAAAATCCTCAGCTAACTGACTATCTTTTAGGCAAAGCACTAGAGACTAAGTATAAAGAAAAAATAGAACTTTCATCACTTGATGATTCAATTGAAGAAAGGGCCCATGAAGTCATTGTCAGAAAGCTCAGGAGTGGCGTATAATACCTACGAAGTATGAAAATTAATATTCCCCATATCGCCAAATTAGCCAACCTCACTATCGCAAAAGATCAAGAAAGTATGTTTGAAACCCAATTATCCTCCATACTCACCTATATCGAAAGGCTTAATGAAATTGATACAACTGGAGTGGAAGAGACGAGTCAGGTAACTGGTCTTGAAAATGTAACTCGTGAAGATAAGTCCCTTCCCTCAATGCCTCAGGAAGATGCGATTTTCCAGGCTACAACTTACAATAGTTTTTTCGCAGTAAAAGGAGTATTTGAAAATGAATAATTTAACAATTAAAGAAGCTAGGCGCCAACTAAAGGCCAGAGAGATATCTTCAGTAGAGCTTACTAAGTCATATCTAGAGACCATAAAAAAACACAACGAACAGCTAAATGCCTTCATCACTATCACAGAAAAAGAAGCATTAGCTCAGGCAGAAGAGGCAGATAAACGAATTGCTAAAGATGAGTCAACTCCCCTTCTTGGAATTCCAATCGCACTAAAGGATCTTTATATGACTAAAGATATCAAAACCACTGCTGGGTCTAGAGTTCTCGAGAACTACATAGGTCAATACGACGCCACAACTGTAATGCTCCTTAAGAAAGCTGGTGCAGTCATTTTAGGCAAGACGAACTTAGATGCGTGGGCTCATGGATCGAGTGGTGAGAACTCAGACTTTGGTCCGACGAAAAACCCTTACAACACAGAATATGTACCAGGTGGATCAAGTAGCGGCTCCCCTGTCGCAGTCGCAGCTGAGATGGCTCTCGCTGCCTCTGGTACCGATACAGGTGGTTCAATAAGACTTCCAGCAAGCTTTTGTAACGTGGTAGGACTTAAACCCACCTATGGGAGAGTGAGTAGGTATGGCGTCATCGCTATGGCTTCCTCTCTGGATAGCATTGGACACTTTACTAAGACCGTGGAAGATAATGCCATGTACCTACAGGTTACTGCAGGTAGTTATCCCCATGATGGTACCACACCACCAGTATCAGTTCCTGAGTACATTAAAAATATTAATGCAGGAGTTAAAGGACTAAAGATTGGTGTTCCAAAAGAATATTTTATCGAAGGTTTAGATCCACGCATTAAGGAACTTACTGATAAAACACTGAAATGGTATGAGGGTCAGGGAGCAGAGCTTATAGAGATATCACTACCCCACACTCCTTATGCAATCGAAGTATATTACATTATCCAGACTGCAGAAGTATCTTCCAACTTAGCACGTTATACTGGTGTACGCTATGGCCATGACAGACGCTATTTGGGTGACGAGGCAAAGAGACGCATCATGTTAGGGACCTATGTCCTGTCTGCTGGCTATTATGATGCATACTATAAAAAAGCGATGCAGGTAAGAACGCTTCTTAAAAAAGACTTCGAGGAGGCATTTAAAAAGGTCAATGTCATCATCACTCCTGCCTCTCCTACGCTCCCTTGGAAGTTAGGTGAAAAAACAGATGACCCACTGGCCATGTATCTTTCAGATATCTTTACCGTTCATGCAAATCTCGTTGGTGTACCTGGTCTGTCTGTACCCATGGGATTTATAAATGGATTACCGGTTGGGATGCAGATACTGGGGCCGCACTTTAGTGAAGAAAAACTTTTCCAAGTCGGCCATGCGTTTGAGCTAGCAAATCCTGTTTGGAAAGAAAGACCATCCTTATGAGTAAATACACACCAATCATCGGACTTGAGGTTCATGTAGAGCTCAAAACTAAATCGAAGATGTTTTGCTCATGTAGTGCTGACTATTTCGGAGCTGAACCTAATACCCATACATGTCCAGTTTGTTTAGGACTCCCCGGCGCACTGCCTGTCCCAAATAAAACAGCTATAGAATGGTGTATTAAAATTGCACTTGCCCTTAACTGTGAAATAAATCTTTTCTCAAAATTTGATCGCAAAAATTATTTCTACCCTGATTTACCAAAAGGCTATCAAATTAGTCAGTACGATCTCCCTTTTGGAAAAAACGGGCATATTACCCTTAAAGATGGACGAAGGTTTGGTATTACTCGTGTCCACATGGAGGAAGACACAGGAAAACTCATGCATCAGGATATTAATGGTGTTAGGACCAGTCTGGTTGACTTTAACCGCTCAAGCGTCCCTCTCGTTGAGATCGTAACTGAGCCTGATTTTCATAATTCAGCAGATGTTAAAGAGTATCTTCAGTCCCTCCAGCAAATCGTACGTTATTTAGAGGTATCCAACGCCAACATGGATAAGGGCGATATGCGGCTTGAGCCCAATATATCTCTCTCAACAAATCCGGATTTGACAAAACTTCCTAATTACAAAGTCGAAGTAAAAAATATCAACTCGTTTCGTTTTGTAGAAAAAGCCATTGAATACGAACTAAAGAGACAGGAAAAAATATTGGAGTCTGGCCAAACCCCACCACAAGAAACAAGGGGGTGGAACGATGTTAAAAATCTGACGTTCTCACAAAGAATTAAGGAGGAGGCAAATGACTATCGCTATTTTCCTGAACCCGACATAACTCCCATTACTCATACAAAAGAGCAAATTAGCACTTTAAGAGATTCATTGCCAGAACTTCAGGATAAAAAGTCCATACGATTCACGAACGATCATGGGCTACCAATAAACGATGCAGAAATACTTACTCGCGAAAAATCTCTCGCAGACTATTTTGAAAAAGCAGTCGCACATGGCGCTTCTTACAACGTATCATCTCGACAAATTGCCAATGCAATTATTAACAAAAAACTAAACCATTTAGAAATTACTCTTGAAAATTTGGTAAGTAACATCGCAAAGGAAGCAGTTATCCAGACAATTGACGATTCAGAACTTGCTTCGATTATCACAAAGGTATTAACTGATAATCCCAAAGCAGTTGAGGACTATAAAGCAGGCAAGGAATCTGTCATAATGTTCTTAGTTGGCCAGTGCATGCGTGCCATTGGTAAAAAAGTTAATGTTCAAATTATTACTAACTTGATTAAAAATCAGATTCAAAAAAATGCTTAACTCACCTGATATAGTTCCGTCGATTTCCCAAGAAATTACTTCAAAACCACCTCCAGCTTTTATGAGCGAAAGAAGGTCTCCACAACGAGAACCTAATCATGAAACGTTCAATCTTACCACTGCTGCTAAAGAGGTTATAAAACACGAAGACCCTATTGGATTCGAAGGTCGTAAGTCCCATGCAAAGGTCATGCTTCGGGTTACCAGTGAAATGGTAAAGCGAAATCAAATGACTGAAATCGAAAGAGATGAATGGCTTGCAGAATTTGCTGCTGCCATGGGAGCACCTGATGATTATGATAGGTCAGGCGCATTTAACGATCCATCTATAAAAAGGTATGTACGAAAAACACTCGAAGATCCAACTGATGAAGGAAAAGAGGATGTGTTCATCGCGCTTGATATTGATAGTCTTGGAAGAATGAATCGTGAAAGTAAAAATACACATAAATCAGCAGACAGAGCGCTGGAAGAGTTTGTTCGTTTTCATATAGGTGAGCTTTCTAGAAAATTTGGCTACTCTGCAAGATTAGGACGACTATCTAAAGCAGGAGATGAATTCGTAATGATTATTCCTAACACAACTCAAGCAGAGGTTAATGAATTTTTTCAAGAAATAGAGCCACGAAGACTAGAGGCTATGAAAAAAATTGTAGATGAAGAACAACTACCAGTCGATATAAAAGCAGGTTATGTAATTGTTGGACTACGCCCTGGTGATAGCTTTGACTCTGCTTATGCAAGAGCCGATGAAATACTTATGAAAGAAAAACGCGATAAAAGAGAGCTACAAGAAAAAGTGGGGGTAGCTACGTCGTAACTTAACAAATGGCAGACTTCGTACATCTTCATAACCACTCCGAATTTTCATTACTGGACGGACTTCAAAAAACTAAAGACATGGTTAAACATGCCAAATCTCTTGGAATGAAAGCACTAGCTATCACTGATCATGGGAACATGTATGGTGCGATTAAATTCTATGAGGCATGTAAGGCTGCGGACATTAAGCCAATTATCGGTTGTGAGATTTACGTGGCTAAACGAGGCTTAAGCGACAAAGAAGCAGGGGTAGATAAAAACTATAACCATCTGATACTCCTGGCTGAGAACGATACTGGCTATAAAAACCTCATGAAAATAGTCTCCACCTCGTACTTAGAAGGTTTTTATTATAAACCTCGTACTGACTTAGAACTCCTTGAAAAATATCATGAAGGACTGATCTGTCTTTCGGCCTGCATTAATGGCTATGTCACTGATCCACTAATACGAGGAGAAGATGAAATTAGCGAACAGCGTGCCGTTAGACTGAATGAAATATTTGGACAAGACAACTTCTTCCTAGAAATACAGCACCATCTTAAAGTCCCGAACCAAGAATTAGCAAATGAAAAGCTCATAGCTATGTCTAAAAAACTCGGTATTCCTGTCGTCGCTACTAATGACAACCATTACACCCGGAAAGACGATGCGCAGGCACACGAAGTCCTCCTTTGCATTCAGACGCAGTATACGCTCCTAGATACTAATCGCAAACTCTCCATGATCGACTCCCCTGACTTCTATATAAAGACACAGGAAGAAATGGAAGAACTATTCAAAGATACGCCCGACGCCATTACCAATACTGTAAAGATATCAGATAGATGTAACGTAACAATCGAACTGGGTACATGGCACATGCCTGTCTTTGACGTTCCTGATAATAAAACTCCTGCAGATTATCTCCAAGAATTAACCTATATCGGGATGCGTAAAAGATATTCTGAAATTACTAAAGAAATTCAAGACCGAGTTGACTATGAACTCTCAGTTATTCGAGATAAGGGCTACGATGCATACTTTCTGATAGTGCAGGACTTCGTGAACTGGGCAATTGGCCAAGGAATAGCAGTTGGACCAGGACGAGGATCTGCAGCAGGGTCCGTTGTATCATATTGTCTCCATATTACTGACGTAGATCCATTCTTCTTTGCGCTACCCTTTGAGCGATTTCTTAACCCCCTACGACCTTCAGCACCTGACATTGACCTAGACTTCGCTGACACGAGACGAGAAGAAGTAGTAGCTTATGTTACCCAAAAATATGGGAGGGACAAGGTAGCTCAAATCATTACCTTTGGAACTATGGAAGCCAAAGGAGCTGTACGGGATGCAGGTCGTGCTTTAGGGATGGCGTATTCTGGACCAGATAGGATATCTAAGATGATCCCACCGGGATGGCAGGGACACTCGATGACACTAGATAATGCGATGGCTCAGAGCCCTGATCTAAAACGAGCATATGATACTGAGCCAGAGACGAAAAGACTAATCGACATCGCAAAAAAACTCGAAGGAGTAGCAAGGCATGCATCGATTCATGCAGCAGGTGTCGTAATCTCTGATAAAGATTTAACTGAATATACGCCACTTCAACGAGAAACAAATGGAGATAAGGTGGTCACGCAATATGATATGTATACCGTTGGCGAGGACGGTGTAGGGTTATTAAAAATGGACTTTCTTGGACTTCGTAACCTTACCATTATTGAAGAAACACTTAAATTTATCAAACAAAATCAGGATATAGTGGTAGATCTAACGAAAGCACCTCTAAATGATAGGTCTACCTATGAACTCTTAGGCCAGGGCGAGACAACAGGCATATTTCAACTCGAGTCATCAGGAATGCGTCGATACATAAAAGAATTGAAGCCAACGACCATCTTTGATCTCCAAGCTATGGTTGCACTCTATCGTCCAGGTCCTATGCAAAACATCCCAGAATTTATTTCACGTAAACGAGACCCTTCCCTTATCACCTATCCTCATCCCAAATTAGAAAGTATCTTAAAAACCTCTTACGGGGTGCTTACATTTCAAGATGATGTACTACTCACGGCAATTTTACTTGCTGGCTACACTTGGCTTGATGCTGATAAGTTTAGAAAGGCCATGGGTAAAAAAATTCCAGCCGACATGAAAAAACAAGAAGAATTATTCCTACAAGGATGTCAAAAAAATGGCATAACTGAAAAAAAGGCTAAGGAGATTTACGAGCTCATAGCCCCCTTTGCAGGATATGGATTTAATAAAGCACATGCTGCCTGCTACGCCATGATCGCTTTCAGAACAGGGTATCTTAAGGCGCATTACCCTGTAGAATTTATGACCGCAGTTCTTACAGCAGAATCACGAGGAACTACTGGCCCACAGAAAAATGAGAAGATTGCTCAAGCAGTCGCTGAGTGCAGACGACTTGATGTTCCCATCCTGCAGCCAGATATAAACAATTCAAGTTCAGAATTTAGCATAGAGGACAATACCAATGTTCGATTTGGATTATCAGCAGTTAAAAATGTTGGCAGTGCAGCAATCGACAGCATTCTCGCTGCGAGGATCGATGGCTCGTTTACGAATTTTCAAGATTTTTGTAATCGTGTCGATCTGGGAAAGGTGAATAAAAAGACACTTGAAAGTCTCATAAAAGCTGGTGCATTCGATGAGTTTGGCAACCGTGCATCCCTCCTAATTTCGATGCCAGAAATTATGAGCAAAATTTCTAAGACTAAAAAGCAGGAGTCTGAGGGACAGGGCTCTCTCTTTGGGTCAGATGATGATTCAAATAATAGCAATACTAGCAGTGAACTTTACGAGGTTGATGATTTTACTCATGAGGAGAAATTGGCATTTGAAAAGGAGTATCTGGGCTTTTATCTCACGTCACATCCACATATGGAAACGCTCTCTTCAATAAAACACCTCATAAGTCATGAAGTTGAGGTTTTGGAAAATGAAAAAATGGGAACCTTTGTGACCCTCGGGGGGATCATTGAGGTATGTCGAAAAATTGTAACTAAAAAAACTAATGCCGAAATGGCATTCTTCTCGCTCGGAGATGAAAAAGGAATCCTTGTGGAGTGTGTTATTTTCCCAAAAATGTTTGAGCAGTACAAATCCCTTCTTCTCGCAGATACAGTAGTTATTATTGAAGGAAAAATAGATATCAAAGAAGATCAGCCAGTGATAATTGTAAATAAGGTTAGTACGCCTCAAAGCAGATTAACATCACTCACTGCTTGACGCACGAAGCTAATCTCGAGTAAAATATACTTCTATGGCAGCACTAGCTCCAGACATACTTTTTCAAATTGGTCCGCTACCAATCACGAACACGATTATTAACACAATTTTCGTTGATGCGATCATTATTGGAGGAGTCGTAGCTATCAAGAATAATTTCAGTAAAATTCCAGGAATGTTTCAAAATATCTTTGAAGTAATTGTCCAGACACTTTACGATCTCACTGAGTCAGTCGCAGGTGAAAATTCTGCGAAAATATTTCCCTACTTTATAACTTTTTTTCTTTTTATACTCATAGCCAACTGGAGTGGAATACTTCCAGGGGCGGAATCAGTTGGATTTGTCCACCATGGAGAACACGGAAATGAGATCATATCGCTCAATCGAAATTTGACGAGTGATCTGAATGCAACACTTGCTCTAGCACTCATTTCACTAGTCGCTACTCATATGTTAGGTATAAAAAAACTTGGCATTAAAGAATATCTAGGCCGTTTCTTTTCTATTAATCCAATTCTGCTTTTTGTTGGAATTCTTGAAATAGTATCTGAATTTACAAAGATCATCTCGCTTTCTTTCCGACTTTTTGGTAATATATTCGCGGGAGAAGTAGTGCTTGGAACGATTTCCAAGCTTTTTGCTTTTGGATTCCCAGTACCCTTTATCTTTTTAGAGATAATAGTCGGGCTGGTGCAAGCACTTGTTTTCTCTATGTTGACTATGGCTTTTATGAGTGTTCTTATGACATCGCATCATGAAGAAAAACATGCTGCGCCTAAGGAGGTGAGTTATTCATGACATTTAGTATAGAGGGAGGTCTTATCGTTGCACTTGGAGGTATTTTTCCAGCTATTACAATTGGTTGGATCGGAAGTAAAGCTATGGAAGCAATTGGACGAAATCCAGAAGCATCCGGACGTATTCTTCCAGCGATGCTTTTAGGTATGGCATTCGCAGAAGCTATCGCTATTTACTCACTTATCTTAGCGTTTACTAAGTAAGGAAGTTATTATGGAAGTATTAAGCAAATTTGGAATTAATCCCGTCCTGCTTGTAGCTCAGATTGTCAATTTTTTGATAATACTTTTTATTGTCAAAAAATTTGCCCTTAAGCCGATCTTGCAATTGCTTAAGAAAAGGCAAGAAACAATTAAAAATGGGCTACAGCAGGCAGAGGATGCAAAAAGACTTTTAGAGGAGACATCTGAAAGAGAACGTGAGATTCTTAAAAAGGCACATGTTCAGGCCAGAGAACTTCTGGATGAAGCAAAAAAACAAGGAGAAGAACAGCTAGTAAAGTCTGAGGCCAAAACACAAGCGCAGGTGGAAAAAATGCTCAATGAAGCTAGAGATCAGATCTCACTAGAGACAGCACAGGCAGAAAAGCGACTTATGAGTCATATTTCAGCACTTGCTGTAAAACTAATTGAAAAATCAAGTTCAGAACTATTTACAGAAAAAGAGCAAAGCCTTATTATGGATAAGGCTGTTAAAAACCTAAAGAAGAACATAGATTAAATAAGGTATATTTATGAATCGTCAAACACTAAAACAATTAGTATTAGAAAGTTATTCGGAGGGCGATCTGGATGCACAGAAAGTAAACAAAATCGCTGACTTACTAAGTAGAGACGAGCTTCGTCTCTACATTAGATCTCTTAAGAATTGGGAGAAGCAAAATAAAATAATACTCCAGGTTCCCAATGATACTGGAGTAAGAATGAAAGATTTACAAGATATCTTTCCGGGGAAAAAGATTTCCCTATCGTTAGACCCATCTCTTTTGATCGGAATGAGACTACAGAACAATGATGACACGTTTGAGATGAGTCTTAAAAATACATTAGATAAGATTACAGAACATATAGAGGAGCAATATGATTGATACCAACGACATAATTAAACAGCTAGAAAATCGAGTTAAGGGCTTTCACTATGATGGAAAGACTGAAAATATTGGTTATGTAGAAAAAAACCATGATGGTGTGATTTCTGCATCTGGTCTCTCAAAAGCAGTCATGGGAGAGCATGTCAAATTTGAAAAGGGATCAGAGGGTGTAGTTTTTGACATGGATGAAACATCTGTCTCCATAATCCTCCTTGATGAAGGGGCTAATGTTAAAGAGGGTGATATTGTAAAGACTACCGGCGAACTACTAGGTATATCAGTTGCAGAAGAGATCCTTGGTAGGGTCGTGAGCCCCCTTGGTTTACCTCTTGATGGAAAAGCTGGCATTAAGAATGGAAAACTCATGCCTCTAGAAAAAATCGCAGCAGGCGTTGTAGCACGTGAGCCCGTCGGTACCCCGCTTAAAACAGGGATTAAATCTATTGATGCCATGATTCCAATTGGCCGAGGACAACGAGAAATGATCATTGGCGACAGAGGAATTGGTAAAACAGCCGTAGCCATTGATGCAATCATAAATCAAAAAAATATTCAGGCTGGCCAAAAAAAGGTAATCAGTATCTACGTAGCAATTGGCCAAAAGCAAAGTACCATCGCGCAAATCATCGGAAGGCTTAAGGATGAGGGTGTCATGGAAAATACTGTCGTTGTGGTAGCAGATGCCGCCGATCCTGCTTCCCTCCAATATTTGGCTCCTTATGCTGGTACGGCAATCGCTGAATATTTTCTTGAAAAAGGAGAGGATGTGCTTATCGTCTATGACGATCTTACTAAGCAGGCATGGGCATATCGACAAATTTGTCTCGTTTTAGGTCGTCCTGCAGGACGAGAAGCCTATCCAGGAGATGTTTTCTACCTCCACAGTAGACTACTTGAGCGCGCCGTCAGACTTAATAAAGAAAATGGTGGCGGATCTATTACTGCGCTCCCTATTATTGAAACGCAAGCGGGTGATATCTCAGCTTACATCCCAACGAATGTAATTTCTATCACTGATGGACAAATCTTCCTAGAGGGAGACCTTTTCAACTCAGGCATCAGGCCCGCTATTAATGTAGGAATCTCCGTATCACGCGTAGGAACAGCAGCTCAAACAGGAGCCATGAAATCAGTTGCAGGAAAAATGAAACTTGAGCTTGCTCAGTACCGCGAACTTGCTGCATTTGCACAATTTGGCTCTGATCTCGATGCATCAACGATGAAACAGCTCGAGCGAGGTAAACGAATAACTGAAATATTTAAGCAGCTCCAGTATCATCCTCTTCCCGAAAACTACCAACTTCTCAGTATTATCGCAGTAACTCGGGGGCATGTGGATAGTCTTCCCGTAGGATCAATTTCCCGATTTGAGCGAGAGCTACATGAATTCGCTACTGCGAAAAAGCATACAAAGACCATGGATCGACTATCAAATGGTGAAAAACTTAAAGAAGATGACCTAAAAGATGTAGATAAGCTTATCGAAGAATTTAAAAAGAACTTTTCAGAGGAGAAAAAATAATACTATGGCAACACTAATATCACTTAAAAGAAGTATTAAAGCAGCACAAAACGTCTCAAAGACTACACGAGCGATGCAGATGATAGCAGCATCTCGGCTTAAAAAGGCTCAAGAGGCGACACTTGCTTCACGTCCTTATGTTCAAAAGCTGACCGAACTTGCCCAAACAATCACTTTTAAAACAAGAGAATCAAAGAAGCATCCCTATATGCAATTGAGTATAACCAGTAATAAAACACTGCTTATCGCCCTATCACCTGATAAAGGACTAACGGGAGGGTTAGTAACCAATCTTCTTCGTGAGTTTCTTCAATATACTTCAGGTAATCTTGATAGTTCTTGCATTATTGTTGGTAAGAAGTTTGAAAATCAGATTGTAAAAATTAAAAATGAAGTAATTGCAACCTTTCATTTTGGCACCACTCTTCCAACAATTGACGTTGTTTATCCCATCATTACCCTTATTAATGATTATTATCTTTCAGGAAAAGTGACTTCTGTTAAGGTTCTTTATGCTAATTTTAATAACTTTTTTTCACAGACTCCAACCATTGCCCAACTATTACCAATTGCACTCCCTGTAACCGAAGAAAAACTAGATGACGGAGATATAATGCTTTATGAACCAAGCCTAGCTGATATGACCCCTCAGCTTCTCAAGCATTACATAGAAATGTCGCTCTACCAATTTCTTCTCGAAAGCTTCTTGTCAGAACAAGCAGCACGAATGATAGCGATGCAAAATGCCACGACAAATGCTAAAGATATCATTCAAGAATATAAATTAGAGTATAATAAGACACGCCAAGCAAAGATCACCAACGAATTACTTGATATAATTGGCGGGAAAGGAGTAGCACATGCCTAAAGATTTAAACGAAGGAATTATTATAAAAATTGCAGGACCCGTTGTGGATGTTTACTTTGAGGGAGAGCTTCCTGATCTTAACGAAGCACTCACTGTTACGCTCGGAGATAAAGAGATCACGCTTGAGGTTGAATTTGCCATGGGAAATAGTGAGGTAAAGACGCTCGCATTTGACTCTACCGATGGACTTATGCGTGGGATGAAAGTAAAACGTACACTTGCTCCTATTTCTGTACCTGTTGGCGAAGCTACCCTTGGACGTATTTTTAATGTATTAGGAAAAGCAATTGACGGAGAAAAATTTGATGGAAAAGGCGTAAAATTAATGCCTATTCACAATAATCCACCTGAGCTTATTGAACAAGAAACAAAACCCCATATTCTAGAAACAGGCATAAAAGTTATTGATCTTGTTGCACCTTTTACTAAGGGTGGAAAGGTAGCGGTCTTTGGAGGAGCAGGCGTAGGTAAAACCGTAATTATCCAAGAGTTAATCCGCAACATCGCGATCGAACACACTGGTCACTCAGTTTTCGCTGGCGTTGGCGAACGAACAAGAGAGGGAACTGATCTTTGGCTAGAAATGAAAGGCTCTGGAGTCATAGATAAAACAGTGATGGTTTATGGACAGATGAATGAACCACCAGCTAACCGTCTTCGAGTCGCACTTACAGCGCTAACTATGGCAGAGTACTTTCGTGATGAAAAAGGAGAAGACGTCCTTTTGTTCATCGATAACATCTTCCGATTTGCTCAGGCTGGGTCAGAAGTATCAGCACTACTTGGACGCATGCCATCAGCAGTTGGATACCAACCAACGCTTGCATCCGAAATGGGTAGACTTCAGGAAAGAATAACCAGTACAAAGAAAGGTTCCATCACGTCAGTTCAGGCTGTTTATGTTCCGGCGGATGACTATACAGATCCCGCTCCTGCTACTGCATTTGCGCACATGGATGGAACTGTCACGCTTGAACGATCACTCTCTGAGCAGGGTCTTTACCCAGCAGTCGATCCACTCACCTCTTCCTCTCGAATACTTGATCCTAATGTCGTAGGTGAAGATCACTATGAAGTAGCTCGTGGTGTCCAAAAAGTACTCCAGAGATATAAAGATCTCCAGGACATCATCGCGATCCTCGGAATTGATGAATTGTCAGATGAGGATAAAACTACCGTATTTAGAGCACGTAAGATTCAGCGCTTCCTCACACAGCCATTCTTCGTAGCAGAAATCTTCACCGGGTCACCTGGCACATACGTAAAAATTGAGGATAGCGTACGAGGCTTTAAAGAGATCCTCTCAGGAAAGCATGATAATGTACCCGAACAGGCATTTTACATGGTGGGAACCATCGAAGAAGCCCTAGAGAACGCTAAAAAAATGAAGTAATGCCCATTTTTCAGCACGGCATGCTGAACCAGATTCAGTATCTCCAAAAATTCTAAATAGATTCGAGACCATTATATAATTATGCATGTAAAAGTAATAACTCCCGAAAAAGTAATTTTTGATAACGAAGCAGACGAACTCATACTTCCAACAATTAATGGCGAGATAGCAGTACTGCCTCATCATGTAGATCTTCTTACCCAACTTGCTCCAGGCGAAATGATAATAAAGGTAAAGGGGAAAGATCATCACATCGCCCTCACAGGAGGATTTCTCCAAATCGAACAGAGTGAGCTATCAGTCTTGGCTGAGTACGCTATACGTTCCGAGGAGATTGATACTAAAAAAGCACAGGAGGCCCAAAAACGCGCAGAAGAGGTGCTTAAAAATACTGAGAAGGTTGGAGAGCGAGACTTTGCCATAGCACAGATGGATATAAGAAGAGCAGTTCTTGAGCTCAAGGTCGCTCGAAAAAGACGGCCAAATACGATACTTTAATTTGTAATGAAATTACAAAAACCAGCCTTTTACGATCCCTTAAAAAGCTACGAGGATAATTATGCTGATGGCCCACCAATTCTAACGACCACACCACCACCCACTCGAGACCTAACTTCGTCTAAACAATTTACATTCTTGGGCTTTACTATTTCCCTTCCTTTTGGCATTCCCCCTGGCCCTTTGCTAAATAGTCGATTTATGGAGGCAGCATTTAGCTGGGGATTTGATGTATCAACATATAAGACAGTCCGAGCAACAGCATTTCCCTGTCACCCATTCCCAAATGTCCTCTATGTTACGACAGATAAAGAGCTTCACCCTGACGTAACTCCAAGGCTTACTGCTACTAATAGGGAGCCAATAAATCTTGAGACTCTCAATATCACTAACTCATTTGGTGTTCCCTCTATGCCCTCAGATGCCTGGCAAAAAGATGTAACTCAGGCATTGGGATTTGCAAAGGCCAACCAGCTTATGATACTCAGTTTTATGGGCACAGTAAAAAATGGCCAAACCCAAGAAGAGTTTATAGCAGACTTCGCTCATGCTGCAGCGCTAGCAGTAGCAACTGGAGCCAAGGTTGTAGAAGCTAATTTATCATGTCCTAATATTGGTAACGAGGGTTTAGTGTGTTATAACTTAGAAGTTTCCGAGGCAGTTTGCAAGGCCATTCGTAATGCTATTGGAAAAACTCCCCTTATTTTAAAAATTGGTTATTATAGCGATACCGACCAACTACAAAAATTTGCAGTAATGGCAAATAAATATGCCCAAGCAATTGCTGCTATAAACACCCTACAGGTAGAAGTAGTGGATGAAAAAGGAAATCAGGCTCTTCCCGGCCCGATGAGACTACGCAGTGGTGTCTGCGGGTCCTCAATTCGTTGGGCAGGACTCGCTATGACAAAACAGCTTCATGCCCTTAAAAAGAAACACGGCTATTCCTACGAGATCGTAGGGGTTGGTGGAGTATTATCTGTAGATGACTACATTGCCTATCGAAGAGCAGGCGCAGATCTTGTACAGTCGGCCACAGGATCCATGTGGAATCCATTATTAGCTCAGGAGATTTGGAGGTATGAAAATTTACAATGACGTTTTTTGATAAATTAAATACTTCAATAAAAAGAAACAACTCACTCCTTTGCGTTGGTTTGGATACAGATCTTACAAAAATCCCCCAACATCTTCTAAAGGAAAAAAATCCCATTGTGGCATTTAATAAGGCTATTATTGATACCACAGCTGATTTAGTCTGTGCATACAAACCTAACATCGCTTTCTATGAGGCCATGGGCGAACGAGGAATGATGCATTTACAAAAAACGATCGAATATATCCAGACCACTTATCCTGGTATACCTGTGATCTGTGACTCAAAACGTGCAGATATAGGATCGACATCAGATCAGTATGCTAAAGCCGTATTTGATTATCTTAAAGCAGATGCAATAACAATTTACCCATACTTAGGAATAGATTCTAGCGAACCCTTCCTTAAATATAAAGATAAGGGCATCATTTTTCTCTGCCGAACCTCAAATCCTAGTGCATCCGAATTCCAGGATTTACTCATCGATGGTAAATCTCTGTATATAAAAGTTGCTGAAAAAGTCGTCGAGTGGGACAGCACATATCACAACTGTCTTATGGTCGTTGGCGCTACGTGGCCTAAGCAAATGAAAGAGATCAGAGAGATAGCACCTGATATGATTTTCTTAGTTCCCGGCATTGGCAGCCAAGGAGGAGATCTTAAAGGTACACTACAAGCAGGACTTCGACCTGATAAATCCGGATTGATAATTAATGCAGGACGAACTATTATCTATGCAAATTCATCAAAAAACTTTGCCGAAAAAGCACGGACTGAAACACTAAGGCTTAGAGATGAAATTAACACATATAGATGAAAAATAAAACAGTACTCGACATACTTAAAGCTAATAATGCCGTTATCACCAACGATCATTTTGTCTATACGTCTGATAGACATGGGTCTGTATATATAAATAAGGACATGATTTACCCCCATACAAGAATTACGTCAGAAATAGGGAGAATCTTCGCAAATACATTTAAGAATTTAGATATAGATGTTGTCGTAGCCCCGGCCATAGGGGGAATCGTATTGTCGCAATGGACTGCTCATCACTTATCAGAAATAAAAAAGAAACAAATCCTGGGTATGTATACAGAAAAAAATTTAGAAAAAAATCAAATCTTTACCAGAGGATACGATAAGCTCATTCAAAATAAAAATGTTCTTATCATTGAGGATATAACAACTACTGGTGGTTCAGTTAAAAAAGTTATCAGTAGTGTGCAGGAACATGGTGGAAACATCTTAGCGATTGGTGTCATGGTTAATCGAGATCCCAAAAACGTTACGTCAAGCACCTTTGATTATCCATTTGTAGCATTAAGTGAATTATTTGTTGAGTCCTATGAGGAAACAGAGTGCCCGATATGTAAGACAAATAAACCCATCAATACCTTAATCGGCCATGGAAAGAAATTTTTGGCAGCAAAAAAACTATAGCCGTTGCCTTTCTCTCTATAATCTCATAAAATGAGCTATTACTAAGCTAATTTTGCTTATTCAATGTCGCCAAAGAGGGCATGAAAATTCTTTATTTGCCAGCGTAGCTCAGCTGTAGACCTGCCCGCTAGAGCCAATATGCCTGTGTAGCTCAGTTGGTAGAGCGACTGTATCGTAAACAGTAGGTCGTCGGTTCAATTCCGACCGCAGGCTCAAGCAAAGGCAGGCGGGGCAGCTGTATCGTAAACAGCAGGTCGTCGAGTTATATCTGGAGTACATCAGTCGACATGCCCGATAGGGTACGACCGCTGGCTCAAGGAAAATAAGATCCATGCAAAAGCTATGCCCTATAATAGCTTATGCCAATTTCTCAGCTTAACTAAATCAATGAAGCGATCACGGATAAATCAAAAAGTGCAGCGACAAACCCAGCGCAACCTATTACTTGTTGCTGTTGGAGTTATTAGTTTAGCATTAGTCTTTCTTTTTTTTGGAATCAAATTATTGGTAAATTTTAGTCTGTTTGTTGAAAAAAAATCGGATATAGCTGGCTCAGAACTTCAAACGGACTCCTACATACCACCACCAATCTTCGATCCCGTCACAGAAGCCACCAATAGTGCGTCGATAGATATTTCAGGAACAGCTGGGGGTGGAAAATATGTAATTATCTATATTAATGGTAAGCAAGGCGGAAAAGCAGATATTAAGAAAAACAGTTCGTTTAGCTTTAAGGATCTTTCCCTTGATCAAGACGAAAACAATATCAAAATAAAGGCTGTTGATCAGTCAAAAAAAGAAAGTAAATTCTCACAAACTATCCAGATCATCTATACTACTAAGTCACCCGATCTTTCAATTGATTTCCCAACCGATGGCCAGACATATCATAAAAGTGACAATCCGGTCAAAATTCGAGGAAAAACAAACCCAGGTGTTAAAGTTACCATTAATGATTTTTGGGCAGTTACAGATAATGATGGCAATTACACCTATAGTTATCAGCTAAGGAGTGGTGAAAATGATCTGAGGATTCTAGCAACTGATGCTGCGGGAAACAAAATAGAAAAGTCACTCAGAGTTACTTATTCCGAATAAGACCCAACTGAACCACAATCCATATAACTATCATAGGATAAAAGATTACATTTAAAAACAAACTTCCAATAAATACTGCGATAAGAGACGCCAAAACACTTCTCCCGGGAAAATGATTCTTTCGGGCTGTCGTCGTCACATATCGGAGTAATTGACGGCAAGCGAGAAAGAAGAATACCCCCCCTACCAATCCAGTTGTAGCAATAATAAATAGATAACTATTGTCTGTGCCAGCATCCGCGTGACTGGCATATAATGGCTCCCCTTCTCGAAATCCCATTCTAACTTGAGCATAGCGGTAGCTATTAAAACCAACGCCAAATAGTGGGTTTCCAACAATTACCGCTATTGCTTTGCTAGCTGAGTCTATCCTAGCCTTACTGGATGCAGCTCTCAGGGGATTAAGTCCCTCTATCTGAGAATTGGAGGTAAGAATAAGGAGAATACTAAGCACAAAGATTGAAATAATAGCCATCTTCCTACTCACAAAGAGTGTGGAATATACCAAGACGCCTACAACTATCATAATAAAACCTGTCCGTGAGTGCGTAAGAAATATAGCCACAACAGTTGCTAGACCGATTGCTCCATAGACAGCACGTGACACGGTTGTCTCTGATCTCCTCAATAAATCTAGAATAAATAAGAGATACACCGTAAAAAAAGCGCCAGCGTAGTTAGGATCAAAAAAGACAGAAAAGAGTCGATAAAGATGATCGTCCCAACCCAAATAGTAGAGGTTACGTAAATACGGGTAATAATAGTACTGTAAAAATCCCGCAATTAGTATGAAAACACCAGCACCAGTCAGTGAGTAAAATGCCAATTTTCGCTGATCATCGGTTAAGCGAATGACCCAATAATAGACACCAAGATACAGCACTAGGCGGATTGCGTACAAAAAAGAGACCACAAACTCAGAGAGACTAAGATTATGCGAATAGAGAAGTAGTCCTACTATTCCACTGAGGATAAAAAGCCCAACATATTTTATAGATATTGAAGGAGTCAACTTTACTTTTTTTCTTAGCACATAATTTATAAACGTAGAAGCAAATATCAAGGCCACGACTATATCCAATGCTGTTATCGCTATGTTACCCATCTGAATTCGGGCGACCTGACCTAGGGCAAAGGCTATGCAAAAAACAACAATTATAATGTTACTCATATTTTTTAACTTCTCGAAGTGATTGCCACCATAATAACACAGCCCCGTACAAGACATGAGACTGAATGATTAGTGGCATTTGACCTGGCTGCTTTATATTCCAGGCAACTAAAAAATAACTTAATGCCAAGATAATATATTCAATAAATAATGCATTTCTTTTCTTAAAACTAAAATAAAGCAGTATGAGGGTCGGTATGACAAGTACAAAATAGTGCTGCCATGCGAGCGGGGCGATAATTATTGATAGCGGGAGGATGGGGGCGTATTGAAGTTGTCCAATGAGATTTTGACTTGTCTTTTTCCACAGCACCCTAGCTGTCACTAAAATCATAAAAAAAGAAATACATAGCCGTAGTACCTGAGCCAGCTCCCCTCTACCAATCCATCTCCCCAGCATCCCAGATAAAGCTTGATTATAATAGTCCAGTGGCCAACTCTTAAAAGTACCCGGGAGTGACTGTGTTAAAAAATATATCATCTGATCTGGACGAAATAATGTAACAGCCAGGGAAATGAAAGATACAGTTACAAACATACTAAGTAACAACTTCCAATTTTTGGTTAAGACAAAATAAAGAGGAAAAAGAAGTGGTGAAAACTTCAAAAGAACTGACAGAGCCAACAAAATTCCTCCCAGCTTCTCTTTTTTAATATTCATAAAGTACATAAAAAGCACTACGAAAAACAGATTGAGTATACTTACCTGCCCAAGCCCAAGAGAGAACTTAACAGGAAACATCATAAGTACTAGACCAAGTATTCCAAAGAATTCATACGAAAGTACTTTTCTTTTTACAATCTTGAAAAGTAAAGCTATGCTCAGGCTGAGTAATACCAACGAAATAACTGTCCAAGCAATACCAGCTATTTTGATAGGAAGAAGAATAAGTGGACTTAAAAATAAAAACGACGTGGGTGGATATAAAAAACCAACTGATGCACCAGCTATCTGTCTGTAAGGATTACCGTCGGCGTAATAAGTACGTGTAGCAAGATAGAATGTCTCCAAGTCAAGATAATGAGTAATAAAAAAAACCCGCCCCACTATGATCAGAGCTCCAATAAAAAATAAACTTACAGTAATTTTTTTCAGTAGATCCATGTCTGATTTGCACTATACAAAGTTACCCCAGTACTTCCGTTTTTATATACAGGAACCCAATATTTAAATCTAGCTGGGAGTGCGGTGTTTTGGGTTGCGATAAAATCAAACTTATCACCAACTTTTACCCATGTCGAATCAATATGGGATACATCCATATAGTAGAGATTATGGAATCCATAGAGAAGCACAGTCGATCCTGGCTTTACCAACTCTTTGATCATACCATCCGTATCATAGTAATCACCAAAGTTAAAATCTAGATTCTTAGATAAGAACTCCTGCCTTGACTCTAAGCCAAATAAAACGGGAATATATTTTGTGCTAGCAACTCCCCTATAGATAAGTGAAATTCCTGAAACAGCAATTATAGCTATGAGACTATAAAGCGCTACTGACTTAAACTGCTGTGTTCGATAAAGAATGACCGAGGATGCGATAGAAAATAGAGGGAGATATGGCACCATAAATCTTCCTCCTCCGGTTTGCGGGGTGACCATCCATGCCACGAGGGCCATAGCGATTGTTATAAATAGAAGTTTTTCATTCTGTGAAAGATTTTTTCTTATCATAAAAAATAGAGGTGCAAGCAGTAGGTAAACTGGAGATAGTGGATCAGGTGATGAGATAAAAACTTTAAAAGGACTTAACACAACCATTGGAAATTGGAGAGTTGCTTTTCCTAAATCGACCAAGTAAAGTGAAAATAATGGATAAAGCGGATTCCCTGTATGAATATAGGCAAAAATTAACCACGGTAATGGTATAAGCATTGCAAAAAATGCATACATCACCATACTCTTGATGCGAAAAGCAATCGGAACTTTTTTATAAAAAAACAGAATAACAAGACAGTAGACCACAAGTGTAGTGACTCCAATTAGCTTAGTTTCTATCGCTAATCCCATAAGGAGAGCAGACTCTATTAACCACTTCTTTTTATCTTTTTGGATAAATTCAATAAGTCCCCAGAAGGCCATAATCTCAAAAAATGCTCGCGCCAAGTCAACAAATGCAGTAGTCGCCTCCCAAAGAACCACAATATTTCCTAGAAATATAACAAGAGCAATGATCCCAAAACGCCTATCTGTATACCGCTTGCCCAAGATATAGACCACAATCCCTGTTAACAGCCCGAACGACATATGGATTAACTTCGCAAGTATTTCAGAATGAAAAGATAAAGCGGGAACATAGAGTAGTTCAGCGAGCTTTGGCATCCCAGAATAGTGAAGCAGACCCCCTGATACAAACCTAATGCCATGCTCGTTAAGATATAGCTTGGGGAGAGTAAGATGATACCAAAGAGAATCGAATGCAGTCTCCGGAGCCAGTGCTCCGATAATCATAACGCCAATGGATGCTATGATTATAAGTACCCAAATTCTATGTATCTTTATATGACCGAGTATGTCTTCTTTAATCCTACGTAAGTTAATTTCCTCATCATAAAGAGGCCAAGCTAATACCGCCATAAATAGATAGCATGCTGTAAATATCGCCAGTATAGGCTGATAATAAAGCCCCATCAAGCCCAAAATAAGAATAAGATTGGCATATAATCCTATGAGAAAAGCGATGGCAAACATATTATTTTTTTGTAGCGACAGCTATTAACGAGATCCCAATGGGTGGACGTATCCGCGTTTCAACAAATCGAAGTAAGGGGACGATCTTGTCAAAAAGTGCCACTTGATATGGTTTGAGTTGAAAACTACTCTTTTCAACCTTATCTCTCACAATCCAACTAACTAATCCGACTACATTAAAAAAATATAATTGATCGACAGAGAATCCTGCACTCCTCAGAAGTTCATATAATTCATTTTTTTCATATCTTCGATAATGGCCAAGCTCTCTGTCTAATCTTGTATAAGCTAGTCTCTTTGCTGGTACAAGCAGGTTAACGGTACCACCCTTTTTAAGCAACTTACCAATATTTTTTATCGCAGTTCTATCGTCATCTATATGCTCAAGCACGTTCACGGCAATAACTGATCGAAATGTATTGTAGTATTTTGAATCTACATCTTTTTCAATATCAAGCCGAATACTCGACCCGTTCTTAAAATGCTTAAATCGATCATTTAAAACTTTTACCAGCCCGTTGTCGTTATCCGATAACAGAACTTGTCCATAATTAAGAAATTTTTCGCTCAAATTGCCTGTTCCTGATCCAATTTCTATTATGGGGTTCTTAACAAAACGCAAAATCTCATAGGCAATCCAATTGTTATAGTTATTTGCTCCTTCTAAAACTTCCAGGGTTGAAAGACCTTTATACTTTATTTTTTTCATCGGTTATCCTTTTCCTTTGCAGTATTAAAACACAAGGGGACAGTAGTCATTCTTACACAACAGATGCAACACAAAAACACATACTATGCTGATTGCCCAAATCAAATACATGAACTCACAGTATCGTTTAAATAAATTCATGGTTTTTGATACATTTCCCCTGGACTAATCATCAAATGCATTTCGCTTTTTAGCCTTCCACTCCTGCCATAACTTACCTCTCACTAAGAAAGAGTGAAAACTCATCATAATAGCTACAATTAGCCCACGAACGCCATCTTGATAACCTCGTTTTAATAAATAATTAAATAAAAATTTACCGCAGGGGTAAAGGAGTACTGCTATAGCAGGATACTTAATATTTTTTGCATGAAGCTCCCTAGCACGAAGAGAGGTGTACGTATTCACTTCTGTCACAAACTCTCTGACTGACTGATGAGGATAATGTAATAATTCATTTTGAAAAGTACCAATTTCTCCAAATATCCTCCACTGCTCATGTACTGATCCTACCCATTCCCCCTTGCCTTTTTTACCAATTCGCACTATCTTTTTTTCACCCACTTCGCCATGTCGAAGTGCTTTTCCCCATAGATAGTCTGTTCGTTTTAAATAGAACCCATTCACAGTTGGCAAAAACTGCGAGACATGCTCATGAATTTCTTTGGCAAGTGCACTAGAAACTATCTCATCAGCATCGACAAAAAGCACCCATTGATTTTTTGCTTGATTTATCCCAAAATTTCGTTGCTCGGAGAAGTTATTATTGAGGCCTCTTTGAAAAACTCTCGCCCCCATCTTCTGTGCAACAGATTGCGAACTGTCAGTCGAATTATCATCAACTACTATAATTTCATCACACCACGTAAGTGACGAGAGACACTGCTCAAGTTGCTCTGATTGATTTTTAACTAATACTACAACGCTAATCATTTTGATTTAATACTCTTACCCTCCCCGCTCTCTCCTCTAGTATAAAGACATTATTTGAGTTTGTCTTCCTAGTTGGGTTTCCTAGATACCAGGAGAGGTACTCATAGGGCATTGTGAAGCTTTCAAACTCGCTCCCAACACCCGTACCGTATATCTGAAAAGAACGACTATTTGAGTCAGTGATAATTTTTTCTACCATCACTTGCCTCGCTCTAAGAGTTAGTCCAATTGGATTTGACGTAAAATAATTATCCTTAAGTAAATAAACACTATTTAAAATACAAATAATACTTACTAGTATAAATAAATAGTAGGTTTTCTTAACTACAGAATTAAGGAAAAAAGCGATAAGAAGAAAAACTACGGGAAATAACATTGGGAGATATGCTTCAGATGGTGTCTTATTTCCAAAGTAGAAAATTATTGTCAGTATGAACCAAAGACTACAAATAACCAATCCAACACTCACTGTACTTCTTACTATCTGTCTATAAATGACCATAAGCATATACACAGTGCTTAATAATAGCAGGGTGAATGCTACTGCTCCATGAGGTAGAAAAACTAGTTTTTGAAGTAATTCATAGGTGAATGAAAAAATATTTATCGTTTGTTCTGGAGTTTTTGATGGATAAAGTGATATGCCTATTACCCTCAGCGCATTCATCATAAGCCAACCTCCGTACACAACTGTCTGTTTAAAACCATGGGACAGATCGTACATTACGATTGGGATCATTGGTATCAGACTAAACAAGACAGCGTGGAGAATATTCTTTCTCGTAATCCCGACTACCCATTTCCTCTTTTTTATAAAACCATAAAGAAAAAACAGCAGGAGAGGGGCTGACAAAACAACGGTGGCCAGCTCAAAATTATAAAGTATTGCAAGAAAAAAGAGTGAGAGACTCAGATATATTTTCTTTCCGTGGACCCATTGATACAGTGAGAAAAAATAGAGAAGGACGAATAGTGGTATTGGCGTTGTGTGATAAGGCATTCGAGCATGAAGTATGACAAGTGGCGAAGTAGCATAGAGCAATGAAGCAATGAGAGCAATCCTACTACCCAACAACTGCTTACCTATCAGATAAAGCATCACGAGCGTGAGTAGCCCTATAGCTGCACTGAGATACCCTCCTGCAACTGGATTAAAATTTCCAATCCAAAGTACTCCCGAGAGTATATATGTCCATAAAGCACCTTGGTGTAGCCATGTATGACTTGAAGTAATGCCCACTAGCGGATACGATTCCCCTAGCAACAAATCACGAGCTGAGATATAGAACCAAGCCTGATCGCCTATGAAGCTCATCAACGATGGTAGTCTATAGAGCAATAATAGTACTGAGAGCAAGAGAAAGGATATTTTCAATAACACAGGGCCACTTGCCCGTGTAAAAAGCTCAACCATTATTGCAGAAAAAACTCCATAATGTTTTTTAAAATAATAAAATCTGCTTTCTCTAAAAATCTCATTTAAATCATTACGGTGAGCCGTACTCTTGCCCCATAGATGTACCACTCTCCCCTGAGGAATAATATATAGTTTATAACCAAGATCCTTTACTCTTTTACAAAGATCAAATTCTTCAAAATATAAAAAGAAGTTATTATCAAATCCACCAATTTTCTCATACAGCCTCTTCTTCATCATAAATGCAGTACCTGGAACGCAGTCTAATTCTTTTATTTTTGATTTATCCCAGCCCGATAACCAATATTTTTTAGAAATTGAATTGTTTGGAAAGAATTTATTAATAAAGGACAGCGCGAAAACTCCTCGTAATGGGGTAAGCGTTGATAATCCCTGCAGTTCGAAAACATCACCATTCTGATCCTGAAGTATTGGTGCTACGATAGCAGCTTTTTTGTTATTTTTTAAAAAGGATACTAATGACACAACAGCATTATTAACAAGCGTGGTGTCTGGATTAAGAAAAAAAAGATATTCACCCCTTGCGTATCCAGCTCCTACGTTACTTCCCTGCCCAAAACCTTTATTATCATTCGGTACATAGATAACATGTGGAAATTTTCTTATCAAATCTTTTTTAATGTGCTTCTTTTCATCGTTATCTACAACTATAATCTCAAAATTTATATTCTTTGTTTGTTCTAAGATAGATTTAATACACGTAAAGAGTATTTCTTTAACTCTATAGTGAACAATAATAACCGATATTTCGGTTCGTTTTATCATAGTAATCCTGTCTTTAAATAAATTTCATCTTTAATAAATGGAATAACTTTTTTATTAAAATGTATATCATCGAAAACATAGTCCCTTAGTCTATCTCCATTTTTATCTACTAACTGTTTAAATACTGAAATATATATAAACTTATATTTTTTACATTTTTTCTCTAATTCGACGTTAAACAAAGTAACTATTTTTTTATGTAATTCTCTAGAGGGGTAGAATTTAGTATTATATATATTCTTCTCCTCCCCTGCCGGTAGTACATTTAAGACCATAATTATGCTTTTTGGAAATTTTCTTTTTATTTCTCTCAAGTAATCCATATAAGCAATTACCGTTGCTCCGATTACATGAGCGAGTGATGATTTATGGGTCACAACTGCTTTATTTATATGTATCCTACAATCTATCTCTCCAAAAACAAATAAGAGGTAATTCTTTTTATTTGTAATAAGCCCATCTAGTGCAGCTTCAATCTGCTGGCTTGCTTGGGTCGTACTGTTTTTAACCCCTAACCTATATGCCGTAGCAGGTCCTACATGTTTGGGCAAAAATAAAGGATGTTCTAGATTTGTAACATGACTATCACCAAATACGTATATAACAGGCTTGCTCATGGTCATTCGGTACTTCCTTAACAGAACAATACTATATGTATGATAGATATGTTTTAGATACTTAAGGTGAGATATAGCTTTCATGAGGTAAAACCTTCTAGCAAGTTTTCAAGATTTTTTATTTGTTTTTTCCAAGTCCAATTAGATTCAATCCAACTCCTACCCCTACTGCCCATTTCCCTGGCTTCGGCCGGATAATTTATGATGTACTGAATACGATCAGCAATATCTCTAGGGTCAAAATCGACTAAATAACCATTTTCTCCATCTTTTAAAGTCTCTCTATACCCAGCCACATTTAGCGCTATAACGGGTGTGCTGCAAGCCATAGACTCAAGTGGGACAAGACCAAAAGTATCATAGCGACTGAGTGAGACTGTCACAACTGACTCAGAGTAAACTTTTATTAATTCCTCCTCAGTAATTCTTTGAGATTTTTTAGTTCCAAATACCAAATTCAACTCTGGTCTTACCGACTTGGGTATTAATTCCAGAGCTTTTTGAATCAGATCATAACCATAAATGTATTCTTTTTCAGCCACGAACAAAACTTGGTTTTTCTTTTTAGTTTTTTGTTGTTTAAAAACCTGTTCATCAACGCCTAAATATGAGACTTTCGGATACAGATTATATGCATGAATCATATATTCTCTTCCAAAATAGCTAATAGCCAACGTGTGATTAGCACTACGAGCATTAGTACGATCGATTTGCTTACGAATACGTCTCGTGAGACTCTCATATAGCCTATTGAACCCCTGGAGAGCATTTGGGATATCTAACGAATACTCATAAACTATCCGTAATGGCTCGAGACAAAAATAAACATTATTAGTTTTTAAGTAACGTAAAACAAACGGTGATTGCGTATAGGTATCCGTATGAACTAAAGCTATATCGTATCCTTTTTTATCTATATCTGAAGCTATTTTTTTATGCGTTCTCTTTAATAATATAAAGATCTGAATATCCTTCAAGACACGCCCTAGGATAGGAACATCTAGTGTGCTCGTCAAGAATTCATAGTCAAATGAGCTGTCGGCAACTTCAGCAGGATCAAACATATCTTTTTGCTGATTGATCGTATAGACATCGACAATATGTCCTAGTTTTTTTAAACCTTTGACATGCTCTCTGACAACCCTTTTTGCGCCCCCAAATGGAAGATTATAAAAAACAGCAATCAACATAATAAATTGAATTATAGCAAGTATTATACTCAATAACGTGACTAAAAATATCGAACTGATAAATTTTAATTTAAATTAATATAAGACTTTTTTTATAAAATAAAGAGCAATAGGAATCTCAAAGAAAATCGAAACAAGCATAGCATAACCTGCTCCAATTAAGCCGAAAAACGTAACGAATGGGACTATAAAAATTACAAGACCTATTAATCTTGCAGCAGTCATTTGGGCAACGTAGTTTTGCTTGCCTACAGAAAGAAATAATGGAGCAAAATTTCCAAATAGAGTCCTAAGGATTCCATAAAAGGCTAGTACTTGCACCGCGGGAATCGCAGCACTCCACTGATTACCCATTACAAAAAGTATTATCGATTCTGCGAATAATATTATGGTTAAGCCTAAAAATACTGACATGGAGCCTGTGATTAATGTAACTTTAACAAATGCATTTCTTAGCCTCGTCTTATCACCTGAAAAATTAGAGAAGACGGGGAAAATAACCTGATTAACAACTGCCGTTATTTCACTAATGGGGAGTGTCGAGAATTTATAAGCAACTTGATAAATACCCAAAGAGGTTGATCCCATTATTTTCCCAACGATAAAATTGTCTCCATTTTCACCAAAATATGTGAGAATTCCGGCCAAAGTTACCCACCAGCCTTTGCGAATTATAAATTTAACTTTTTTCCATTCAAACTTGAATTTTGGATGTAAAGATACAAGAGTATGTGATAATATAACCTCAACCAGTGCCGATACTATTAATCCATAAACAAAACTGGTCGCATTTTTTGTTAATAAACCAAAGATTATTGAAAATAGCACATCAATGGAAAATAATATTGTTCTAAATCGAAACTCCTTATGAAATAGAAGATTTTTCTGATAACTAATAATTGCAGGATTAATAAATCCTCTTATAAGCGGTATTAGTGCAGTTAAAACAATTACGCGATATGCACCTGGACTACTAAAGAATTCTGAGACAAATTGTGCAGATAAGAAAATTAATAAAGAGAGTATGAATCCTCGTAGTATCGAGACGATCCAAGCAGAGTCTATATATTTTCGAATATGAGACTTTTGTTGAACAAGAAAAACATTAATACCTGTCTCGGTTAGTATTTCAAGCAGTGCAAGCAGTAGCGTCGCAATCCCAAAGAAACCAAATTCAGATGGAGTTAGTATTCTTCCCAAGACTGCTAACCTCGCGAACGTAAGACCGCGTGTGACTCCTCTCAATAAAAACATCCACGACACACTTTTAAAAACCTTACTCTGGTAACCCATATCTCTATTATACCTGAGATATATCTATAAAATTATTATCAGGAGTAATCCCTAATTCATATCCAGACCATATCGGCCTACTTGCCAAGAAGCACAGCACTTCAAAATTACTTGGCATATATCGAAATAGAAGTTGGCATTGGAATAAGATTTGCAAATATAAAATCTCTCCTTTCTCCCAATAAATCATATAGAAAAAAATTAATAGAGAATGACTGTGTCTTAATATATCCTTCTTTGTTTAAACGATTGATCAAATCAATTTTAGTTGATTTCTTCAGAACTTGATGCACTGAATCTGCGCTACTTAATATAATTAAAGACGGCAAATTTGGACTTTTAGAATCAATAACTTGATAACTAAACCTACCACTTCCACTCTCGCTATAAAATTCCTTGACTATTATGTCTGGCAACATTTGATAAATAGGTATATTTTCTATACCTATAATAGAGCGTATTGGCAGATTTTTCTCTATCCATTTTGATGAGACTGAACGAGGATCTGCTTGATATTTTAATGATATCCAGGCAAATGTCTGTCCAACCTGTACGAGAACACCAAGAACAATAAATAAAATAATTATTTTTTTGAATAAAACAGGTTGAATAAGTAGGTAATATTTTTGTGCAAATGCAATAATAAGTATCATAAACGGCAGAAGGACAAGTGCCCTATTACTACCTGCGCCCAAATCTCGTAGGGTAAATAGACTAGTAATAAAAATTAGTATACTTAAACAGATAAATAATTCCTTTCTGAGAATAATTTTCTTTTTAAAATAGTTATATAAAATGAAGTAAACGATAGTTAATAACGATATAAATGATAGAATGTAAAGTAAGAATCCAAATACTGCAGGATATTGCTCAAGTGCTAAATAAGCTCCTTTGCTCCCATCAATTTGAAGTTGCAAACTTTCGCTTTGAGGTGTAATCATATTGAGATGTAATAAATTATAATAATCGACAAAATGAGTTCGAATATCGGGAGTACCAAATACTAAAATTACAAATGTAATCACTAATATACTAATGCCGAATACCCTAATCTTAGAGATAGCACTGGGTGTAAATAACAAAAATGACAGTAAGTACATCCCCAAAACTGGAAGAAGACTAATTTTTATCCCAACAGTAAAACCACATACAACACTAGTGATAATTAAATTTCTAGAGGTTGGATTCTCTTCA
>Ga0105047_10001890_pt1 | contig 37632 bp, 34 predicted proteins | sample MAT04_FD_78384 | JGI IMG/M metagenome (GOLD analysis project Ga0105047, IMG submission 78384) | Freshwater microbial communities from Lake Fryxell liftoff mats and glacier meltwater in Antarctica - MAT-04 (megahit assembly) | ecosystem: Environmental > Aquatic > Freshwater > Ice > Liftoff...
CGGCGTGATCGGGGCGATCGGGCTCGCGGGCTGGGCGTTGGCGTACCGGCGTATGCGCACGAAGGTTCGCGGCGTGGGCGCGGTGGGTGACGCGTTGCGGGCGGCAGCGGGCGGCGAGGTTTCCACGTCCGCGCTGGCGGTGAGCGAATCGTTCGGGCCCGAGGCGGTCGCATGGAACGCGTTGCTAGCGGACCGTGAATCGCTGCAGAAACGTGTGGCCGCCGAGAGCGCGGGGAATGTGGTGGTTCAGGCCACGGGAGGTCGGCGTGACAGCGACCTGGCCGGGCTGTGCGACGCGCTGTGGTTAGGGCTGATGATTGTTGATGAGAAGGGCGTGATCCGCTACGTGAACGGAGCGGCGGCCGTGCTGCTCGCTGGCGCGCGCGACGAGCTTCTGGGCAAGCCTTCGGAATCGATCGTGCGCGACGAGCGTGCGGCGGGGGCCATTAAGGCGGCGGCGACGGGGGTCAACCGGCAGCGGACATCGGTTGAAGTGGAATCGAACGCGGAGTCTGGTCGCGGAGTGATCCGTTTCTCGGTTCGCGCCATCCGGCGTGAAGAGAGCGGCGCGGCGATGGTTTTGATCGAGGACGTGACGCAGCAGCGCGTTGCGGACGAATCGCGGAACTCGTTCGTGGCTCAGGTCACGCATGAACTGCGCACGCCGCTGACGAACATCAGGCTCTATCTAGAGACGCTGGTTGATGTCGGCGACACCGACGCGGCGACGCGAGCCAAGTGCATCAACGTGATCGGGCAGGAGTCGCGGCGGCTGGAGCGTGTGGTCGCGGACATGCTGTCGGTCGCCGAGATCGAAGCGGGCTCGCTGCGGCTCAACATTGGCGACGTGAGGCTCGACGCGCTGCTCGAAGAGGTCCACAACGATTTCAAGGCTCAGGCTCAGGACCGCGAGATCACGCTGCTCTTCGAGCTCCCGCCCAAGTTCCCGGTGGTGATCGGCGACCGTGACAAGATCATCCTCGCCCTTCACAACCTGATCGGCAACGCGCTCAAGTACACGCCGGTGGGCGGCAGGGTGGTCGTACACGTCGAGACGAACGAGGCGGGCGTGACTGTGTCGGTCACCGACAATGGGATCGGGATCAAGCCCGAGGAGTGCGAGCTGGTGTTCGAAAAGTTCTACCGCGCCAAGGACAAGCGGATCGCGGGGATCACTGGCTCGGGGCTCGGGCTGGCGCTGGCGCGGCAGGTGGTGCGGCTGCACGGCGGTGACATTCAGGTTCGGTCCCAGATCGACAAGGGCAGCACGTTCACGATGATGCTGCCGATGGGCAAGGCGGCGTGAGTGTTGGTTGGACAGATCGGTTTCATAGGCGATTGGTGAGTTGTTGCGATGGAGATCCAGGAAACACGACAGGGCGCGGTGACGTGCGTGAAGCCGATGGGCCCTCTGGTCCAGGGCGACGCTGGGCAGTTCCAGCGCGCTTCGAGCGAGGTTCGAGCCCGGAGCCTTGGGCGGTTCGTGGTGGATCTCGGCGCGGTCCCCTATGCCGACAGCCTGGGCCTTGAGGCTCTGGTGGATCTGACCGAAGAGATGAGCGAGGGCGGGCAGTCGTTGCGGATCTGCGGGGCGAACGAGACGCTGCGCGAGGTGCTGGCGTTGACGGGCGTCGCGGACCTGTTCGAGCATTACATTGACTTGAACACGGCCGTGAGGAGCTTCCTGTGAGCGCCACGCCGCACAATCCATTGACTCTGGAGGATATGAAGGTTGATGGCGCGGCTGGCCCTGCGCCCGCGCCCGATGGGGGCAAGAAACTTCGCGTCGGCGACGTGCTGATCGAGCAGGGCGCGATCACGCGTGAACAGTTGGAGATGGCGCTCAAGCAGCAGCGCACGACCGGGCGCATGCTCGGCGAGATGCTGGTTGAGCAGGGCGTGATCGGCGGCGCGACGCTGGTGCTGGCTCTCGCGACGTGCTTGGGCGTTCCGGGGTGCACGCTGCGGCACGGGCTGCTCGATCCGCAGATCTTCAGTTTGCTCGGCGAAGAAGAGGCCTCGCGGCTTAAAGCGATCCCGATGTTCAAGGTCAAGGGTGTGCTCACCGTCGCCATGGCCGAGCCGCAGAGCCTGCCAGCGATCGACCGGCTGAGGCAGATCACCGGGTGCAAGATCCGGCCGGTGCTGGCGCTCGAAGCGAACATTCTTGAGTTCGCGAAGAAGTATTCGGGCGGCGAGGTCGATGTCGATGCGTTCTTAACGAGCCTCGCGGAGCAGGACGTCGAGGTGGTCGAGCGCGAGTCGGTGGACGATGGGCCGTCCACGGACCTGGACACAATGGTGGCGGGCAGCCCGATCGTGAACCTCGTGAACGTGGCGTTTCTCACGGCGGTAAAGGACGGCGCCAGCGACATCCATATCGAGCCCGATAAGCGGGGCACGCGGGTGCGTTACCGGATCGACGGCGTGCTCAGAGACCTGATGAAGCCGCCCGCGGGCATGCACTCGGCCATTGTTTCGCGCGTGAAGGTCATCGGCAAGATGGACATCGCCGAGAAGCGCTTGCCGCAGGAGGGCCGCGTGCGCATTATCGCCGAGGGGCGCGAGATCGACATGCGTGTTTCGAGCATGCCGACGCTGCTGGGCGAGAAGATCGTGGTTCGGATTTTGGATAAGTCGAACCTGCGGGTGCGCATGGAGGACCTAGGCCTGCGCCCCGCAACGCTGGAAACTTTCAAGCGCATTCTTGATATGTCGCACGGGCTGGCGCTCGTGACCGGGCCGACGGGCAGCGGGAAGACCACCACGCTGTACTCGGCGCTCGACCTTTTGCGCAGCCCCGAGGTGAACATCGTGACGGTTGAAGATCCGGTCGAGTACCAGCTCGACATGGTGAACCAGATCCAGGTGCAGGAGCAGATCGGGATGAGCTTCGCGCGAGCGCTGCGGAGCATCCTGAGGCAGGACCCGGACATCATCATGGTGGGCGAGATCCGCGACCAGGAGACGGCCCGGGTCGCGGTGCAGGCGGCGCTTACGGGGCATCTTGTGCTGGCGACGCTGCACACCAACGACGCGCCGGGCGCGATCGCACGGCTGGTGGACATGAACATCGAGCCGTATCTGTTGAGCGGCGCGATCAACGGGGTGGTGGCTCAACGGCTGGCCCGCACGCTCTGCCCGGGGTGCGCCACCAAGTACTACCCCACGGAGCGGGTGCTCGAGGATGCCGGGTTGATCGAGCACGTGGGCAGGCCGTTCCGCAAGGGCGGCGGGTGCCGGCAGTGCCACGACAGCGGGTTCCGTGGTCGGCTGGGCGTGTACGAGGTGATGGAGTGTACGGCCGAGATCAAGCGGATGATCCATCGAGAGGCCCCGCAGCACGAGCTGCGTGATCAACTGCGGAAGACGCGTTCGTTGTCGTTGCGTGAAGAGGGCGTTCTGCTGGCGCTCGATGGAAAGACAAGTCTGGAAGAGATCTTGCGGGTGACGCAGTCAGACGACGAGGAACTCGCGGCGGCCGACCCGAGCGCGGGCGTCGGGCACGGGACGCATGGGAAAGGGCCGAGGAATTCAGATTCTGCGCGTGAGCGCGGCTGTGGCGCGGCCTCTGCCGGGGAGGCCGCATGAAGTACGAGATCCGCGCGTTCGACAAAGCGGGCAAGCCCGTCAACGAGATCTTCGAGGCTCCCGACGAGGCCGAGGCACGCGAGAGTGCGCGTAAGCGTGGGCTCTTTGTGACTGAGGTGGTTGAATCGCGCGGCGGGGGCAGCGCGCGGAAGTCTGCGGCCGCGCCGCGCCGGATCGCCTCGGGAAAGCGATTGCTGCATCTTTCCGGGTTCACGCGGCAGTTGTCGGTGCTGGTGTCGACGGGCACGCCGCTGGTCGAGGCGATCGGGTCTCTAGAGCGGCAGGCACCCGAGGGCGATTGGCGTAACGTGCTGTCGGACCTTCGGCAGCGCGTCGAGGAGGGCAAGCAGTTCTCCGAAGCGCTCGAACGTCACCCGCAGTACTTTGACGCGATCGCTAGGAGCCTGATCGCCGCGGGCGAGTCTGGCGGCAAGCTGGACGCGATGCTTGATCGGCTCTCGAAGCTGGTGCGGCAACAGGAAAAAATTCGTTCTCAGCTCCTCGGGGCGCTGGTCTATCCGTGCTTGCTTGTGTTTGTTTCGGTTGGCGTGCTGGGGTTGATGATCGGGTTCGTGCTGCCGCGCTTCGAAGGGCTGTTCAAGACGCTGGGCACGCCGCTGCCGCCGATGACGGCGGTGCTCATGGGCCTGAGCACGTTCCTGCGCGAGTTCTGGTGGGTGCTGCTTATTGGGCTGGTGGCGGCGAGCGTTGCGATCAAGATGTGGGTGTCGAGCGCGAGCGGCAAGCTGGGCACGGACCGGCTGCTCGTGGTGCTGCCCAAGATCGGGCCGATCACGAGGAACTTTGCGACCGCGCGGGTCGTGCGGATGTTGGGCGTGCTGCTCGAAGCCAAGGTCGCGCTGCTCGAAGCGTTGCAACTCACGCGGCAGTCGGCGGGGAACGTGATGTACGCCGACATGCTCGCGCGGGCCGAGCAGATCGTGACCAAGGGCGAGAACGTCAGCGTGGCGTTCACGGCCAGGGCTGGCGAGCGTGAGCTGATCCCGGTCTCGGTGTGCGAAGCGTTGCGCAGCGGCGAGCGCACGGGGCGCATGGGTGCGGTGCTGGTCAGCATCGCCGAGGCGATGGACGAGGACAACGAGATCTTGGTCAAGGCCCTGACGAGCATCTTGGAGCCGATCATCTTGATCGTGCTGGGGCTTATCGTCGGCGGCGTGGCGACGAGCATGTTCTTGCCGCTCTTTGATCTGACCGCGGCGGCGCAGGGCGGCGCGCCGGGAGGTGCGCCATGAGAATCGCCCAGTGGTTCCGTTCGCGGCTCTCGCCGATCGGGCTTGATGTTCGTTCCCAGTCGATCCACGCGGCCCAGCTCTGTACCGAGCGCGACGGCGTGTGGTCCCTGCGGGCTGCGGCCAGCGTGCCTCGGTTAGAGCCGGGGACCGAGCTGAGCGTGCGCGAGGCTCGGCGGATCATGGCGGTTCTCGACCGGCGCGGGTTTGAGGGCGGGCAGTTCGTCGTGACGCCGCCAGATCGCGGCGTGCTGTCGGCGCTGCTGGAGCTGCCTCCCGCAAACTCTGGGGCCCCGATCGATCAGATTGCGGCGATCGAAGTTGGTCGGACGTTGAAGCGTGACCCGAGCAGCTTTGAGATGGCGTACTGGATTGTGCCGTCACCTCCGCGTGGCTCCGAGGGCGTACACGCGATGGCGGTTGCCTGCCCGCACGGCGCATCGACGGAGCTGTTGAACGTCCTCGACGATGTGGGGGCCGAGGTTGTCGCGATTGATGTTCGCGCCTGGGCCCTGGCGCGAGCGTGCGGGCGGAGCGCGTGGCGGCTGGCGGGCGTGGTGGAGCTTGGTTGGGCGAGCGGGCGGCTCGTGCTTTTCCAAGAGAGCCGCGTGGTGTACGAGCGAGTGCTGGAGGAGTGGTCGCTTCGCGCTGTTTTCGACAACATGGCCAATGTTCTGGAGACTGACGCGTCCCACGTTCGTGCGATGCTGGAATCGCTTGAGTTGTCGAAGCCGCACGCTGATCGACGCTCGGGCAGCGATCCGCTCACCGCGGCTCGTCGCTGTCTGAAGTCTGCGATCGAAGCGCTCGCCAAGGAGATCGGAGTTTCGTTGCGGTACATCGCGCACCGCTTTGCGACCGATGAGGGCCCCGGCGAGGTCGGGGGTGTGCACGTCTGCGGGCCGGGCGCTTCGCTGCCCGGGCTGGTTGCGGATCTTTCCGAGCGCGTTGGCGTGAAGGCGGGGCAGGTCACGCCCGCGACGCTGGTCCGCGTGCCCGGCGACGGGTTCTCGGGTCGGACCGGGATGGACGACGGGCCGGAGTTGGTCGCGGCGTTGGGACTGGCGATGTGGAAGGACGTGGCAGCATGACCTTGGCCGCTGTGAATCTGATCCCGCGCGCTTATCGAGAGCGTCGCGTGGTGTTGTCGCGGGCTCGTCGTTGGATGTTCGGGACCGTCGCGCTGGCGTCAACGGTTGGTGTGGCGTGGGCGGTGATGTCCTCGCGCGTGGTCGAGAACAGGCAGTGGCTGGCCGGGCAGTTGGTCGCGGCGCGGGCCGATGCGGAGGAGAAGTCAAGGCTGGTTGCCGAAGCGCAATCGTCGCACTCGGCCGCTCTGCGTCGCCTGGCGTCTGCCCGGGCCGTGGCAGGTCACCCGGATTGGAGCGTGCTGCTGGCGTTGCTGGCGCGGGCTCGCGGCGAGGGGCTGGTGCTCGAACGAGTCGAGGTGCGTCCAGTTGTCAAGACGGAACCGAAGAACGAATCCGAGAGTAACGCGAACGGCGCGGACACCAGAGCGGCGCTTCACTCCGAACCCTTGTACCAGCTCGACATCCGCGGCGTGGCCGAGAGCCAGTCGCTGGTTGCGCAATACCTTCTTTCGCTTGAGCGGATCGGGCTCTTTGACAGCGTGCGGCTGCAGGAGACCAAGCCGAGGACGATCGGCGCGCGCGGCGTGGTGGAGTTCGGACTGGACTGCGCGATCGCGGCTGGCGCGAAGGCAAACTCCAAGGGCTCGTCACGCTCGGCGGGTGTCAACTCTGACGGAGGGCCCGGGCGATGACACTCACGTTGCAGGGGCGTCTGCGTCGGATCGATGCGTGCGGCGCGAGTGTGTGCCTCGCGGCGCTCGCGATCGGGTTTTTCAGCGTGCTGAGGCCGTATCTCGTCAGCGAGTCGCGAGCCCACGACCAGAGCGCGGAGATCGCCGAGCTCCGCGAGCGGCAGGCCACGCGTGCTGCGGAGTGGCGCACCACGCAACAGCAATTGCGCGAGATCGAACGTTCGATCGCGGCGATGCCCTTCAAGCTGCGGCCAGCCTCGATGGTGAACACGCATCTGGCGGCGGTAGTTGACCTCGCGAAGGCGGTTGGGCTGAGCGTGCAGGACATGAGCCCCGGGGCAGCCGTCGTGGGCAAGCGGTTCATCACGGTGCCGATCAGGCTCCGCGGAACAGGCGGGTTTCTGGCCGCAACGAACTTCCTCGGGAACCTCCACGCGGCGTACGTGGATACGCGCGTGACCGCGTTCACGCTCAACGCTGATATCGGGGCCGTGGATGGTCCCGCTTCGTTCACGTTCGAGCTTGCCTGGCACGCGGTCGCTGCCGACGTTGCGGGCGGCGAGTGAAACAACCTTGCCTCTTTGCTTGCTTTGATCGCCGTTGTTTCGCCTAATTCTAGGGTGAAACTTACCAAACAACGTAAGGTGTACATCGGCGTTCTCGGGCTCGGGCTGGCGGCGATGGCCGTGGACCGAGGCTTCTTGAGTAGTTCCGTGACGTCGCCCACGTCGGCCTCGGCTGGCGTTGACGGCACGAGGCTGACCGCGAGCGCGGGCTCGACCTCTTCCGATCGCGCGACCAACGGCCCGACGGTGACCGAGCGGCTTGAAGGCCTGCGCGATCAGGCCGCGCCAGCGACGTCGCCCGATGCCTTCGCCACCGTGCAATCGTGGTACGAGAGCGCGACCAAGCCTGGCGCGCTCACGCCCGAGAAAATCGTGCCCAACGCGTACCGCCTGAGCAGTGTTCTGACAGACAAGGAAGGAAAGCCCTTGTTCGCGGTGGTGAACGGTCAGAAGATTTCCCTGGCTGAAGAAGTCAACGGCATCCGCCTGATCGACGCGGGCGGGGCCAAAGGGACGACCCCGGGTCACGCCACGATTGAGGTCAACGGCGAACAGATCGAGCTTTACATGAAGGAAAGCGTCACGCGCGGGGAAACCCGGGTTCAACCACGGAAATAGCGCAACTCACTCGGTGTGCTGCGCACCACCTCGTTCGTTGCATCATCTTTTCCTTCGCTTGAAGCCGGGCCTTGAAGTTGTCGATGGAATGGCGATGATGGTCGTCAGGGATGACGGCCGAGAAGTTTGAACACGACGGAGTATTCCTATGTTCGCGATCCCTCTTCATCGCCGTGCGTTCAGTTTGATCGAGCTTGTGATCGTGGTCGTGATCATCGGGATCATCGGCGCGATCGCGATCCCGCGTATGAGCCGCGGCGCCGCTGGCGCGGCGGATACGGCGCTCATCGGCAACATGGCCGTGCTTCGCAACGCGATCGACCTCTACCAGACCGAGCACGGCGGCGACTACCCCAAGGTGGCGACGTTCGTGGCCCAGATGTCAACGTACACCGACGACGCTGGCGGTGCCGTGGCCGTCAAGGACGCGACGCACATTTACGGCCCGTACCTCCGCGTCGTGCCGCCGCTGCCCGTGAGCACCAACAAGGGCAACACGACCGTCGCCGCCTCGGCCGCCGCGGGCGTGGCTTGGATCTACAACGAAACCACCGGCGTGATCACGCCCAACACCGGCACCGATAAGGACGCGCGTGGCGTGCTGTATAGCAGCTACTGAGGAGTCAATCCTGGCCTGGGCCAGGTCGGGGGCGAAGTGGGGCAGGCTGCGCAGGTAGGGGGCGGTGCTAATGAGTAGCGATCAGGTTTAACGCACCGAGCGCCGGGCTTCCCCGGCGTTCTTTGTTGAAAGACTCTTGATGGTCCGTCGCGGGTACAGCCTGATCGAACTGCTGTTGGTCCTAGCCATCGTTGCGGTGGTCGCCGCGATCGCCGCGCCGCGCTACGGCAGCGCGATGTCGCGCTACGCCGCCGAGTCCGCCGCACGCCGCATCGTGGCCGACCTCGATCAGGCACGCGAGCTGGCCAAGAGCGCGAGCGGTTCGTACGTCGTTAACTTTCAAAGCGCATCCGCGACGTACGACTTCGGCCCGGTGGGTGCGCTTATCACTGCTCCCACGGTGCAGGTTGTTCGCGCGAGCCGGGAGCCCTACGGCGTGGCACTCGCCGGGGCATCGTTCGGCGGGGACGCGGCCGTGGTGTTCAACGGTTTCGGCGTGCCCGACTCGGGGGGCAGCGTTCAAGTAAAGCGCGGCACGCGCGAGTACATCGTCACGCTCTCGGCCACGACCGGAAAGTCTGTGGCCACGCTGGTGAACTGATGAACACACTCAACATCAATCGCGATCACGACCTTTGCCCGGGCAACCCGTCCGCGCTCGCATCTCGCTCGCGCGGCTTCACGCTCGTCGAGGTCATGGTCGCGCTGTCCATCATGGCCATCCTTCTCCTGTCGCTCGGGTCGGTCGTCGCGCTCGCCACCAAGGCCATCCCGCCAACTAACCCGCCAGCCAGCGACACCACCGCGACGCACGAGGTTCTACGCGTGCTCGACGCCGACCTCGAATTGGCCAGCGACATCACCGCTGCAACCGCCACCTCGCTCAAGTTCAAGGTCGCCGATCGCAACAGCGACGGCGTCGCGGAGACAATCTGGTACTCGTGGACCGGTATACCGGGCGATCCGCTGCAGCGCATGTACAACAGCAACCCTTCTGAGCCCGTGGTAGCGCGAGTGCAGTCGATGAGCTTCGCCTACTCGACCGTGGCCGCGACCGTCACGGGCACGGCGGTCTCGACGACGAGCGCCGAACAACTTTTCTACGCTAACGACGCGACCTATGACCAGACCAAGCCCGTGGCGTCGGGCGAGTCGTACGGTCAGACCATCTCGCCGCTGTTGCCGACCAACGCGACGAGCTGGAAGCTGACGCGGGTTCGGTACATCGCGGCCGCGGACGGCTCGAAGTCGGGGACCATCACGCTCAACATCCGCCCGGTCAGTTCTTCCACCGGGCTGCCGAGCGCGACGAGTTGGGCAAGCGGCACCAGGCTCGAGTCCACGCTCACATCTTCGTTCAACTGGTACAGCTTTGACGCCAGCGCCGCGCCAGCCCAGCCGCCTGGGGGCGCGATGGCCTTCACGCTCAGCAGCGCCACCTCCGCCTGCCAGATCCGCTACGCCAGCACGGGATTCGCGCAGTCTGGTTCCCAGTTGGTCTATCAGATGAACGGCGTCCCGGCTTGGATCCCGACCCCCGATGGTTCCATGATGGTCCAGATCTACGGCACGTACACGTCGCCTGTCGCGCCCACCACGGCCGTCAAGCGGGTCACGGCCGTCGCCGTCACGGTGCAGAGCGTCGGCGGCGGGCCCGCGGTGCGGGTGTTGATTTGCCCGCGCGGGCGACCGATCGGAGCGGGGCTGTGATGATGAAACCCTGCCTCACTTCCTTCACTCAACTGTGGAGCGAGCGTCTCGCCTGGCGTACTTCACGCCGGGCCTTCACCATCGTTGAGGTCGCCATCGCCGCCGCGATCGTCGGCGGGCTGATGGCGGCGACCATGACCGCCGTAAGCGCGGCCGTCAAGTCGCGGGCGCTCCTGGCCGAGCAGCAGTACGGCACCACGCTGGCCACGTCGCTGATCGACGAGGTGTGCGCCCAAGCCTATGCGCCGCCGATCTACGCCCCGGGCGCAGCGCCGATCATCGTGTATGACTCGGGTGGCGTCGCGGTGAACCGGCTGCCGTTTGATGATCTCACGGATTACGTCAACTACACCGAGTCTCCGCCCAGAGCGCGCGACGGCACGATTATGACCGAGTTCACGAGCTGGACCCGGACCGTGCTCGTCGAGCGCGTGCTCGCGACAGATCTTTCGACGGTCTCGGGCAGTGATACCGGGATCCGCCGCGTCACCGTGACGGTCAAGCGCGGCTCGCGCGTGATCCGCGCCGTGAGCCAGATCAGAACATCCATCAGCGACGGAGCGCGGTCGTGAACGCCGCACGTCTCAAGCCCGCACCGCGTGCCGCGCGCGGCACGGTCTACCTCATCGTGCTCTCGACGGTCGCGTTGGCCACCACGATCGGCATCGCTGGCGTGCTCGTCGCCCAGTCGCAGCGACGGGCGGCCCAGGCAAGGTTCCAGGCCGCGATCGCTCGCGCCAACGCGATGTCGGCCGTGGAGTTCGGCCTGCAGATTGCGCAGAACACCGCGGCGTGGCGCGCATCGATACAGCCCGACGGGATCGCGCTCAACCGTGCCAGCTCAAGCGGTAACATGAAGCTCACCGTCACCGACCCTGCCGACAGCAACCTCACCAACTCGCTCAGCGACCTCGTCACGCTGACGGGTGAGGGAACTTTCGGCACCAGCCTGCAGATGGTCCGCGTTAAGCTCACGCCCTCGGCCACGCCGCTCGACAGCCTCACGCCGGGCGTCACCGTCAACGGCACGATCTCTTTCAGCGGGTCAGGAACGACGTACATCCGGGCCGACGGCGGGATCCAAAGCAACACGTCGATCTCGAGCGCGACAGTGACGATTGTCAGCCCCGTCTCGGCGGTGGGCGCGATCACGGGCACGGGCTATTCCGTCGGCAGCACGACACCCGTGCGGGCACGCCAGATGCCGACCGCCTCGTCGGTGCTGGCGATATACGCCGCGATGGCCACGACGATCCCGTACGGGAGCATCAGCGGTAACAAGATCGACAAAGTACTGCTCAGCCCAAACTCCAACCCTTGGGGCGCAAACAACGCGGCCGGGGTCTACCTAATCAATTGCAACAACAACACCATCGAGATCAGCAAGTCGCGAGTCCTGGGCACGCTGATCCTGGTCAATCCCAAGTCAGACTCTAAGTTTGAGGGCCCGTGCCTTTTGGAATCTCTTTCGCAGGACGCCCCGGCCCTCATCGTGGTCGGCAATTGGCCCTTCGACCTTGGCACCGGCACGCTCTCTGAGCTCTCGCTCTCAACCAACTTCAACCCCACCGGCTCGGCCTACCGCGGTCAGGCTAACGCGCTGGCGCTCGATTCGTACCCGACCCTCATCAACGGGATCGTGTACGTCACTGGTAACGCCACGATCTCCTCGGCCTTGACGATCGAGGGGACGCTGCTGGTGGGCGGGAACCTCAGCGTCACTGCGCCGATGACCGTTCGCCACGTCCCGGTGGTCAAGGCCCCGATCGGCTTTGGGGTGGGTGCGGGCTTCACGGCTGGCTCGACCGACTGGTCGCAGGCGGTGAACTAAGATTTCTGATCGATGCGTTTGGCCTCACGCCGCCTTGCGTTCGCTCTCGGCGTGCTTGATGACGAGGCTGTCGTACTGAGCAAGGTCGAGCCGCCGGAACGCGTCGACCACGGCCGGATCGAACTGCGTGCCAGCGCAGCGTTCGATCTCCGCCAGCACCTTCTCGCGTGGCAGCGCCGCGCGGTAGGAGCGGTTCGAGCTCATCGCGTCGAAGGTGTCCGCCAGCGCGATGATGCGCGCGAAGAGCGGGATGCCAAAGCCTGACAGCCCGTGCGGGTAGCCCTTGCCGTCGAAGCGCTCGTGGTGGTGCAGCACGCCGGGGAGCACGTCCGCCAGTGGCTCGATGTCGTGCAGGATCCGGTGCCCGATCTCGGGGTGGAGCTTGATCGCGGCGAACTCTTCGTCGGTGAGTTTTCCCTGCTTGCAGAGCACGGCCTCGGGCACGCCGATCTTGCCCACGTCGTGCACCAGCCCGGCGATTCGCACGCGATCGATCTCCTCCTCGGGCATGTTCATGGCTCGGGCGATGCGGGCCGAGAGGTGCGCGACGCGCTCGGAATGGCCGCAGGTGTAGCGGTCCTTGGCGTCGATGGACGCGGTGAGTGCTTGCAGCGTGCCCAGGAACAGGTTTTGTTGCTCGACGAGCAGGGCCGCGTTGTCCAGGAAGGCGTTCAGATACCCGCCCGCGGCCTCGATCAACTGCGTGTCGTAGCTGCTGACCATCGGGTCCGGGCCCAGCTTTCGGCCCGCGAAGAGAACGCCGACGACCTTGTCGTCGCGGAGCAGCGGCTGCGCGATCGCCTGCGGGTAGCGCTCCCACACCAGCCCCGGCGCGTCGTCGAGGATCACGCACTTGCGCTCGATGGGCAGGCGAGCCATCACTCGGTCGGCGGTCTGGCGCAGATTCTCCGCCAGCACCTGCGGCGACCCAACTGTGATGGAACGGTCGCGCAGCCCGAGCACGAGCTTGCTATCGGAAGAGAAGCGTGCGCCGATGAACTCAAAGCTCAGCGTGGCTTTGAGCCTCGAGCAGACGGTGTCGACGAAGCGCTCGGGCTGGTTGAGGTCGCTCATGGAGCGCCCGATCGAGTACAGGGCGTCGATCGTTTCGTAAGAGTCGGTCAGTTGCGTGGTGAGCCCGGTCAGTGTTTCTTCTTGCTCGCTCAGGCTGAGCAGGTCGCTGTGCATCATGGCCAGCAGCTCGCGAGCCTGAGCCGCAGACTGGGCCGAGTGGGTCGCCAGGTCGCGTAGCCCTGAACGCGCGTTGCTGAGGTCCAGCGCCAGTTCACAGCAGGCGCTCTCGAAGACGCCCCCTTCGAACGCCGCAGGCCCCAGCGCCAGCGCGAACGTGGCCGAGCTGTGTCGCAGCCGGTGGTCCGGCAGCGGCACCACCCAGCAGCCTGGGAACGCTTCGATGATGTGCTCGGCTGGCTCCGTGTCGGTGTCGGGCCGCCTCGCGCACCAGTGTGTCGCCGCCGCGAGAACCAGACCCGTGATGGCTCGAGTGCGGAGCAGATTCCCCGCGACCCCGGGCATGTCGGGCGTGTCGGTCACCATACCGGCCGAACTCACACGCCACGTCGGCAGCCCGACGGCCATGCACCGCGCTCGCAGCGACTCGATCAGCGTGAACGATTTGTGCTTGGCGAGACTCGTGGGCATACTCACTCACGCGGCCAGTTGGTTCCCTTGCTCGTTCTGAGATTCCAGCAGCGCCATCGCTTTCTCCAGCAGCGATCGGGCACTGAACGGTTTGGCCATCAGTTCCTTGATGTTGGTGCGGCTCAGCTCTTGAGCCGGGACGATGTGCCCGCGTGCCGTCAGCATGATGACCGGGGTCTTGGAGGTGGACGGGTTGGCCCGCAGCTCGATCGAGAACTCCAGACCCGAAAGGTTCGGCATCTGAAGGTCCGTGACGACCAGGTCGGGCTTGCGGAGCTTGGCCAGCTCGAGGCTCTCGCGCCCGTCGCGCGCTTCATACACGACGAGCCCGGCCCCGCGGAGCTTGGCGCCGACCACGGCCCGGATATGCGGCTCATCGTCGGCGATGAGCACGGAATAGACGCGTGACATCGAGGGAGGCTTTCACGAAAGAGGAGAGCGGGGCGACAAGGCACTCTTCATGTCGGCTCCACAGTCGCTCACAGTGAACCTCGGGCAGACATGAAGGCCCGGCCTCGCTGAGACCGGCCGCCCTTGCGGTCCGTGCCGGCACACACGGCAAAGTCGCGCCTCCGATAAATCTCGTTCGCACGACCGGCAACCTCGCGCGCGTCGCGTCGGTAGAATGTGCTTCCCGCACCGCGCGAGATGGAACGGGTCATCATCAGCTCGGTCTTTTTTCGGGTCGGGTTTCACGAGCCACGGAGGCTGCGATATCGCTGTCACGCCGAGAGTTCATGCAAACGTCCGCTGGTTCGGCCGCCACCCTCAGCCTGGGCCAAGCACTACGTCTTCGTCTCCACCTTCTCGGTCTCTACCAACAACGATCAGGAAAACGCAGCCGAATCGGCCGAACTCGGCACTCTGGCCGCCCATCTCGCGTGGTTCAAGGCCCAGACCCTCGAGCGTCAAGAGAAGCTCTGGAAGAACCTGGGCATCATCAAGCTCGAGCGCGAGGCCGAGATCCTCGCGGCATGGAAGGCCGAGGGAGCGGCGGAGAAGAAGTAGCTGGCCGATCGCGAGCCGTTTACGAAGTACGATGTGCCCATGACCGCACGCCCGATCAAACGTCTGGGCGTTCCCTGCCCTTGGGCCAAGAACGAGGTGTCGCTGCGCTATCACGACACCGAGTGGGGCGTGCCGTTGCACGACGACCGTGGCTTGTTCGAGTTCCTCATCCTTGAAGGAGCCCAGGCCGGGCTGAGCTGGGACACGATTCTTAAGAAGCGCGGCACCTATCGCCGCGCGTACGCGAACTTTGACATTGCTCGCGTGGCCGCGTTCACTGTCAAGGACCAGCGCCGGTTGCTGGCCGACGCGGGCATCGTGCGCAACCGCTTGAAGATCTCTACGTCGATCGCCAATGCCCGCGCTGCGCTGCTCGTGATCGAGCAGGAAGGTTCGCTTGACCGTTACCTCTGGTCCTTCGTCGGCAGCCTGCCCAAGCAGAACCGCTGGGATTCGATAGACCAAGTCCCGGCGATCACCGTCGAAGCAACCGCGATGTCCAAGGCCCTTCTCAAACGAGGCTTCCGCTTCGTCGGGCCCATGATCTGTTACGCCTTTATGCAAGCGACCGGCATGGTCAATGACCACTTGGCCGGGTGCCCGCGATATTCCCAGCTCATGGTGGCCGGGAGTCGGAATGACCCCTGAACGAGTATGACACGTCCCCCCGAATAAGGGGGATGGTCGCACGTTTGGCACGCTCGGGCGTACGCCGCCGATGCTACTGCGAGATCTGAGTCGAGCACGACGAGATGTCGGCCGATGCCATGGCTGTCTGTGCTCTGTACAGGTTCTCTCACCGATCTCGTCATCGCAAAGGAACGCCATGAAGATTTCCGTCGGCGGTCGTCTGTTCCTACTCAGCAGCGTTGGGGTCGCGTTCGCTGCGGGCATCGGTGCCGCCGGGTGGCTGGGCATGCAAGAATCGAGCGGCAAGCTTGACACCCTGCTCGTGAGCGCCACCGGGGCGACGAACTTCATGAGCGCCGACATGATGCACGACGCGATCCGCGCCGACGTGCTGGTGTTCCTCAACGCCGCCGATAACTCCGAACTCACCGACGGCCGCGCCGCTCTCGAGCAGCACGCTAAGAACTTTCGTGCCGCCCTGAACGACAACCGCAAGCTCTCGCTTGATGCGAGCCTCACGCTCGCGCTCGCGGATATCGGTCCGGCCTTGGAGTCTTATATCGCGTCGGCCGAGAGCATGTACACGCTCGCCAGCCAAGACCGTGCCAAGGCCAAGGCGCGCTTTCCCGACTTTATGAAGACCTTCACCGAGCTTGAGGGCCGCAACAGCGCGGTCTCTGAAAAGTTCGAAAAGTTCAATGAACAATCACGCGACGAGGCTCTCCGCTCCATGGCGCGTGCCAAGCAAATGATGCTTATCGCTGGCGTCGCTGGGTCTCTGACCATCGCCGGTCTGGCGTTCTCGACCCGTCGGGCCATCGTCGGGTCGCTCATGCGGACCTTGAAAGGCATGAAGACGGTCGCCGCCGGAGACCTGACCGTCACCCTCGACGCGTCGAGCGCTGACGAGCTTGGCCAGCTCGCCACGGCCAGCAACTCGATGATCGGAACCTTCCGACAGGTGCTCACCGAACTGGCCCGCTCTTCTGAGCAGGTTGCCGCGGCGGCGACGCAGATCGCCGCGAGCGCTGATCGCAGTGTGAGCGGGATGGAACTTCAGAGCAAGCAGGTGGCTTCGGCGTCGGCGTCGGCATCGGAGATGTCGGCGTCGATGAACGAGGTGGCGTCCAAGGCGATGAGCGCGGCCGAGGCGGCGACGCGTTCAGGCAAGTCGGCCACCGAGGGCGGTCAGGTGGTGGCCCAGACGGTGCAAGACATGAACGAGATCGACCGCATGGTCTCGGAGTCGGCCGCGCTGGTGAGCGAGCTTGGCAAGCGTGGCGAAGAGATCGGCAAGGTGATCGAGGTGATCAACGACATCGCCGACCAGACCAATCTTCTGGCGCTGAACGCCGCGATCGAGGCTGCCCGGGCGGGCGAGCACGGCCGTGGGTTCGCGGTGGTCGCCGACGAAGTGCGCAAGCTGGCGGAGAGAACGACGACGGCGACCAAAGAGGTGGCCGACTCGATCAACACGATCCGCTTGGGCACGACGCAGGCGGTGGCGCAGATCTCGGCGGGTGTGGGCAAGGTGAAGACTGGCGTCGAGCGTGCGATGTTGGCCGGAACGCAGATCAAGCAGATCGTTGAGGGCACCGGCGAGGTGGCGTCGCTGATCCAGTCGATCGCGGCGGCTGGTGAGGAGCAGTCGGTGGCGGCCGAGCAGATTAACGAGACGATCAGTTCGTTCAGCTCCGCGACGCGTGAGTCTGCGGCGAGCGCGGCGGAGGCGGCCGAGGCCTGCTCACAACTGTCGGCGAGCGCCGAGCGGCTGCGCGAGCTGGCAACGCGGTTCAAGGTCTGACCTGGTAGAGCAGATCTTCCAGCCACTTCTTCCTGCCGCTGCGAAACTAACGCCCTCGACACAGGTTGTTCGAACCTGTGTTTTTCTCTTTGAAGGCCGCGGCGTTTCACTTCACGGCGGGCTCAACCTTGCGGGCGTCGAACCAGTTCACCCGCGGCTCCGTCCCCGCGCGCATGCGCTTGATGTTGGCCCGGTGCTTGATTGTCGCCAGCGTCGACAGCAGCGCCGTCAGCAGCACGAACGGGGTGGCCGTCGCCGCGATGCCCTTGATCGTCACGCCAGCCGCCGTGATCCCGGCCGCCGACGCGCCCTCGGAAACACTGCGGAAGCCGAGCCACGACGCCACCAGGTACTCGATGACGACCCACACCGGCAGGCTGCACGCGCCCAGGATCGACGCCAGCCCAACGTACCTCGTCAGCCGCACCGTCACGCACCATGTAAGAAACCCGCACGCCCCCGAGATCGTCAGCACCGGGAACACACCTAGCAGCGAGCCCAGCCCGGCCGCGATCCCCTTGCCGCCCTTGAAACCCAGCCACGGGCAGAACATCGACCCCAGCACCGGCGACACCAGCACCATCAGCCAGCCCCAGGCCTCGCTCGGCGCGATCATGAACTTGCCCGACAGCCCGAGATAAATCCCCGCAACAAACGTCGGGACAAAGCCCTTGAGCAGGTCGAGAGCAAAGCACATCAGCCCGAGCTTGAGACCCAGCACCCGCCCCACGTTCGTCGCGCCGATGTTGCCCGACCCGTGCTGACGGATATCGATCCCGCGGAACTTCCCAAAGAACAGCCCGAACGGGATCGACCCCGAGAGAAACCCGACGGCGATGAAGATCAGAACCGGAGTGATTGCCTCAACCTTTCAACAGAACAAGCAAACTCATATCTGAAACCTCAGGTCAACGAGACTCTCGCGCACGCAGAGATCTGCGCAAAACGTCCGTCGCTGGGCGCGAGGTTCATCTGCGGCACTCTCTGCCCGCATCGAAACCGCCCGAGCTCTCGTGATCATCATTCCCATCCTCGTTCCTTCAGCCCGTCCATCATCGCCGCCCAAACTTCTTCAGGCCCCTTCGACGCATCGAGCACGAGGTGCCGCCCCGGCTCGGCCTTGGCCTGCTCAAGGTAGCCCAGCCGCACCTTGCGGTGAAAATCGCGGCCCTTGGCTTCCATCCGATCGGGCCCCTTGCCGTCGCGCGTCGAACTTTGCAACAGCGGGTTGATGCGTGACGCGGCCGTGACCTCGTCCACGTCGAAGATCAGGATCAGGTCTGGCGACAGCCCGTGCGTGGCGATCTCCGCCGCGGCCCGGATCTCGTGCAGCGGCAGCCCCCCGGCCGCCCCTTGATAGGCCAGCGTCGACGACACGAACCGATCCGCCGCGACCAGCTCGTGGTTGGCCAGCGCAGGTCGGATGCGTTGCTCGACAAGCTGGGCCCGGCTCGCCATGTACAGCAGCATCTCGCAGCGCAGCGCCATGTCGTGGTGAGCGTGATCGAGCAGAATCTCGCGCACCCGCTCGCCCACGCCCGTCCCACCCGGCTCACGCACCTCGCACACCGGGACACCCGCCCTCGCGCACGCGGCCAGGAAACGCCGGAACTGCGTGGTCTTGCCAGACCCGTCCGGCCCCTCAAAGACCAGAAACCGCCCGCGAAGTTTGGAAAGCCATTCAAGCTCGGTGCGCACGCCGGAGTGTACGGCCCGGCACAGATTCGGCAAGCGACCCGACGGCGGGGTAGCACCGACTTCGTGCTACTGAGATCGGTTCCCGGCGATCTCAGTGTCTTCGCTTCATCTTCTCCCTACCTCTCCCCCTGCAAATCTCCAATCGTCCTCAGCGTATACGACCCCGGCCCGTCCCCGTGCTGCTCCGCGATCGACCTTAGCAGGCCCGACGGGTCGTCATCAAGGAACTGGATCGTCTTGACCGTGACCGCTCGCCGTCCGGTCACTCGGTCGTGCGGGTTCAATTCGTCGAGCGTTTTGAGCACCGACTCGTTGCCCGATCCCCACTGCGGCGTCGAGCCGGACCGTGTAATACTCCGCGTCAGCAAGAAGACCAACTGCGGCTTGAGCGCCAGGGCCGCACGCAAGCCCGGGAGCGGCGCTGAGCGCCCCAGCGGCCGGACCGAACGCAGCCAGCCACGCACGGCGTCCTTGTTCGTGTCATTAGCCCGCAGCAAGCCCGCCACGCGGGCACCCGGCGGGGAAAAAATCTCAAAGCCGTTCGAACTCGCACCCGACCCACCACCCGACCTACCCGATCCATCTCCCCTGCTCGGCGGTGGATCGCGGAACAAGATCACCTGGAATTGCTGCGATTCGTCCAGCTCTCCGATGGAGCGCGCGAGCGCGTTCATCACGAACGTCAGGCTCGTTGTCATTGCACCCGAGGCGTCCACGACATAGACAACCCGCTCCGCTCGGTCGGCCTTCACGCCAGCGAACGTTGCCTTGGCCGGTGCCGCGGGCGCGAGAGGCGGTGGCGCGGCTGGCGCGGCGGGCACGGCCTTGGGCGCGAGCGAGAGCTTTGTCTTCGCCAGCGCGGGCAGTCGGGTCGCGGGCGCGAGGTTTAAGTCCGAAGGCTTCGCTGGCTTGGTATCCAAGGCCGCCGCGATCGGCTCGGGCCGAGGGGCTGGATCGCTCTCTTTGAGTGTTTCGACTTGAGCCACCTGTTCAACGACCGGCTCCGCGGGCGGCTCTGGCACTGCCTGCGGGAGCGGTTCGGGCAGAGGGTCGGGAGTCAGGGCTGGGTCGGGCGTGGCATCGAACGTGAGTTGGGTTTCCGTGACCGGCACGTCGGTCAGCCGCGGCGGGCTCGTTTCGAACCACGCGTAGTAGCGCACCGCGATCGCCAGGCCCGCGTGGACGGCGAGCGACAGCGCGGCCGGAACACCGATCGCCAGCACCCACCACGACTTCTTCCACGATCGCGCCGACCGTGCGCGCAGCGGCTCGCGCGGTTGCTGAGCCAGGCTTCGGGAAGTGCGTCTCACCTCTGTCAGATTTCGACTCTCCACGCCCAGATTGTTAGCTCACCGTCGGCACCACGCCGCTAGCGGGACCGCGCCCGAACAATAAGCGGTCTAGCGACAGCGCCCCGGGCCCCGCGAAGAACAACGAGAGCCCGCTCATCGCCAGCATCAGTTGCCACAGCAGAACCTGCCACGCCGCCACACTGAACCGAGGCTGGTTGGGCATGAACCCCCACACCGTGTCGCCGCTCTGGATCGCGGGGCCAAAGTGCGTTAACCACGCCGCGACCACGATGGTCGAGACCAGCCCGAGCGAACAGAACCGCGTTAAAAACCCGCACAGCACGAACGTCCCGCCGACCAGCTCGGTCACCGCAGCCGCCCATGCCCAGAGCACCGGCCAGCGGTCGCCCGCCGCCCACGCTGGCCAGATCGCCATCCGGGCCGTGCCGTCCGCGTTGACCCCGGGCCGAGCGGCTTTGACCAAGATCAAGGTGATGCCGTGAACGCGTTTGACCTTGACCGGCTCGGCGAAGTCCGCGGCCGAGTAACGAGAGGCGATCGCTTGAGTACGAACAAAGTTTGCCGCGGTGCTCGTGTCGTCGCGGACCAACGCGGCGAGCCCTTCGGAATCGATCTTTGGGCGAGAAACATGGACCTTGGGCTCGGCCTTGGGCTCGACCTTGGGCTCAGATTTCACTACCGGCTTGCTCGGGTCTGATTTCTTATCACCCGGGACCGGGAGCGTCTCGGTCGGTGCCGGAAGCCTCGTTTTCGAATCTGGTTTGATTTCTGGTGTGAGATCCGGTCTGGTTTCCGGCATGGTTTCTGGCTTGACCTCAGGCTTGCTGGCTGGCGCGGGCACGTTGGTCGGCGACGTGCTCGGTGTCAAGATCGGCCTTGCCGTCGGGCCCGCGATCACCCCTAGGTCCGCCAAGATCACGGCGTCCTCTCCCTGCACCGACATCTCGTCGCCCATGACCTTGCCCAGCCCCGCCCACACGAACGTGATCCCCAGCCCGACTCGGAGAAACAACGGAGCAATAGCCAGCCCGACGCGTTGACGATGGTTCATAAAAATCCTCTCGGCCTCCAGAGGCCTTGCAAAAGCTGTCCTTCTTCTTTCGGCATATGAGGCGAGGATTCCATAGCAGAACCAACACCAAACCACGGCCCGGACCCGCCGGATCCCTGACAACCCGCCCACAACGCCGCCACGGCGCGTTCGTTTCATCCTCGGTACGATTGGCAGTGCTCTCGACCGCCTAAGCAAGGCGGTCGTGAGACTCCGGGCGGGTGTGGCGAAATGGCAGACGCGCGGGATTTAGGTTCCCGTGGCCGAAAGGCCTTGCAGGTTCAAGTCCTGTCACCCGCATTTGAATCGAACGCCCAGCAGCGCCACCGGTAACCAGCCAGTTCGGCTTGCTCGCCCACAACGTCCGCGATGAAATCGTCCGCGTCGGCTCGGTGGGCGGACGAGTCAGTCCGGCCAGTTTCGCGATCGCCTCGCCGGTCGGTGCGATGGGTCCGTCCAACTTGGCGGCGAGCAAGTGCAGGTCGGCGGCCGCCATGATCGAGCGACGGCTGGGTGGCACTGACTTCGTGCCACTGAGATCGGTTCCTACCGATCTTGTATATTACCCCAGCGAGTCGCCCGCTCGGCCCATCGCCGCCGGTTGTGGGCCGAGCGGGCGGTTCGCATCCGTGATCTTCTCGAGGATCGGTGGCTTGAGTTCTTTCCATCGTTTGATCTCACGCTTGGCCACGGACACTTTGATCGACCGCAACGCTCCAGCACGGCAAGGCCTATGACGATCTGCTGGGGCATGAGGCCCTGGTGAAATGGATCAAACTGCTTGCAAGCGTCGTGTGATGAACGTGCGTCCAGCGGATTGCGGTCTGCCACTGGTCGGCGGCAATTCATCGCTGGCTGATACGCGGCAAGGTCGTCATCACCGCTCGCGTGCGCAAGCTCTTGGTCATTCTCAGCGCGATGGTCCGCGATCGTCTGGCGTGGGACGAACTCAAACTGGCGCAAACATGTTGACTTTCGCCAGGGTCACTTTTTGGAGGGCGTTCAGGTCTGGGGCTGGGCCGTCGGCGGCTGATGGAAACACTGTTTGTGGTGAGTGAGAGTCAGCGCTGGCAGGCACAGGCTGCGATCTGGCCTTGCCGGAAAGAAATCTGATCGTTCGTCTACGCGATTCATTTCGTCGCTCGCTCAGCCCCTCCCACAAGCCCCGCCACCACTGCGATCAATTCGTGCGGGTCGATGGGCTTGGCCATGTGGGCTTGGAACCCTGCCACGAGCGCGCGGCGCTTGTCCTCGGGGGCGGCGAACGCCGTCATGGCCAGGGCGGGCAGGTCCTCCCCGCTCTTTTGCGTTCGCACGCGGCGAATCATCGAGTACCCGTCCTCGCCCGGCATCCCGATGTCGCTTACAACGACCCGAGCCTCCGCCGCCTTACCCGTGCCATTCATCGCGAGTTGATATCCTTCTTCTGCCGACGTGGCGAGAAGCACAGTAGCCCCGGCCGTTTCGAGCACCCGCTTGGCTATCCCGCGAGAATCTTCCTCGTCGTCCACCACCAGCACCCGCACGCCGTCCAGCCGCGGCGGGTTGGCCGTAGAGATCGGCGTGTCCGATTGAGGCGGCGTCGCGGTCGGCGATATGGCCGGGAGTTCGAGTGTGAATGTCGCGCCCTTCCCCACACCTTGGCTCATTGCCAGCGCGGTGCCGCCGTGCGCTTCCATAATGTGCCGCACGACAGACAGCCCCAGCCCCAGCCCGCCGTAGGAGCGTGTGGCCCCCTCGCCCGCCTGCTTGAAGCGTTCAAAGACGCTGGGTAGAAACGCTGCGTCGATCCCCATGCCGGTGTCGGTGACCGTGATCCGCGCCGTGCCCGCGTCCGCACCCTTTACCTGCTCCACGCGCACCGCGACCCGCCCGCCGTCGGGCGTGAACTTGATGGCGTTGGTAAGCAGGTTGGAGACCGCCTGCTGGAGCCTCGACCAATCGCCGTTGACCCAGACACTTTGAGACCCACCCTCAACTCTGTTCCTGCCCCCGCCCGCTGCCCTCAGCTTCAAGCCCTTGCCCTTTGCCGCGGGCCGCACCGCGTCTACCGCCGCGAAGACCAGGCTCGTGAGGTCTAGAGGCCGCGAGTCGAGCATAAACTTGCCCGAGGTGATCCGGGCCACGTCCAGCACGTCCTCGATAAGTTTGCCCTGCACCCGCGCGTTGCGCTCGATGACCGCCAGCCCGCGGTCGATGTCAGCGTTGACCGGCTTGCCGTCCGCTTGCGTGGTGGTCCGCAGCAGCACCGCCCAGCCCAGGATGGCGTTGAGGGGCGTCCGTAGTTCGTGGCTGAGCGTGGCCAGGAACGTGTCCTTGCTGGCGTTGGCGGCCTCGGCCTGAGCACGCGAGGCTCGCTCCTGCGTTTCGCTTCTGCGCAGAGCTTCCTCTATCTTCTTCCGCGCGGTAAGGTCCGCCTGAAGTTGCTCGCTCAGCAATTCTGCTTTTTCCGTGAGTTCATGCTGGCGCACGGAAGCGACGATCAACTGCCCGTTCATCGTGATCATCTGCGCTTCCGTCTGCATGCGCGCGGTGATGTCTACCGCCGCCAGCACGCCCGTCACCGGGACGCGGATGCCAGCGACATCTCCAAACATCACCCGCTTCTTGACTGACAGCCAACGGATCGCGCCGTCGCGATGGACGACCCGGTGTTCCAGAACAAACCACCCGTCCCCGCGTGGGTCAAGAGATTGGTTCATGCGCCGAAAGATCTCGTCAGCGTCGTCGGGGTGGAAGGTTGCGTGGATGGCCGAGCGAGGCAACGCTGCCCCGGCTCGCAGCCCGAACAGCGCTGCCGCGACGGTGTCCAGAACAACCGTCTGCGTGCCGTAGTCGATCCGGCTCACCCCCAGACCCGACACCTCAACCGCCAACTGCAACTGCTGCTGACTGAACTGCAACGCCATCGCGCGAGCCTGTAGACCCCGGACCATTGTCCACCGCTCTGCCGCGTTCTCGACGGCTCGCGTCAGGCTCTGGGCCCCCATCCAGCCTTTGTCAAGAAAGTCCTGCGCCCCGGCTCGCACCATCGCGCGGCCGAGCTCTGAGTTGTCGCTGCCGGTCACCACGACAATCGGGCAGATGGTCGTCCCTTGCGAGCCAGCCAGCGCCGCCAGCACTTCCGCAGCACTCATGTCTGGCAGGAAGTAGTCGAGCAACACACAGTCGGGCGCAGCGGCGAGAGCCTCTCGCACCCCGGCCGCACCGTTCTCGGCCTCAATGAACTGATACCGCCGGCCCGACCCGTTCAGCAGAAGTCGCCGGATCTCCCGTCGATCCTCCGGGTTGTCGTCGATGATGACGATCTTCCAATCGTCACTTCTCATGAGCGGCTCGCTTCGCCCGCAGGCAGCATTACCCGGCTCAACCAATAGGTCAACACGTCGACGAGAACCGCGAGGTGTTGCGGGTATTGGACCGGCTTGACGTGATAGGCGTTGGCGCCGGCGGCGTAGCAGAAGCCGATGTCTCTTTGATTGCCCGAGGTGGAAAGGACTACTACCGGGACGGACTTGAACGCCGGATCAGATTTGATCGCCGCGAGTGCCTCACGACCGTCGGTCCCGGGAGTATTAAGATCCATCAGCACCAGCGTCGGGCCGGTCGAGGCCTGCGCCCGCAGGACGGTCAGCCCGTCCACGCCGGTGGCCGCACGGAACACGTCGGCCGTGATTCCGGCCTGCTTGACGGCTTGCTTCACGGTGTCGAAGTCCTCGTCGGAGTCTTCGATGACGACCAGCGTGGCGGTGGCGTGCTTGGTTGGAGGCATGTCAGGCTTCTTCCTGGGCCGCGAGGGTGAAATAGAAGGTCGTTCCCATGCCCGGGGTCGACTCGAGCCATACACGACCGTGGTGGCGCTCGACCAGTTTCTGAACGATAGTAAGTCCGGCCCCGGTGCCGCCGCCGTATTCGTCCCGCCCGTGCAACCGTTTGAACATCTTGAAAACCTGCTCGAAGTACCGCGCCGGGATGCCGATGCCGTTATCGCGAACATAATAGATCGTAAGGTCGGCACACCCGCTGGGGCAGCTGGCGCGGGGGTGAACTTCGTGCGGCGCAATGAACCCGATCTCGACTCGTTTCTGCGGCTTGTCGTTGTACTTCAGAGCGTTGGACAGGAGGTTCACGAAGATCTCTCGGCACCGCACGCGGTCGCACCGGGCGTGCGGCAGGGGGCGGGGGACGGCGATCTCCGTCGGTCCCTCGGCACGTCGAGCGTCCACCATCTCGATGGACTCATTCACCAATTCGTTGAGGTCTGTATCCTCGGTTTGCAGCGCCGCCCGCCCGACGCGAGAGAAGTGCAGCAGCGAGTCGAGCAGGCTGTCCATTCGAACAGTCAACCGCATCAGCCCGTCGAGCTTCCGGCGTTGTTCCTTGTCCGTGATGGTCGCGTCTTCGAGCAGTTGGTGGGCGTATTTATGGATGCCTCGCAGCGGCTCTTTCAGGTCGTGCGACGCCACGTAGGCGAAGGCGTCGAGTTCTTCGTTAGACTGGGTCAGGTTGGCGTTCAAGTCGGCCAACCGCTGCGCACGGCTGACAACAACTTCCAACACCAGCATCCGCAGCCGGGCGGCGGCATCGAGTTCCACCGTCAGCCACGGCAACGAGCGCCCGCGCACTGATTCTTGGAACAGTTCGAAACTCGCTCGCGGCGTGAGCCGCGGGCCGTGCGGGCCGAGCACGGTCGGTTTCTCGTGTGGGTTGCCGCCCCAATTGACCGTCTGAGTTGTCTCCGGCCTGAACCAAAGTATCCAGTTCCGGTTGGCGCGCGAGAGCGGCACGGCCAGCAGCCCGCTGGCCACGTCCGCGAACGCAGCGGCTGGCGGGTAGGCTTGAGCAAGCGCGTTGGCCGAGTACAGGGGACGTGTCGCGGAGGCGAACTCCGGCCGGTCGTTCAGCCACTCGCTGAGAGCTTCGAGCTCGGCTTCCGTCGGCGTGTTGCCAACGCGCCACCAGCGGCCCCGATGGTACAACGCCGCCCCGCTGGCGCTAATGCCGTCGATCAGGTTTGGTGCGCCCTCGATCAGGGCCGCCAAGCCGTCTTCTCGCGTGGCCTGCGCGATGAGTTGCTGGTGCGTCTCGTCGAGCTTGAGCCGGTAGGCCATATGCTCGCGGTCTTCGGCCGCCTGATATTGCAGCGAGACCACTTGAGCCAGGAACTCGCAGGCCGCCCGCACCTGATACGGCACGTGCTTGGGCCCGGCGTAATGGTGGCAGGCGATCAGCCCCCAGAGTTCCCCGGCGCGCCGAATCGGCATGGTCAAGCCCGCCGTCACCGTCATGTTCTTGAGATAGTCGGTATACATGACCGATGCCCCGCGCAGGGCGCAGTAGGTCATGGTCAGCGGCCGCCCGGTGTCAGGGTTGGCCAGCGGGACAAGTTCGGCCAAGTCGCCCGCCACGTCTGGCGTCGGGCGGACCCAAATCTGTTTGAAGACCTCGCGGGCTGGCTGGGGGAAGTCTCCGGCCGGATAGTGCAGCCCCAGCCACGGGTCGAGGTCGGCTCGCTTGCTCTCGGCGACAACCTCGCCGTGGCCATCTGCGTGAAACTTGTAGATCATCACTCGGTCTAGGCCGGTGAGGGTCCGAAACTCGTCGGCGGTCAGGTTGCAGAACTCTTGCAGAGTCTGAGCGGTCTGCAACCGCGCGACGGTCTTCTTGACCAGGGCGTAATAGTCTGGCTCGCCCGCCAGGGTGCGTCCGGTGGCCTCGAACTCGACCACCGCCACGCCGTCGATCGTGTGAGCCGTCACGTCCAGCGGCGGCACGCCATTGCGAGCCGGGAGGCTGAACACATGAAGCGGGTTGCGGTCGGTCGGCTCGGTCGCCAGAAACGCTTTCAGGCGCGCTTCCCCGTCTGGCCCGACGGCGGCCCGGACAGGCTTGTTCAAGAGCGTCTGGGCCGCGTGGCCGAGCAGCCGGTCGGTGTTCTCGCTCGCCTGCAGGATAGTCAGGTCTGTCGGCCGCAAGACCAGCAAGGCTCCGTGCGCCTGCACGCACCCGGGCGTCTGCACCGGCTCGTTGTCGCAGTTGGTGATGGTGACGCCGTGCCGCTTGACGCTGTAGGGCTGGCTGGCCCACGGTGGTGGAATGTCGGTGGTGTGAGTCATCGTGGATTACCCTCGGCAGATGCTATCTCCTGGGGCGAGCAGCCGCGCGAACGAGCCACCGTCTTGACGTCGGCACAAGGTTCGCAACGTGTGATGTACAGGCAAGGCTCTTCTCGCCGCGCGCCCTCTGGCAAGAGTTTGCAGACATCGAGCGGCCTGGCCGATGCCGAGACCACCCTGAACCAAGTCGAGGCGATTAGGGGAGAGGCCGCTCTCCGGGATGTAGTCCGATCCCGAGATGCTGGTGGTTGCGAGCGCGGTGTGCATGAGTCGTTGCTCGAAAGCGCCGCGCGCAGAGTGCCAATGCAGACCGTTGTCACGAGACGAGGCGGGCTCGAGGAGCTGGCGGCAGGCTCGGTTGACTTGCCCCACCAGACGCGTCAGGCTCTCGACGTGCGTCAGGGGCGCGACGGCGGCCACGAGCTGAGGCGACGTCTTGGCCAGAGATCGGTTGAGTTGCGCGAACTCTGGCGGATGATCCGACAGTGCGAGCACGGCTTGGAGAACCGTGGGCGGCGCGACGGAGAAAGCGGTGCTTTGGTTGGCTTTGGCGATGCGGTGACTCCTCCGGCCTGTCTCTAGGCTCGTGTGATGTTACCTCGCCAGACCGAGGCCGCGCCTCGCTCGAGATTTTACCACCCTCATCAACGCCAGAAAATCGCTCGATCGAGCCTCGAAAGTCGCCGCTCGGGCCGGAGAGTCTCGCGCGCGCGTTTGGAGCTCGCTCGCGCGCGCGAGAGACATTCTCGCGCGCGTTTGGAACTCTCACGCGCGCGAGAAACATTCTCGCTCGCGTTTCAGACTCTCTCGCGCGCGTTTAGGACTCGTTCGCGCGCGCGAGAGACATTCTCACGCGCGTTTGAGGTTCTCTCGCCTGGGAATGAGGTGCGTCGGCCCGAGAACCGCACCTTCTCGCCGTCGCCGCGCCCACCGCCGCGCCCACCGCCGCGTCAATGAGGGAAGTTTTCTCGCGCCGTTACCGGCCCTTGTTCAACTCTTCCATCGTCTCCGCGGCGCTCGCACGCCCTTGGTCCCACGGCCCAGGGACGCCGGTGGTCAGGCCGCGGTAGCCCTTCAGGCGCGCGCCGATCATGACGCCCTTGGCGGTGATCTCGTACTCGCGCAGGTCGATCGAGTGCTTGCCGCTGCGCATCTTGACGACCATAATCATCCGCCGCAATTGGCCGTTGATCGAGACGTAGCGCAGGCGGATGATGTCGTCGGAGAGGAAGGAGATGGCGAAGTTCGAGAGGCCCAGCGAGGTGAAGTCGTCCTCGATCTCCACCGTCGAGACGATGGTCACGCCCAGCCGCGTGAGCGCGCCGATCATGCGGTAGAGGCTCTCGCGAAAGTCGGTGCGAAAGCCGGGGGCCAGGGCCAGCTCGAAGCCCACCAAAGAGTCGATCACCAGCCGCTTGGCCCCGGTCCGCTTCACCGCGGCCACGATCTCGTGGACTGTCTCATCGACCGAGAGGTCGAGCGGGCGCAGGTAGATGATCTCTAGCGAGCCGTTTTTGAGAGCCTTGCTCATGTTCATGCCCAGCCCGGCGGCTCGAGACGCGTACTGCTGAGGCTGCTCCTCGAAGACCGCCACGATCCCCGGCTCGCCTTGCTTGATGCCCTCGGCGATGAAGTGAGTCGCGATGATCGACTTGCCCGAACCCGAGGGGCCGCCCAAGAGCAGGCTGTGCGCGTTGGGAATGCCCCCGCCCAACATCGTGTCTAGTTCGGGGATGCCGCAGGCGAGCCGGTGCGTGCCCTTCTTCTTGTCCACCGGCCCGGTGAGGCCGTAGGTGCGCGGGAAGACTTGGATCCCGTCGGCCGACATGCGAAAGGTGTGCATGCCGGGGACAGATTCCTGGCCGCGGAGCTTCATGACCTGCATCTTGCGCACCACCGAGTTGCGCTCCACGGCCTGGTAGAGCCAGAGGAGCCCGTCGGCGACGGTGAAGACAGGGTTGTCGCGCAGCTCAGCCTCGGAGTACTCGCCGATCAGGAACGTGGTGGCCTGCCAGCTGGTCAAGTGCAGGGCCAGCCGCTGCACGAAACCCTGCAGCTCGACCTCGCCCCCGCCGCCTCCCGCCTGAGCCTTGCGAACCACGGTGCGGAAAGAGTCCACCACGACGATGCCGGGGCTGACCTGCTCGACCGTCTTGATGATCTCGGCCAGCACCTCGCCTAGGTCCTTCTCCAAAACCATGTCGCTGAGGTTGACGAAGCGGACGGCGCCCTTGCCTTCCCCGCCGAGCTTGGCCTGATCGAAGAACGAGTACTGCTGCTGGTAGCGAAGCATCTTGATCGCGGGCTCGCCCAGCACCGTGAAGTAGAGCGCGGGCTTTCGCGGCGTGGCGTTGGCGAACATGATCTGGTGGGCCAGGGTGGTCTTGCCGCACCCTGGCGCGCCAGCGATGATGTTGAAGGAATACTCGGGGAGCCCGCCGAAGAGCACCTCGTCTAGGCCGGGGACGCCGGTCTTGAGCTTGCGGATCACGACGGTGTTGCGTGGTGAGACGGTGGGCTTGCCGGAGAGCGTGCCGAGCGTGCCTGGCGTGCCGCGCCCGTTCTTTGAGATTGTCTTGCGTTTCATGATTTATCCTGGGTTCTCGAACGTATCTGAGTTGTTGGCAGGTCCGGCCATGCCTGCCTCACCAACTGGTGCATCAATCCCTCGCCAACGAACGTGACCAGCAGGTCCAGCAGTTGGGCCACAAGAACCTCTTCCCACGCCCGCGTCCTGCCCTTGTTGCTGACGCGCTCAACACTGTCGAGGCCCGACAGCGATCCGTCGAGATTGACCGTGACGTCTTTGAGATCAGGAACTCGCGCCGCCGCGAGCGTGAGCGTCCGCGTCAGCAAGGACCGGAAGCCCGCGACCCCCGCGAAGCTCGTCAGCACCGTGCGCAACTTGTCACAGACTCGCGCGGCGGGCGGCCTAGGCGCCGCGCCGGAACCCGTCCCCGAGTTCTTCTCGCGCGCGGATTCCCGGGCGAGCAGCCGCCTTGCGAGGCCCCGGGATGCCGGAGAAATCGAGTCCATCAGATCTAATCTACTTTGTCCGTGGGCCCGCGCTGCTGACTCGCAACGCGGCGGATAGCCAGGATGATGTCGGTGGGTTCGCCACGCTTGCTGACCAGTTCCCACGCGCCAGCAGCGCGGGCTGTCTCCTTCGTTTCGAGATCGTCGTAGCCGCTATAGGCGATCACGCGGCACCGCGGGGCTCGCTCCGCCAGCAGACCGATCGCTTCGAGCGGAGCCGGTCCTGGCATGGTGAGGTCCAGCACCACCACATCGGCCTGGTGCAGGATCACTTCTTCGGCGATCCGTTTGGCGCTGTCGAGCGTGCCGACACACACCATGTCGGGCGTGCCGTCCACGAGCTGCGCGAGCATGTCGGTTATGTCGCCCGAGTCGTCAACACACAGGACGCGCGTACGAGAGTGGGCGGCCGCGGGTTGATCGATGTCCGTGTCCGTGAGCTTCTGGGCGGAAGGAGGAGCAATGAAGGTGCGAGGTTGAAGCGGCTTGTTTTTCATCGCGGCGGTGTCCAGTGCCTAGGCCGCCCGCGCCATTTCCCACATCTAGGCCGTTCGACTCAGCAGAGAAGGGATCGCTCGCCGATAGTGCCGATGGCTTGATCTGACCAGACTGTAGCAAGAACCCACGCCGGATGCACGGTTATAAAAAATGTCGCGTGCGAGGCTCCACACCCGGGAAGCCGTCATTTCATCACGCCGCGACCAGCCGGCTACAAATCTCCATCCACGGCTCATTTCTGCTGAGTACGCCACAAAGCGAGGAATCCCTCAAGCCGTCTGGTTGTTGAACCGCGGGTCGCATGGCCGATCGCCGTGTTTAGAAGGAGAAAGCTCTTCGATGTGCTCGTCAGAGAGCTTGATCATTCGAAAAAGTCGGGGTGACAGGATTTGAACCCCCCCCGCTCGGCTAGCCAGCCGCCACCGTGACCGCCACTTGGACACAATCTCAAGAAGTTCAACCTCACCACCGGCGCATTTCAGCACGCCAGCCCGACGCTCGCCGGATTCACGATCTAGAACCCGCCGATGGTCGAGCTCGACGGCACGATCTATTTCGCGCGCGTTCAGAACAACGCCACCGTCGATTTCTTCTACGCGATCAACCACAGCGGCTCGGCGATGACGGTGCGCTGGTCAAGGCCCGCCCAGTGGGCCCCCACGTCAGAGTTCGCGGTCGGCCCGGACGGCTCGGTCTTCGTGATGGACCCCGGCAACGTCACCGCACGCCGCGCCGCGCTCGACGGCTCGCTCATCGCGTCCAGCGTTGCGATCCCGGCCAATTTCTCGCAGCTGCCGATGGCCGTGGACCGCGACGAGCGGTTGTTCTTCTCCAACGGCTCGTTCAGCAACGGTCGCTGCTATTCATTCAACGCGAACCTCACGCCGCGATGGTCGGTCGCGGTCCTCAACATCAACATCGGCGCTCTCGCGATCGGCAAGGACAGGACGCTGATCGTCGCTGGCATCGATAAGCTCTACGTCTACCGCACGCCGCGCTGCCGGGCCGATTACAACGAGGACGAGTTCGCGACGGGCGATGACTTTGATGCCTTCGTGGTCGCGTCCGAGGCCGGGTGCTCGCGCGATTCTGAAGAGTGGAGCTACACGGTCGATCGTGAGAAATGATCGAGACCTCTCCCTTTCTTGCGTGAGGCTCCTTTGCCTAACCTGGTACGGAACAATAAAAAAGGCCCCGGCAGTTGCCCGGGCCTTTTGTGTGCAAGATAGATTGTGCGATCAACGCTTCGAGAACTGGAAGCGGCGACGCGCACCCGACTGGCCGTACTTCTTACGCTCGACGGCGCGCGAGTCGCGGGTCAGCATCCCGGCGATACGCAGGGGGCTGTCTAGCGCCGGGTCGTAATCACGCAGCGCACGAGCCAGCCCGAGCATAATCGCTTGCGACTGGCCCATCAGGCCGCCGCCGTGCAGGCGGATGATGACCTCGAAGCGGCCGTCGGTCTTGGTCAGGGTGAGCGGCGCGACGGCGTCGTTGCGATCGCGTTCTTCGCAGAAGTATTCCGCGATCGTCTTGACTGACTTGTCCTGACGATGAACCACGACCGTTCCCGCGCCTTCTTTGGCCGGGCGGATGCGGACGCGAGCCACGGCCGTCTTGCGGCGGCCCGTTCCCCACCACCAGCCGCGCTTGTCGGCTGGCTTGGCAACCCGCGGCGGCTTGACCGCCACCACAGGGGCCCCAGCTGAACCAGAGCCCTCGCCGCTCGCTGAACCGATGCTCAAAGTGCTCCCGCCTACATTCAGATTCGATTCCATCAACGCCTCAGTTCTCGCAAGCGGCCCGGCTCGTGACTGGAGATTGAACACTCCCGATCACGACGCCAAACCTGGTTCTCATTTCGATCAACATGCGGCCGCAAGGCCGACGTCAAAAACACAACTTCAAGTAGCCCTGTGGCCTTTTCTGCATCTGGAAACTTCAAACTCACCCAACCACGATCGCCGTCGGGTTGTGGGCCGCGTGCGGGTGCTCGGCCGCGGGGAAGACTTCAAGGTTCTTGAGCATCACCCGAGCCAGGCGGTTCTTGGGCAACATGCGACGAACCGCGTCCTCGACCAGCAGCTCGGGCCGCCGCTCGCGGACGCTGCCGTAGGACTCCATCTTGAGCCCACCAGGGTACTCGGTGTAGCGCTGCTTCATGCGGTGCTCGGCCTTGCGACCGGTGAGCCCGACCTTTTTGGCGTTGGTGACGATGACCTTGTCGCCGGTGATCACGTGCGGCGTGTACTCGGGGCGGTGCTTGCCCATGAGCACGATGGCGACCTGAGCCGCGAGCCGACCGAGCGGCACGCCCTCGGCGTCGACGATGCGCCACGAGGCTTTGATTTCATTGGGCTTGGCGATGAACGATTCGCGACGCATCATGAGAAAAACTCCGCGAGCGCTTCGGGGAATCTAGCCGAATCTCGTCGCCGAATCTGATCGACGGAGATGTAGAGCCAGACGCCGAGGCATCCGATCAAGCTCGCCGCCTACCGGGCGGGGCGGGCCGGAGTAACCCGGCAGGATTTCGGACAAGGGCCCTGTGAAGGGCGAGTGAGATAGTAAACCAGGCTCGGGCGGAGTCAAGGGCGGTGACGAGCCGTGAACCTTGTTGGCACGACCAAGCACGAAGCCTGACTGAAGGTCATCTGAACGCGGTTAGTGCGCGGAACGAATTGGCAAGGAGAGAAAGTGCCTTGACACGGCCAAAAGTCGTGCTATTTTACCATCCAGTTATTTAGCCAATCGGTACAACACAATGCGACCCGATCCCCTGAGCACCACTCTTTCCGCGATCGCCGACCCCACCCGGCGAGCGATCTTGGCGCGGCTGACCACGGGCGAGGCCTCGGTCACTGATCTTTCCAAGCCCTTCAAAATGACCCTGCCCGCGATCTCCAAGCACCTGAAGGTGCTTGAAAGGGCCGGGCTTATCGAGCGCGGCCGGACTGCTCAATGGCGGCCTTGCCGCCTTCGCGCCAAGCCACTCAAGGACGCCGCGGAATGGATCGACCGCTACCGCACGTTCTGGGAAGAACGCTTCGACCGCCTCGACGAGTATCTGCAGAAACTTCAAGCCAAGGAGAAGTTCGATGACCGCAGCAAGAAATGAATCTCAACCGTTCATCATCGCGCGCGTCTTCGACGCACCGCGCGAGCTGGTCTTCAAGGCATGAACCGAGCGCGAACATCTGGCTCAGTGGTTCGGGCCTAAAGGCGTCACGCTGCCGATCTGCACGCTCGATCTGCGCGTCGGCGGCGCTTTCCAGTGCTGCATGCGCATGGCCGACGGTAAAGAGAACTGAGGGAAGTTGGTCTTTCGTGAGATCAGCACGCCAGACCTGCTGGTCTTTGTCTCGACCTTCGCCGACGCCGAGGGGAACGTGATTAGCAACCCGTGGAGCGCCGAGTGGCCATTGGAAACACTCTCGAAGGTAACCTTTGTTCAGCACGCGTGGATCGGTGGCGGCACGGTAGTGACGGTGGAGTGGCTTCCGATCAACGCCAGCGCCATCGAGCGTGCGACATTTGAAGCGGGCCGAACATCGATGAATCAGGGTTGGGGTGGCACGACGGAGCAGCTTGCGCAGCACCTGTCGTGGATCAAAAATCCTGAAGTCTAAACTTGGCAGGTCGCTGAGAATGGTTCGCATTAAATCGCGGAAATATCCCTGCGATTGCCGCATCTCTCGGCCTACGGTTCTCTTAAGAACGCACGCCGCGGCTCGTGAAAACCACTTCGTACGTTCGACCTGTGTGGTCGTACCAAGGAGGACGCCTATGGCTGTTGAGTCTGAGATTCTGAGAGAAGTTCGTGAGCACGTTGGCGCGTCGGCAGGTGGGCCCCCTGGTGGGCAACTTGATGGGCAAGTTCCGGTTGCGCCGCCCGAGCACGATGCGTTCTCGATCACTGAACCTCAAGAGATCGAACCAAAGCTCGAGTTCTCTGGGGAAATCCACGCGATTTCTTCCGAGCGATCGCCCGCCGATCGCAAGCTCGCGGTGATCAATATCTTCGCCGTGGTTATCCCGTTCGTCGGGCTGGCGGCGTTGCTCGTGCTGAGTTGGGGCACGGCCTTCAACTGGATCTACCTCGCGGTCTTCTGCACGATGACGACGATCTCGGTCGTCGGGATCAACGTCGGCTACCACCGGCTCTGCACGCACCGCGCGTTCAAATCGCCCAAGGCCGTGCGCTACCTTCTGGCCGTCGCGGGCTCCACGGCCGTGCAAGGCCCCGTGATCCGCTGGTGCGCCGAGCACCGCCGCCACCACGAGTTCTCCGACACCCAGGGCGACCCGCATTCCCCGCACATGGGCAAGGACGGCTCGTGGGGCGAGGGAATCTGGGCCACGCTCCGCGGCGCGTACCACAGCCACGTCGGCTGGCTCTTCGCGCCGCGTACCAAGGGCTTAGGCAAGTACGTCCGCGATCTTCGCCGCGACGACGCCCTCTGCCTCGCTGATTCTCAGTTCAACTTCTGGGTGATCGCTGGTCTAGTCTTTCCCGCAGTGCTGGGTGGCCTGCTCACCATGTCATGGATGGGAGTTTTGTTAGGCTTCCTTTGGGGCGGCCCGGTCCGAATTCTCTACGTTCACCACGTCACTTGGAGCGTGAACTCGATCTGCCATCTGTGGGGCACCAAGCCGTTCGACAGCCACGACGAGAGCCGCAACAACGCTCTTGTCGGCGTGCTGGCCATGGGCGAGGGCTGGCACAACAACCATCACGCCTTCCCCAGCAGCGCCCGCCATGGGCTGCGCTGGTGGGAGCTGGACGTGACGTACATGATTATTCAGGCGATGAAACTGGTGGGGCTAGCGACGGAGGTCAGGCAGCCGACCAAGGAGAGGGTGGCGGACAAGTTGCGCGCGGCAGCGGCCAAAGCCAGCCTCGACTGACAAGCCTGCGGTCGCTGGCTTTGATCTTGGCTATGAGATCTTGGCTATGAGACCTTGACCATAAGACCTTGGCCATGCACTGGCGGATCATCGCCAGCCTTGAAATGTCGCGCTCGTTGCTGCTCGCCGCGGCCGCGGGACGTCTTCTCGAAACTTATATTTCGGGCCCGGGTGTCGTGAGTGAAGGTCTTCGAGCTCGCGCCATCACCACCGCCGCCGCCAGGATCATCCCGCCGCCGATCCATTGCACCGCGCCCAATTGCTCGTGGAGGAAGATCGCCCCGACCGCGACGGTCGTCATGGCCTCCAGCGTGGCGATGGTGGAGGTGTCCACCGGGCCGATCCTCTGCATGCCGGCGATGATCCCCAGCACCGACACCACCGTCGCCAAGAGCGCTAGAGCCAGCACGCCGAGCCAGCCTATGGGGGCTGTCGGCCAGGTCGGGCCGGTCGCCAGCGCGGTAACTCCGAACGCCGCGGTGGCGCCGAGCGAAACGACGGCCGAGCAGGCGACCGCGTCGACGCCCCTGATGACGCGCGAGCCGACGACGATGTAGAGCGAGTACATGAGCGCCGAGCCGAGCCCGAAGGCCAGGCCGACGAGATTGCTCGCGGGCGATTGGTGCGTTCCGCCGGGGCTCGCGGCGTTGCCGGTTCCGAACGGATCGATCGCCAGCACCGTCCCCGCGAACGCGGCCGCGATGGCGATGATGCGCACGAGCGAGAGGTTCTCTTTAAAGAACACTCGCGAAAGGATCGCGACGATGCCGGGATATAAATATAACAACACGGCCGTCAGCCCCGAGGGCACGCCGAGCTCGAGAGCTTTGAAGTAACAAAGAGCTTCGCCGTAATAACCGATCGCGCCCAAACCTAATAACCAGAGCAGCGTCCGCCCGCGCGGCCAGGGCGTGCGCCGGATCATCATCACCGCCGCGAACACCGCGCTAGCGATCGCAAAGCGGAGGAACAGCAACGACTGGGCAGACGTCACGCCGCCTAAATCGGCCCAGTGCCTGAACAGCCCCATGAACCCAAAGCCGATCGAGGCCACGACGACCATTGCGACGCCCAGCCACCGATCGCGGCGCGGGGAAGAGAGGTTGTGGGGGGTTGGTTGGTCCATGGCGAGGGAAAAAGTCTAAGAGCACTAGGAACACCGTCCAAGGTCCAGTAACGAGCGTGTTTGGTGGCGAATCTGGACCAACCGCGCTTTAATCGCCTCGTGTGAACCCGTGCAAAGTACGAACGCATGGTCTGGTCGATCGTTTCCCGATATAGTGATTGTACGAAGCCGCGCTCCAGCTCATCGCCACTTCGCTGGTGAGCTTTGGTGCCGACGACTCTCAAACCACTATGGACGACGCCATCACAACCTCTACGCCTTGCGGCTTGCCGCGGCCTTCTCTCCGCATCGAGATCGCCGACCCCAACGCCCTGCTCCCCGAGGCCGACGCTCGTTGGCTGTTGGATTCGGCGACCCGGGTGGTCCAGGCTATTCCTGCCAGCGGCGGGCTAATAGGCGGGCAACTCGGAGCTTTGTCCTTGGTCGGTCGATCGCTCGCCGATGAGGTTCTGTCGGGCGAGGTGCGGGTCCTGATCGTGAACGACTCTGAGATGTCGGCCGCTCATTTCGAATACTGCGAGATCGAGGGCACCACCGACGTGCTCACGTTTGATTTGTCGGAAGTGGAGAGTTTCGAGGACGAAATGACCGAGGTTGACCCGAATGAAGCTGGCGTGAAGGAGCGCGTGCCGCAGACCACCGGGCGACTCGCTCTGGTGCCTCTGCTACCGACCCTCGACGTGGACATACTCGTCTGCGCCGACGAGGCCGCCCGCCAGGCGGGTTTGCACGGCCACTACCTCGCCCACGAGCTTCTTCTCCACATCCTCCACGGCACGCTGCACTGTTTGGGCCACGACGCGCACGACGAGAC
>Ga0105047_10001891_pt1 | contig 37620 bp, 33 predicted proteins | sample MAT04_FD_78384 | JGI IMG/M metagenome (GOLD analysis project Ga0105047, IMG submission 78384) | Freshwater microbial communities from Lake Fryxell liftoff mats and glacier meltwater in Antarctica - MAT-04 (megahit assembly) | ecosystem: Environmental > Aquatic > Freshwater > Ice > Liftoff...
CGTTGCCTCCTCCCCCGCAACGCGTACGACCTGCCCCCCCCCCGCGCAAGCGGCGGGCTGTGCAGGTGCGTCAACGGGGCTGCCCAGTCATTTCGTGCAGCAACGTCCACGGAGAATCGCACCCTCATCGTGCCTGGCAGCACAGCATCCGTGTCAATGACCAATGGCGAATCGTGTTCGCCTGGCGCGGCGGACGAGCGTGCGACGTGGCGATCGTGGACTATCACTGAGCAAGGAACCCAACCATGGCCACCAAGCACAAGCCCGTTCATCCTGGTGAGATTCTCGATCTGGAGTTTCTGGAGCCGCTGAACATCACCAAGTACCGGCTGGCCAAAGAGACCGGAATGCCCGCCGACCGGGTGACGCGGCTGGTCAAGGGCACGCGCGCCTTCACGGCCGACACGGCCCTGCGGCTGGGGAGGTTCTTCGGAACCTCTGCCGTATTTTGGATGAACCTGCAAGCCCGGTACGACCTTGAATGCGCGGCGGATGAGCGCGGACGGATGATCCAGAAGCGCGTGCGGCCCTTCAAGGCCGCTTGATTGGTGTCGCTTGCAATGCCGTGGAAATAAGACCAATGGGCAGGCCGGGACTCGAACCCGGGACCCTTCGCATGTAAAGCGAATGCTCTAGCCAGCTGAGCTACCCGCCCGGGTAATTCCTCTCACCCACTGTAGCGATCGGACTCGCCATGAACAAAATCGTGTCCAAGTGTCCCCTCTCGATCCATACGACCAATAACAGGTGTTTCCCTACCCAACTTCGCCGCGATCGGTCGTTGTTCGGTCGATCGCTCGCCCCTATCCCGATATTCCCGCCACCGACCCACCCTCCACTCCGTATCTACTGTCACGAGGCAGCCAACCTGCCGATCTCCCTTGCGGGAAACTGCACGTTTACGCCGAAAGTCCCGCCTTGAACATTGCTACCCCCAATATTCTGAAGGCCTCGCGCATGCCCGCTGTCTTTGCCGCGCGGCTCACGGCCGCCTGCCTCATCGTGCTCACCGCCAGCGCGCTCCCTTCGCTCGCTGACAACGTGGTGCCCAACCGCCCCGATTTTGTCGCCCAACCGGGCGTCGTCGAGTTCACTGGCAAACTCATCGTTCGGCCCCACGCGGCTGCGACATTCCAGTCCCGGGGCCTCACGAAAGACGCCGCTGCCGCCAAGCTCGCTCAGGCCACCGCGCGTCTCGCCGCTTTCACGGTAAAGTCCATCATCGAGACCGGCGAAATCATTGTCCGCGTCCCTGAAGGCAAGACCGATGCCGCCTTCGCCAATGAACTTTTCGCGACCACTGACTACGAATACGCCGAGCCCGACTGGCTCTGCCTTCCCGCGACCTTGCCCGGCGATCCCGGCTTTGCGCTTCAGTATCACCACACGCTGCTGCACTCTGATCTCGCCTGGTCACTCGGCACCGGTTCGCCCGCCGTCGTGGTCGCCATTGTCGATACCGGCATCGATCTCACGCACCCCGATCTCTCGCCCCATCTCGTGCCCGGTTACAACGTGCCCGATTTGCTCCCCGAAGTCCTTGGTGGCGATCTCGTTGATGTAGTCGGCCACGGCACCGAGGTCGCCGGCTGCGCTGCCGCCGCGGGCAATAACGGCCAGGGTGTCTGTGGTATGGGGTGGAACCTCTCGATCATGCCCATCCGCGCCAGCAATCTGCCCAGCGGCGGGGCCACCCTCTCGGATCTCACGGCCGGTGTTCGCTGGGCCGTCGATCACGGTGCCAAGGTGGTGAGCGTCTCGTACACCGGCGTGCAGAACTCCTCGGTCAACACCGCCGGCCGATACGTCAAGGACCGCGGCGGGCTCCTCCTCTGGGCCGCTGGCAACAACCGCGCCAACTGGTCAAGTTTCGATCATGCTGATGTGCTCGTGGTCGCCGCGACCGATGCCTTCGATCAGGCCGCTACGTTCTCAAGCTTCGGCACCGCCATTGACTGTGCCGCCCCCGGCGTCGGCATATACACCACGCAAACCGGCGGCACTTACGGCTACGACACGGGTACATCGTTCTCGACGCCCATCGTCGCCGGGATCGCGGCCATGGTCTTCAGCATCAACCCGACGATCGGAGTTGAAGAAGCCCAGAACGCCGTGCTGCTCGGCTGCAAAGACCTCGGCGCACCCGGCGAGGACAACATCTTCGGCCGCGGCCGGGTTGACATGTTCCGCACTATGCACATCGCCCAGTTTGGGAAAGATGCGCCCATCGTCGCGCCCGATGATCTCACCATCACGACTGGCGGTTCGGTCATTGTGGATGTGCTCGCCAACGACACCGACGCCTTCAGCCGTCCGATCTTCATTTCCGGCGTCTCGGCCGAAAGCAACTTCGATGGCGCAGTCGAAATCCTCTCCGGAATCGGCCCCGGCGGGCGCGATCTCCTCCGCTATACCCCGCCCGCGCTCACATTCTCGATCGACGACACCTTCACCTATGTCGCCTCCAACGGCATTGCCCAGCGCGAGGGAACCGTCACCGTGCGTCTGCGACCCCGCGGACTCTTCCGCGCTGCCGACGCCAGTCCTTCAACCGTCCCCGGTCTCGTCGCCTCGTTCTACGAACTCGAGGCTCCGCAGGTACTCCCCGATTTCGCGCTCATGAGTCCGTCGTTTTCCAACTATTGGAGCAATGTCAACCTCCTCCCGACACTCAACGAGGTCGCCGGAAGCCCGTACACCGACTCTGTGGGCATCGTGGCCGAGGGATACTTCAACGCGCCCGAGCAAGGCCTCTACAAGTTCTACCTCACCAGCGACGATGGCTCCCGCCTCATTATTGGTAACCAGGTGATCGTGACCAACTCGACCCTCTCGCTCACCACCAGCAGCACCGGCACCACACTGCTTGAGCGCGGCCTGCATGCCCTGCGAATCGAATACTTCGAGTCCGAGGGTTTTGCCGCCCTCGTCGCCGAGGTTGAAAACACCAACCTCACCCGCCGCCCGCTCCAAGGCATCCTGCTCGCTCGCCCGGGCGACCCGCTCGATATCAACAACGATGGCGAGGTCAATCCCGATGACCTTGCCGATTTCATCGCCCTGTATTTCTCCAATGAACTGACCGCCGATTACGACCGCGACGGCCAGCTCACGCCAGACGATCTCGCCGACTATATCGGCGCGTTTTTCTCGCGGCCCTAAAGGCCCGCTCCGCATCCGTCTCGTCTGTCGATTGCTTGATGACTCGCTCAAGAAGGATCAGTGCTCGTGGGCCAAAACCTCTCGCGTTCATTCCTCGCTCCCCTCGCGCTCGTGCTTGGCTCCGTCGGTGCCATGGCGCCCGCTGCGACCGCCCTCGCCCAGCCCGATGCCGGGCCCGGTCAGGCCGAACGTTTCGACAACCACAAGGTCGTCCGCGTTACCATCCGCACCGTCGATGATCTCGCCCTCATGGAAACCATCAGCCCCGATCCCTGGTCATGCCGCCAGGGAATCGGCCCGGTGGACTACCGCATTCCGCCCGCGCAACTTCCCGCCCTCGACGCGTCCGGGCTGCTCTACCACGTCCTCATCGACAACGTGCAAGCCCTCATCGATGCCGAAACCGCCCGCATCCTCGGCGCCCGTGGCCTCGAAGGCGGCGGCGACCTCGCCTGGTTCTCTGACTTCAAGAACCCCGCCCAGGTCAGTTCGTACGTTGACACCCTCGTCGCGCTCCGGCCCGACATGGCCTCGCGCGTGAACGTTGGCACCTCGGTCGAGGGCCGCACCATCTACGCCATTCAGATCGCCGCGCCCGGCAGCCCGGCCAACAAGCCCATCATCTTCCTCAACAGCGTGCAGCACGCCCGCGAGTGGGTCACCACGATGTCGAGCATGTACATCGCCGACCGCGCCGTCCGCACCTATGGCTCGGACCCCGCCGTCACCAACATCCTCGACAAGTTCACGCTCATCATCGTTCCCATCACCAACGCCGATGGCTATGAGTTCAGTTGGACCACCACCCGCCTGTGGCGAAAGAACCGCCGCATCAACGGCGTGAGCGGCGGCGGCCAGACCATCTATGGCGTTGATCTCAACCGCAACTGGGGCTTCGGCTGGGGCGTCAACATCCCCGGCTCCAACCCCGGTTCATCGAGCAACCGCAGCAGCGAAACGTACCGGGGCACGGCCGCCTTCAGCGAGCCCGAGACCCAGGCCGTTCGTGACTTCATCATCGCCCGCCCGTCCATCATGGGCACGGTGGACATTCATTCCTACTCGCAGCTCATTCTCTCGCCATACGGCTACACCAACGTCCCGCACCCGCGCCATTCACTCTTTACCGATCTCAACGCCGTCTACCGCGCCGGCATCGCCTCCGCAAACGGGCTTCTCTACACCGCCGGCAACACCTTCACCACGATCTATCCCGCTGCCGGCACGATGGGCGACTGGGCCACGGGTGACCGTTCGATCTTCGGTTGGTCCATGGAGCAGCGCGACACCGGCCAGTTCGGCTTCATTCTGCCCGCTGATCAGATCATCCCGAGCGCCGAGGAAGCCATGTCGGGCATCTTCGCCTGGGCCGATGCGCTCGGCAACCCGATCCGCATCACGATTGCCTCTGGCGTCCCAGCGCTTGTCGCCAGCAACTCCGCGACCACCCTGAACGTCACCGTCTCCGCGCTCCAACGCGCGGTGGTGTCCGGCTCGCCCGCCATCGAAGCCCGCGTCACCCGCTCTGGCGAACTCGTCACAACATCGCTCACTCCGGTCGTGGGTTCCGCCAGCGGCGAAGACTACACCGCCACACTCCCCGCCGCGTCTTGCGGTACCGGCCTGCAGTTCGCCATCACCGCCGTCGCTGCCTCCGGCGCGACTGTCCGCCTCCCCGCTGTCGGCTTCTACACCGTCTTCACCGCCACCGGCAGCGCGCCCAACCTCACGCCCTGCCCGCGCTGCCCCAGCGACTTCAACCTTGACGGCGCGACCGACCCCGACGACCTGGCCGACTTCATCGGCGCATTCTTCGCCAACGAGCCCGGCGGCGACTTTGACCAATCCGGCGCCATCGACCCCGATGACCTCGCCGACTACATCGGTACGTATTTCGCGGCCTGCCCGTAACCGTGCTCATGGCGACTTGAACTTGGCAAACGACCAGATCTGCGGCTCGCGCAGCGCCAGCGATACCCACAGCATCACGCCCATCGCCACCTGCATTGCTCCGTACTCTCCGATCCGCACGTGCGTGGCTATGGCCCCGCCCAGATAGCCCGTCAGCAGGATCGCCCCCAGCACATTGGTCCGCGGCACCAAATAGAGCACCGTGCAAAGCACCTCGATAATGCCCAGCGGGATCATCTTGTCCATGGTCCAGCCGATCGGCTCCATGGCTTTCTCCATCCACGCCGGCTGAATGAACTTCGTGCTCGCGCTCATCAGCAGCATGCCGACCGGCGGTGCGGCGAGCAACCAACCGATGATGCGAACGATGAGCGACGGCCGAGCCAAACCGATGGTGCGAGCCGACAGCGATGGGGGAGGCATGGTGTCCATGCAGGAATGTAGGACTCTACCCTGACCCATGCCCTATTGCTCCCCTGTTGCCGGGTGCTTGTTCCTCATGGTCGTGGGCTTGCTCGCCCGCTTTGCCGATCCTGCACATGGGCAACCGCAACCTCAGGGACCGGCACCGGCACCGGCTCCACCCGCTTACAAGCTCTCGACCGAGACCGGCCCGCTGCGAATAGGCATCATCGGCCTCGTGCACGGCCATGTCGAAGGGCTGCTCTGGCAGGCCTCGCATCGTGCTGACCTCAAGATCGTCGGCATCGCCGAGCCCGACCGCGCTGTGTTCGATCGACTGGCGGCCAAATACAAACTCGACCCGGAACTTTACCACGCGACCACGACGGCCATGCTCGACGCCGTCAAGCCCGAGGCCGTAAGTGTCATGTCGTCGATCAAGGATCATCTGCCCGCCGTGGAGGCCTGCGCCCCCCGGGGCGTTCATGTGCTGCTCGAGAAGCCCCTCGCGTTCTTGAAGCAGGATGCCCGGCACATCGATTCGCTCGCCCGCGAGCACCGCGTGCTGATCCTGACCAACTTCGAGACCAGTTGGTACGCGTCGGTCCGGGAGGCCAAGCGAATGGTCGAGTCGGGCGAGCGTGCCCCAATCCGCCGCATGGTCTTTCGGCACGGGCACAAGGGCCCCAAAGAAATCGGCTGCTCGCAAGAGTTCCTGGCGTGGCTCACCGACCCGGCGCAGAACGGTGGGGGCGCCATCGTCGATTTCGGCTGCTACGGCGCGGTGCTTTCTACCTGGCTCATGAACGGCCAGCGCCCCACAAGCATCACCGCCAGCGCGGCTTCGCTCAAACCCGGCCTTTACCCCAATGTCGATGACGATGCCACCATCATCCTCACCTACCCCACCGCCACCGCCGTGATCCAGGCCTCATGGGCGTGGACGCACGACAACAAGGAGATGGACATCTACACCGAGCGCGGCTCGATCCACGCCGCCAAGTGGGACGACCTGCACGTTCGCGAAGAGAACGCGCCGGCCAAGGCGATCAAGCCGCAGGCCAAAGCGGCTCATCTTGAGAACGAGTGGACCTACCTCCGCAAAGTGGTGCGGGGCGAGTGCGCGGTCGATCCGCTTTCAAGCCTCGAGTTCAACGTCATCGTCGCAGAAATACTGGACGAAGCCCGCCGCGTGAGCGGCAAAGCGAGCACGCGATAACCAGCGTGATACGTCCCCCAGGGCCGCATCCGCTCGTCCTTCCGCGCGGCTTGTCCCCCCGCCGCCCTCACCCCTCCCCAAAATAACTCCGCGTCAGCGGATCCGCCCTTAGCGTTGCCAGTGCGTGATGCAGCCGCGACTTCACCGTGCCCGTCGGAATCGAGAGAGCCGCGCCGATTTCTTCCATGGTCATGGCGTGCACAAACCGCATGAGCACCACTTCGCGCTGGGGTTCGGGAAGGCATGAGAGCACGGCGGCGAGGCCGGCGCGGCGGGGGTCGGCGGGATCGGCGCTGGTATTTGCTAGCCCCTCGGCGGCCGTGGTGGGGGGCGGAGTGCCGACGACGGTGTCGAGTTCGCTGGCGTCTTGACCGCCGCGGGCGAGCTTCATGGTTTTGCGGTTGCGGCGCTGGGCCATCGCGTTGTGCTTGACGACGGGGTAGAGAAACGTTGTCAGGCGGGCGGTGAGTACGAAGCCCGGGAACTTCGAGAGCAGGTAGGTGAACGTCTCGGCGGCCACGTCGGCGGCGTCGGCCTCGTCGGCGGTGAAGCGCAGGGCAAGGCGGAACGTCCACTCGCTGTGACGCCGGTAGAGTGCTTCAAAAGCGCGCTCATCGCCGCCGTTGATGGCGGCGACGAGGGCTTCGTCAGTACGTGGGTCTTGAGTAGTCACGCCGGAGAGGGATGAACAATTGCCACAAACAGCCAATCGGCACCGCTCACACAATCCGTGGATCAACCCAGCGGTAGAGGACGTCCACCACGAGGTTGAAGAGGATGAGGAGCGTCGCGTAGACGAGCACGACACCGAGAATCAGGAACAGATCTTTGTTCAGCACCGCATCGACAAAGTGCTGTCCCATGCCGGGAATGCTGAAGACCTTCTCGACCACGAAGCTGCCGGTCATGGCGAGCGCCGCGGCGGGGCCGAGATAGCTCAGCACGGGCAGGAACGCGTTGCGGAGCGCGTGGTGGATCACGACTCGCGGCATGGAAGCGCCCTTGGCCCGGGCGGTGCGAACGTAGTCTGATGCCAGCACCTCGATCATGCCCATCCGCGTGAGGCGGGCGATATATGCCGCGGGCGGGAGCGAGAGCGTGAGGGCGGGCATGATTGATCCGGCGAGGCCGATTCCGGCCGAGGGCAGCCACTTGAGCCACACGGCAAACACCATGAGGAAGAGCGTTCCGATTACAAAGTTGGGCACGCTGATGCCGACGAGGGCCAGCGCGAAGCTGGCGTGGTCGGCCGGTGAGCCGGGCCGAAGGGCCCCGATGATTCCCGCGCCCAGACCGATGACGAGGGCCAGTAAAATGGCGGCGGCGCCCAAGGTCATGGAGACGGGGAGCGAATCGGCGACGATCGAACTGACGCGCTGATCGGTGTGCCGAAGGCTGGGGCCGAGGTCAAACACAGGACGCGGGGGGAGGGCTTTGCCGGCTGCCAGGGCCGCCTCACGGCGGGCGCGGGCGGTGGGCGAAAGGCTCTCTACGGCGTACTTGAGCCCGGTGGCGTTATAGATGTAGCTGCTGGCGAAGCCGGCAAAGTCATCGAGTTGATACTGGGCCTTCATGGCCTGAAGCACCTCGGCGCTGGGGCGGCGGCCGACCGGGCGCTCGAGCGGGTTGCCCGGCACCAGCCACGCCAGTGTGAGCGTGATGGCCAACACCGCACCCAGAATGAGCGGAAGCTGCAGCAGTCGTGTCACAATCAGTCGGAGCATGCGTGCATTCGGTCGTCGGCCGCATTGTTCAGCCGTCCATTATCGGTCACCATCGCGGGGCGGAATCATTGCCCATCCGGACGGGGCGGCACGACCGATTCTCCCAAGGTGGCCGAGGCGCGATTACTATCCCGCGTCGGGCCAGTTGACGGGATGCCCCGCGGCGCGCATCTCGCAAGCGGTGCGGTCTGGGCACGATCATTCCTCTTTTCGGCTTATTCCATTCATGGTAAACCACCCCTCAAACCACTCCCGTCGTGACTTTCTCCGCCTCGCCGCTTCGGTTTCGGCCGCGGCGGGCGGCGGGCTTGGCCTGGCCAGTGTTGCTGCGGCGGGCACGCGGGCGCGCCTGGGGGCTGCCCCCCGGCCCGCGAGCGCCCCGCTGAAGATCCTGATTCTGGGTGGGACGGCGTTCCTTGGGCCGGCGATTATCGATGCCGCCAGGGCCCGGGGTCACAGCATTACGACGTTCAACCGCGGCCGAACCGAGAAGCGCAAGGGCGTTGCCGTGGATGCTGAAGAGAAACTCGTTGGCAATCGTGACCCGGACAAGCACGCCGCGACCAAGTATGTGGACGGCAAGGATGTGGATGACACCGATTCGCCCAAGGGCCTCAGCCAGCTTGAGGGCCACACGTGGGACGCGGTGGTGGATACCTCGGGCTACGCGCCCCGCATCGTGAAGGCCTCGGCGGAGTTCCTGAGCAAGTCTGTCAAGCAATACGTCTTCATCTCGAGCATTTCGGCCTACAAGCAAAACGACAAGGTCGGGGCCGATGAAACCTCGCCCGTGGCCACCATGGCCGACGAGACCATCGAAGAGATGGGGGCCGGGTTTGCAAACTATGGCCCGCTCAAGGCCCTGTGCGAGCAGGCCGCCGAGAAAGCCATGGCCGGCCGCGTCACCAACATTCGCCCGGGGTTCATTGTGGGACCGGAGGATGCCACCGACCGCTTCACGTACTGGCCGATCCGCATCGATCGGGGCGGCGAGGTGCTGGTGCCCGGCTCGCCGAGCGACCTCATCCAGATCATCGACGTGCGCGACCTGGGCGAGTGGATCGTGCACTGCATCGAGGCGAAGGTGGTCGGCGTGTTCAACGCCTGCGGGCCGGAGAAGAAGCTGGCCTGGGGCGATGTGCTGGAAGCGTGCCGCCAGAACAGCGAAGGGGGCAAGAAGTCCAAGCTCATCTGGATTGCGACCTCGCAGTTTGAAGCCATCGGCGTGCCCCAGGGCACGTTTCCCATCTGGGTTCCGCCCGAGGGCGAGTCGGCCGGTTTCCATACCTATTCAATCGCGCGGGCTGTCGCGGCGGGCCTGAAGTTCCGGCCCTATCAACAGACCTGCAAAGACCTGCTGACGTGGTGGCCCAAGGAAGTGGAACGCCGCCGCACCGCGGGCGAGCGCCAAGTGGCCGAAGCCAAGAAAGACGGACGGCCCGAGCCCAAGTTGCCCCCGGCCGATCAGCTCCGCGCCGGCCCGCAGGCGGCGACGGAAGCAGAACTGCTCGCCAAGATTGCCAAAACGGCAACTTCAAGCCCGGCTCCCGCCGAGACGACCCCCCCCGCCGACCCCAAAGGGAAATAAGGAACGCAGCTGACCACCGCGATTACCCGTCCACCCCTCGATTCAGGCCCCCCGCCGCGATCCCGCATCCGGGGTGGGAACACCGCGCTTTCGACTGGTGAGCGGCTGGTCGCCGCCATCGTGGCCGGGTGCTCGCTGGGGCTCTTGGTGGTCGCCGCCACCCTGCGGGCCGACCCGTCGGGGTCGGGAACGCATCAGCAACTGGGCCTGCCCGCCTGCGGCTGGATGGCCATGTTCAACCGCCCCTGCCCGGCCTGCGGCATGACGACGGCGTTTGCCCATGCCGCGACCGGGAATTTGGTCGCCGCGACCCTTGCCCAGCCTTTCGGCGCCGCCTTGGCGGTCACGGTGGCGGTCGCCTTTTGGGTGGGGGCGTTTGCCGCCGTCACGGGTTCGCCGGCGGTGAAGCTGTTTGGCAAACTGCTCATGCCGCGCTTTCTTTGGGTGTTTGGTGCGTTCTGGGCGCTCTCTTGGGCGTATAAAGTTGCCGTCCATCGGCCCTGATCTCAGGGCCGACTCGGGCGGCCCTGCCGGCTGCCTGGGCCCTGTCCCTCGGTCAAGGTCCGCCCGCATGCCCACTTCGATCCTTCGATCCTTTTTTTTCCGGCTCGTGTCGCTGGCGACAGTTGTGCCGTTCCTGTTGCTCGCCCCGTTGATGGGCGGGTGCCAGGCCATCGGTGCGCTCGCCGCGTCGTACGAAGCCACGGGCTCACACGAAGTTGAGCCCAAGTATGACGGGCTCGACCAGAAGTCGTTCGCGGTGGTGGTGCGCGCCTCGCAGCTCATTCAGGCCGACTTCCCGGAAGTGGTCATCAAGGTATCGATCGATGCAGCGGAGCGGCTCAAGGCCAACGTGAACGCGTCGGGCTATGTGCCGGGCGATCGTGTGGTCGACTATCTCTACAACCACCCCCGGTGGGTGGCTCGCCCGCTTGACGAGGTCGCCAAAGCGCTGGGCGTCGATCGCGTTATTTATGTCGAGATTAACGAGTATCGCCTGCAGGACATGGGCAACTCATATCTCTGGGACGGCGTAGCCAGCGCCATGGTGGGCGTGATCGAGGCTGATTCGGCCACGCCTGAAGAGTTTGCGTACCGCACCCAGGTACGTGTGACGTTCCCTGACAGCAAAAACGCGGGCGCGAGCGATTTGCCGCGTGCCGCGGTGAACACCGAACTGGCCCGCCGGCTAATTGATCGTGTGACGTGGCTGTTCTATACCCACGAGGAGCTTAACCGTGCCAAGTACTAAAAATTGGTGCAGCGCGGCGCTGCTGCCGGTGGCGTTGGTGACCTGCGCTGTGCTGGCTGGGGCTGGGCTGGCGGGGTGCAACATCCTCGGTGCCGCGGCATACATCTACAACGGCCCGCAGAAAGACCCGGCGGTGTTCATGCTTCCGCCTGAGAAGATTACAGTGGTGTTCATTGACGATCGGGCATCGCAGGCTTCGCGGGTGGTTCGCACGGCCATGGGCACAACGGCCGAGAAAGCGCTGCTCGAGAATAAGATCGTGGCGGACATGGTTGAATCCAAGGCGGTGCAGCTTGTCACCAGTCGCGAGAAGGACAAGAGACTGCTGACGAAGGCCGCCGTCGGCAAGGCGGTTGGCGCTCAGACCGTCATCTACGCGTTTGTTGATTACTTCGCGCTTTCGAGCGACGGCCAGACGTATTCGCCGCTCGCCAAGCTCCGCGTGAGCGTGATCGACGTTGAAACCGGCAAACGCCTGTTCCCGCCGCCTGATCAGGCCGACGAGTATTTCCCGCTCAATGTGACCATTCCCGCCCAGACCGGGGCGACGCCGGGCTCGGTGAGCGCCATCTCGCAGGCCGAGATCGGCTTCGGGCGGGTGGTCGGCACCGCCATCGCCGAGATGTTCTACGACCATGTGCCCACCAGCAACCCCGATGTTTCCGGGAGCGGAAAGGGCGAGTAGGCTCGCCGCCTGCTTCGCTCTTGACCATCAGCCGTGCTGAGCCCCGAGATTCATGTTGTTGATTCGCGCGACGGTGAAGGACCGCTCCTCGCCTATGGTGCCGCGCTGGCGGCGAGGATGCGTGGCGGTCTGGCCGCTCCGCGCTGCGTTGATGTTCGACTCCGGGGCAGGTTTCTCGCCGCCAAGGACCTTTATCTTGCGGCTCGTGCGGGCGCGACGGCGTTTACCTGCTGGTCGCCGGGTGCGGTTCGGGCGGCCCTGCTGGGCGTGCCCGCGGGCCGCACGCTGCGGGCCCACCTTGATCACGCGCCGGACTTTTCGCCCCGCGAACTAGCGCGGCTTCGGGCCCGGGCCACGATTGTGGCGCCTGCGCCTGTGGCCCGCCACTTTGAGGCCCTGGGCGTGAGCGCGATTGCAGCGCCGTTCAACGTGCCCCGCGCGCCAACGCCGGGCGCGGCGGCCAAGGCTGCGCTGCGCGAACGGTTGGGCCTTCCGCAGGCGGCGTGCGTGCTGCTCTTGCTGGCCGATCCGCCCTCATCGGGCGAGGCGCGACGGTTCATTCACGAGTGCGGCACGCTCATAGTGGGGGGCTTCCCGGTCACGGGGCTCATGCCCCGGGCCTTCGGCATGGCTCGCGCAGCACGGCTCTACGAGTCGCTCCTGCGGTTTATTCCCATTGTGGTGTTTGAGGGCCCGCTGACGGCGGCGGCGCCCGCGGCGGATCTGGTCGTGTGGCGGCCCGCCAAGCTCAACTGTCCGGGTGGGTTCCTGGCTGCGCATCTTGCTGGCACGCACGCCAGCCCGGGGCTCCGGGTGGTTTCGCCGGCCACGCCGCTGACGGCTGAGATTGGCCGAACCGCCGCCATTACGCTCGCCCAAGGTCACCAGCCGAGCGATGGCCCGCACACCGACGAGCACCACGCCATGTGCCGCGAGCTTTCGCGGATTGTGGATCCGACGTATCTGCCCGATGGTGCCACCTCGCCCGCTCTGGCGTTCGGGGCCAGCGGGGCATTTGCGCCGGCGCACGGCTAATCTTTCGTTCTGTCGTTTCTCATGCACTGACCGCGCCGAACTGCAACGCTCCGATCTGCCACTCAACGCTCTGCCATGCAACCAACTGGGCTTCTTTTCGTCTGTCTTGGCAACATCTGCCGCTCGCCCATGGCCAAAGCCATCTTTGAAGACCTGGCCACCCAGCGCGGCGTGCGCGAGCAACTCGAGATTGATTCCTGTGGCACCGGCCACTGGCACGTGGGTGATGATGCCGATCCGCGGACGCGCAAAACACTTGGTGAGCATGGGGTATCGCTCCAGCACGTGGTTCGACAGATCCGGCCCATGGTCGATTTTGACGCGTTTGACTTCATTCTCGCCATGGATGTGCAGAATCGGGTGGATTTGATCGCGCTCGGGGCCCCCGCCGAGAAAGTGCGCCTCATACGCTCGTTCGACCCGTCTTTCGCCCACGTGCCCGATGCGGATCGCCAGGTGCCCGACCCATACCTCGGCGGCCAGTCCGGCTTTGAGAGTGTCTTTGCCATGCTTATTCCCGCATGCACCGGATTGCTTAACCATGTTCTTGCCACGCGCGGCACCACGTCCCTCCCCACCGGCATAAAGCCCGAACCGAGGCGTGCCTTTACGCTCATTGAGTTGCTGGTGGTCATTGCCATCATCGCGCTCTTGGTAGGCATTCTGCTCCCCGCGCTGGGCGCGGCCCGCGCGGCGGTCAAGGCGGTTGCATGCACCACGCGCTTGCAGCAACTGGGGCTGGCGACGCGGATGTATCTTGATGAGAACAAGGACTGCCTGCCGCAGATGCGGATCAACTTTGGCGAGGGCTCGGCCAACATCGGGGCGCTCTTTGGGGGCAAGAAGGGAACGCTGCCGGTGTACGGCATCAATGAATATGGCGCTGAGCGACGCCCGCTGAACCGCTACGTGGTCTCCGGGGCGGTTCCGCCCGATTCCTCTGCTGACCCGTTCGAGATCGACGCGTTCCGCTCACCGTGCGATATCGGCGGCAACATCCCCGGCATCGGCCAGGTGAGTTCGATGTACGACCTGCTGGGCTCGAGCTACACGCTCAATGACCACGGCCTGCAAAGCGAGCAGGCGGCCACGCTGGTGCCCCTCGCGGGCGGCAAGATGCCCTTGATCGACACGCCGACCAAGACTTGGGTGCTGGGGCCGCACCCGATCTACAACTTCCAGGAAGACGGTGACCGCGGCCTGCGCTGGTACAGCCGAAAAGACGCGGTTGCGGCGAACTTGCTGTTTGCCGATAGCCATGTGGGGACCGGGCTGCCGGTGCCAAAGGGCGTTGTGAACACGACGGGCGACTACACGTTCATGCCGCGGGCGAACTGGTTTGATGGCCAGTGAGCGGGCGGAGTGAGCGGGCGGGGGACTTCGCGATGGCACCAAAAATCCCCGCGTTCGGTGTGCGGAGTCTTGACTGTGATGTTGATGGTCCGCCGTTGATGGCTCGCCGGGTTTACTTGCTGCCGACTTTCACGTCGATGGTGTGGGGAAACTGCGGGTCGGCTTTCTCGAAGAGCGATTTGAGCTGCGCTAGTTCGGCGGCGTTCTTCACCGATCCCGTCACGAGTACCGATTTGCTATCTTCGCTCGGCTGCAGGTTCACTTGCAGGAAACCTTCATACGGAAAGGTCGCATGAACCTGGTTAATGAACTCGCGTGCCGGATCTCTCATCACCACCTCGCCGCCGCCGAAGCTGATCGACGAAAAGATAATGACTCCAGCCACCAAAAGCGCCGCTGCCGCGCCGATGATCTTGATCTTGTTGGCGTTCAAATCATTCCGGGAAAACAGGTCGGCGATGCCCATTGGTGCTCCGCGCGGGTGGGGGTGGGTGGAAGGGGTTGAACTGAGTAAACGCGTTTCGATGCCAGCAGTCAAGATGCGCGGCGCACGTCGTCGCCGTCTCCAAATAAAAAACCCCGATCATCGCTGACCGGGGTTTGTATCAAGCACATCTCAAATCAGCGGCGAGCCACGAAATTCCAGTCGGCGCGGGTCGCATAGGGCGACCACATCCGCATGTCTCGCATCTCTTCAAGCTTCTTCAAATCGGCGTGCCCGTCGGTGAATGACGTCACGGCCTTCCCGAAGAACTTGGGGTTCACCATGCCGATTGAACGAGGAACAGTCACACCCTCGCGGAAGTTGTTGCTGCTGCTCCAGCCACCGCTAAGCGCCATGCCCGAGCCGCGACCCCACGGGTGCGGACGCGGGGGAAGGACCGACCACCAACCCTGTTGAATGATGCCGGTGTCGACCGGCTCCATCCACCAGCTGCCGAACGAACCCGTTGGGGCGATATCACCACCACGGGAAGAGCAGAATAGAAGCACCGATGCGGGGTTGGGAATATCGTCATCGCGCTGGGCGTAGAACATGCCACCACCACTGAACGGGTTGCCGGTGGGCTGTCCATTTGGGCCCATGCGCTGGAACGCACCGTACGTGTACGCGCCGCCGAGGTACACGGCGTTATACCCAAAGGTCGGGTGGGCACCGTACGCGGCCGCGATTGAGTTCGAGGAATAATCCGTATATGTGCCATCGTTGTTTGTCGTGGCCCAAGGGCGACGATCAAAGTTTGCTTGCGTCGGCGCGTCAATCTGCATTTCTGATGGCTTCATACCCGTGGCGCTGAGGAAGTGCCACGTCCAAATCTTGGCGATCGAGTGGTGCAGGTAGCGCTCGGGATTGGGGAACGGGTTCGTAGGTCGCAGGCAATAGGCGTTGCTGCTGTGAATCCAGTCCCAGTGGGGGGCCGAGGGAAGAATCGCGCCGGCGTAATCGGTGTTGTAGTTGGCCCAAGCCTGCGACTGCTGCTTGATGGCCGCGAGGTGTTTGGTCATCTTCGCGGTTTGGCGGGCCTGGCCGAGGGCCGGCAGCAGAATCGCCACGAGCAGCGCGATGATCGCGATGACCACCAGCAACTCAATCAGAGTGAATGCGGAGCGAGCAGAACGCAGGGACATAAACGATGCTCCTTCTTGCAGGCGAGCGCGGCCTCAGAACGAGGCAGCGTGCGAGTGGACCCGCTGCGAGAGTGCCGGAAGAGTATTCCGAAAACCCCGTAGCGACTTTCAGGCCCGGATTTTCGAGTCACGAAGAGTTTCAGACTCAGTTCCGAGGCTCGAACTCGGCCGGGGAACCCCGACCGGCACAAAATACCTATGAGAGAGACTAACACAAGCAAGATGACGGTGCAACTGGTTCCCGGCATAAAAGGTAGAGAATCTGCCTCCGGCATAGAAATCGGGAAACTCCCCGACACGCCCGACCGTTGCGACCACAAGTGTTATCGGTGATTTGCACGCAGGTTGCGGAGTCCGACCGGTAGCCAAACGGAAACTGACTGGCCTGCCGATGGCGGTGCGCTGGAGTGTGCGTTTTTTGTTTGGTGTCGGGCGCGATTGGCAGAAGCGTGCACACTGCTTGCCGGGCTTAGCGGGTGATCCTTCCCTCCCACGCCACGCCCGGTGTGTAGCCGACCAATTCGTAAAGCTCCTTGCGTGTCTGCATGCCGCTCAGGAGCGGCTCGGCGGTGCCCTGGCTTTTGAGCGTGCGGAGCGCGGCCGTGACTGCTCCCATGGCCACCCGCAAGAGCGTCACCGGGTAGATCACGACGTTGTAGCCCATTGCGGCGAAGGCCGCCAGCGTGATCATCGGGGTCTTGCCGAACTCGGTCATGTTGGCCAGCAGGAGTGATCTGGGGTGCGTGGTACGCAATACTTTGGCAAAGCGGGCGAACTCGTCCTCACTGGCCAGTCCTTCGGGGAAGATCATCTCGGCGCCGGCATCGAGATAGGCCCGTGCCCTGGCCACGGCGGCGTCAAAGCCCTCGACGCCGCGGGCATCGGTGCGGGCGCAGATGACCATGGCGGGGGCGGTGAGCCCGCGGACGTTGGCCATGTCACTGGCGGCCTTGGCGGCCCATTGCACCTTCTCGACCATGTGATCAGTAGTCACGAGCGCTTTGCCGTCAAGATGGCCGCAGCGCTTAGGAAACTGCTGATCTTCAAGGTGCAGGCCTGCCGCGCCGGCGTTTGCGTATTCAAGCACAGTTCGGCGCACCATCTCGGCCTCGCCGAACCCGGTATCGGCATCGGCAATGACGGGCAGGCCGCTGGCGGCGGCGACTTCGGCGATGGTTTTGGCGAAGTGATCGAGCGTCAGCAGGCCGACATCCGGCACGCCGAAGGCGACGCTGGTGGCAGCGCCGGAGACGTAGCAGGCCGCGAAGCCCTCAGCGGCGACGGCTTTGGCGACCAGGCCGTTAAACGCCCCGGGCGCGGCGATGCAGCGCCCCGGCGCACGGTCAATCAACGAACGCAGGACGGCGGCGGGATTCGGGCTTGTCATGGCCCACAATAGCCCGATTGTGGGGTGGAATCGGGCGGTGTGGCCAGAGGCCGTTCCCCGCGCGCCCGCGCAGGTGTAGCGTTGTTCTTGTTCATTTGGCCTGCTGGGCCGAAACCAAACCCGTTCTCTTCCGATATACTTGTGGGCTCGCGGGCAGCTGCGGGCTCACTCAAAGAGTCAACTCCCGAAAGGTTCCTCATGCGCACGTCGTTTCCCGCTCTGACCGCCCTTGTGGCGGGCATGGCCGTCGCCCTTCCCTCCCTTGCTCTTCCCCCGATTCTGGATCGCGCGCCGACCGATGCGATGGTCACGATCACCATCCCCAAGCTCTCCGGCTTTGAGAAGGATGTCACGAATCTCGCCACCGTCATGGGTCTTCCCGGAGCCGGGATGGGCCTTGAGGGCCTGCTTTCGATGATGGGCATCGAGAACGGTGTGAACATGGACGGCGCGCTGTGCATCTGCATCTTCCCGCCCAAGGAAGGCGCCACCGAGCCCAACGTGATCGTGCTTGCTCCCGTCTCCAGCTACAAAGACTTCTTGGGCAACTTCGGTGTTGAGCCCAAGGAAGGCGGCGTCGATTCGATCATGATCCAGGGCGAAGACCAGTTCGCCAAGAACATCGGTGAGGGGTACGCGGCGTTCAGCCCGACCAAGGCGTCGATCGAGGCGTTCACCGGCAAGCCCGGCAGCGCGGCGGCGTTCAAGACCATGATCGGCAAGAAGGCCGATGCGATCACCGACACGGCCGACCTGAGTGTGATCGTGAACGCGGCCATGGCGCGGCCGATCGTTGAAAGGGCCATCAAGGAACAGATGGATCGCGCTGCTGAAATGGGCATGCCCGGCGGCGGCGAAGCGGGTCCGGAAATGATGAAGAAGGTCTTTGACAACTCGACGGCATTTATCGCCTCGTTTGATGCCAACAGCGCGGGGCTGGGGCTCGATTTCTGCATCGCCGCCAAGCCCGAGGGTGAGTTCGGCCCGTACCTCAAGGCCGAGGGCAAGGCCAACAACCTGCTGAGCAAACTCCCCGGCGGCAACTACCTCATCGCGGCGGCGCTTGATACGTCCTCATCCGACTTCAAAGCCCTCGCCAAGCAGATCATGGCCATGCTCCCCAAGGACCAGATGGGCGATGCTGCTGACCAGATCGAGCAGTTCAAGAAGCAGATTGATGTGGTGAACGGCCAAGCCGCAGTCATCGGGTTTGCGCCCGGTGGGCTCTCGACGGGTCTGCTCGCGAGCACAGTGAACTACACGGCAACCAACGATCAGGCCGCGGTGATTGGCTCGACCAAGAACATGATCGATGCGGTGACCAAGGCCGACAAGGGCACGGGCATGTTTGAAGCCGGTGGGGCGGAAGTCGCCGGCCAGAAGGTGGACGTGTACGAGCTCAAGTTCAAGGCCGATGACGAGAACCCGGCGGCGGCCCAGGTCATGAGCGCCATGTTCGGCGGCGGCGGGCTGTCGGGCTACATCGCCAAAGTTGACGGCGGCGTGCTCAAGACGTTTGCCAAGAACTCGAAACTCATGGCCGAGGCAATGAAGGCCGCCAAGGGCGAAAACTCGCTGGCCAAGGACCCCGCCATCGAGCAGATCGGCGGCAAGCTTCCCAAGGGTCGCGTGGCCGAGCTCTACATCCATCCCAAGGCCGTGCTGGACACCATCAAGCCGCTGGCAGGGCCATTTGTGCCCCAGATTGGCCAGCTTGAGATTCCCAAGAACCTGCCGCCGATGGGATTGGCGGTTTCCCCGGGCGATTTCACGCTCCAGTCCTCGATTTACCTTCCTGCCGCCCTGCTGAAGTTCATTGCCGAAACGGCCCAAACGTTCGGGAATGGTCAGGGTGAACAAGGAAATGATGGTGGACAACCTGCTTTCTGACGATATACTTGAGTAAGTGGTATACTCTGCCACTCAACTTTGCACCCCCCCCCGAGGCCCCGCTGGCGTTATGTCGCGGGGCCTCTTTCTTTTTGCACTCTTCGCGGGCCATTTTTGGCGGGCATGTACCCGCCTAGCGTGAAATCGTTTTCACTGAAGAGACTGGTTTTCTCGTACGAACTTGTACCCTGCAGCGCCATGCGTTCTCACATTTTCAGGCGTGATTCAACAGCTGCCCACATCCTGGACCTTGGCCCCGAGCCGTGTTTTGCCGCTCGACGGCGTCGCCATCATGGCGATTCTCAATGTCACGCCCGACAGTTTTTCAGATGGCGGAACGATTGCCAACCCGAACGCGGCGGCGGAGGCGGCCTGCGCCGCGGTGAACGCGGGTGCGGCGATTCTTGATATCGGCGGCGAATCAACGCGGCCGGGTGCGCTGCGGGTGGAGGCCAGCGAACAGATTCTGCGAGTGGTGCCGGCCATCAGGGCGATTCGCGCCGCGTGCGGGCCACGACCGTTTATCACGATTGACACCACCTCGGCGGAGGTGGCGAGCGCGGCGCTCGAGACCGGCGCGGATGCCATCAACGATGTTTCGGCCGGCCTCGATGATCCGGGCATGCTGGCGCTCGCGGCGGCGAAGCGCTGCGGTATTGTGCTCATGCATCGGCTGCGGCCGCCGGAGCGAGACTCGTACAGCGATCGGTACGCAACGGCGCCGGTGTACGCCAATGTGGCGGCGGAGGTTTGCAAACATCTGGCGGGTCGGGCGGATGCGGCGCTGAGGGCCGGAGTGGACCGCGCATCGATTGTGCTCGACCCCGGCTTGGGGTTTGGCAAAACCGTGGAGCAGAACCTGGCGCTCATCGGCCAAACAAGGGCGCTCACCGAACTTGGGTTCCCGGTCCTTTCGGGCCTGAGCCGCAAGAGCTTCACGGCCCGGGCGGGCGGGCTGGGTGCTGAGTCGCGGCCGGTTGATCGGCTGCCCGCCACGCTCGCGCTGTCGCTCATTTGCGCCCGGTTGGGGGCACGAATCCTCCGCGTGCACGATGTGCATTTGCACGCGGTGCTGCTGCACACAGCGGGGCTTTGAGATTTCAGGAACCCGAGAGTTTCAGTTCACGCTTGCGGGGAGGGTGCTGAGCAGATTGTCAATGACGGCATCGGCGCTCACGCCCTCGGCCTGGCTCTCGAAGTTCATGAGCAGGCGGTGGCGCAGGGCGGGCTGCGCGCCGAAGCGAATGTCGTCAATGCTCACCGTGGCGCGGCCGTCGAGCAGGGCCCGGCACTTGGCGGACAGCACCAGAGCTTGCGAGGCGCGGGGCGAGGCACCCATGCGCACATAGCGGGTGACCATGGGTGTGGCGAACGCGCCGTCGCCGAGCCCGGCGGCGGCGGGTTGCGTCGCGAGGGTGACGCGAACGGCGTAATCCTGCACATGGGGGGCGATGGCAACGCGGGCGATCAGGTCTTGATGGGCGACGAGCATGGCGCTGTCCATGCGCTTGTTGACTTCCTGCTGCGTGCCGGCGGTGGTGCGGTCGAGAATGAGAGCGAGTTCCTCGCGTTTGGCGTAACCGACCACGAGCTTGAAGAAGAAGCGGTCGAGCTGGGCTTCGGGGAGCGGGTAGGTGCCTTCCTGCTCGATGGGGTTCTGCGTGGCCATGACGAAGAACGGTCGCTCAAGGGTGTGCGTCTTACCGCCGACGGTGACGCTGCGCTCGGCCATGGCTTCAAGCAGGGCGGACTGGGTTTTGGGCGTGGCGCGGTTGATCTCATCGGCGAGCACCATCTGGGCGAAGATCGGTCCGCGCTGAAAGACAAACTGCCGCTGCACCCGGCCGGCAACTTCCTGCTCCATCACCACGGTGGTGCCGGTGATGTCGGCGGGCATGAGGTCGGGCGTGAACTGGATGCGGGTGAAGGAGAGATCGATGGCGCGGGCGAGGGTGCGGATGAGGAGCGTTTTTCCCAGGCCGGGGACGCCTTCAAGGAGCACGTGGCCGCCGCAGAAAAGGGCGGTGAGCACGCCCTCGATGACCTGCTCATGGCCCACGATGACCTTGGCGATCTCGTCGCGGACGGCGCGATAGTCGGTGCGGAACCGCTCGGCGGCGGCGAGAACTTCGGCCGCCGTGCCGGGGCGCGTGTTGATCTCGCCGGTTGGACTGCTGCTGCTCATAGTGGCGATAGTACGGCCATGGCCCAGCGGGTTACGGCTCAGCGCGTTACGGGGTGGGCGCGGGGTTCTGGATCGTCGCTTGGGCGGCCTGAAGCTCCGACTCCCAGCCGCCGCCGAGGGCCTTGTAGAGGGCGATGAGGTTCTGGGTGACGTCGCGCTCGCTGACAACCAGCGCATCTTGCGTCTGGAAGAGCTGGCGCTGCGAGTCGAGCACGCTTTGGAAGTCCGTGAGGCCCTTGCCATAGAGCGACTGCGAGATATCCACGGCGCGCTGGTTGGCGGTGACGGCCTCGCGGAGCCGGACGCGCCGGTCCTGCTCGCGCGAAAAGTTCACGAGCGCGGTCTCGACATCCTGCAGTGAGGTAAGCACGGCCTTTTCATACCTGGCCGCGGCCTGCTGCTCGCGGGCGGTTTGCACCTCGATGTTGCTGCGGATGCGGCCGCCCTGGAAGATCGGCCAGCGCACATCGGGGCCGATGAGCCAGTAGCGCGAGTTGCCCTCGGTCAGGTTGCCGATCTGGGCGCTCGAGAGCCCGAACTGGCCGGTGAGTGAGAACTTGGGGAACAGGTCGGCGGTCGCGACGCCGATGCGGGCCGTCGCGGCGGCGATGTCACGCTCGGCCTTGCGCACATCGGGCCGGCGGCGGAGGAGTTCGGAGGGCATCCCCACGGGCACCGTATCGGGCGAGCGGGGGATCTGCGCCGTGGGAGTGAGTTCATTGACGAGCTGGCCGGGCTGAACGCCAACCAGCACGGCGAGGCGGTAGATCGAGGCGCGAATGCCAGACTCAAACGGCGGGATGGCGGCCTGCGTGGTGGCGAGGTTGGATTCGGCGCGGGCGGTGTCAAGATCGCTGGTGAGGCCGGCGGCGCTGCGGGCCCGCGTGACGGTCAGCGTGTCGTTCTGGGCGCGAACGTTTTCCTGCGCGATGGCGAGGCGCGACTGGAAGGCGCGAAGCTCGGTGTAGTTGCGGGCGACTTCGGCGGCGAGCGAGACGAGCACATCGCGGCGCGACTCGACGGCGGCACCGATATCGGCATCGGCGGCCTCCACGCCACGGCGAATGCCACCGAACACATCGATTTCCCATGTGGCATCGAAGCCGGCGGTGTAGAGGTCTGCGCCGCCGTCATCTTCGCGGAAGGCGTCGTTGTTGTTACCGCCGCCGACGTTCTCGCTGCGGCGCGAGCGGTTGTAGCGGCCGGTGGCGTCGATCTTCGGAAGCCCGTCGGCGGCGGCGATGCCCCGGAGAGCGCGGGCCTCGCGGACGCGCGCGGAAGCCTCGGCGAGGTCGAGGTTGCCGTCAACGGCGCGATCGACCAGTGAGGTGAGCTGCGGGTCGCTCAGGTTGGTCCACCACGTTGCAAGGTTGGCCGCTTGCGCGGATTCGCCGCCGCCGAGTGGCGATGCCCACGCCTCGGGCATGGCGGTCTCGCGGGACTTGTAGTCTGGGCCGACGGTGCAGCCGCCGGCGAGGGCCAAAAGGGCAAGAGCGGTGAAGGAGGAAGTGCGGGCAGAAGTGGTCATGGGGAGTATCCGGCGAGAGTCTCGGGTGAGAGCGAGAGCGAAAGGCTGGCAAACGGTCGGGGCGTGCGGGTTTCTGTGCGTGCCTGGCTTACTTGGCCTGGGCGCCTTCGACATAAATGTCCATCTGCTGACCGACGTAGACCGCGAAGGCAGGGTCCTTGAAGGCGTAGAGCACTTGCAGCACACGGGTATCGACGCGTTCAGATGAGTCGCCCGTGAGCGAGCGCTTGGGGACCACGAAGGGCTCGATGCGGACGAAGGTGAGCTCGGTGCGAAGGGCGGAGTTGCCGCGGAGGTTGGCGCTGGCCTTGGCGCCGGGCTTGATCTTCCAGGCGTCGTTCTCGTCGATATCAACGCGCACGTGCAGCACATCGGTGTTGCCGAAGAGCATGAGCGGGGTGGTCAGCGGGCCGGCCTGGGCGAACTCGCCGGCGCGGATGTTCACCTGCAGCACGGTGCCGTCGACAGGGGCCTTGACGGTGAGGCGATCAAGATCTGTGCGGGCCGATTCGACCTGCGCCATCGCGGCCTGCACCTGGGCCTTGGCGGAATCCACCTGCGATTGCTGGATGGCGAGGTCGGGCTTCCAGGCGCCGGCGCGCATGAGCTCAAGCTGGGTTTTGGATTCCACAAGCCGTGCCTGCGCGGCCTGCACGGCAAAGCGGCGTTTGTCGATATCCTCACGGGCCACGGCCCGGGCGTCGGTCACGGACTCGATATTGCCGAGCTGGGCGCGAAGGTCAGAGAGCATGGCTTCCATCTCGCTGACCCTGGCCTCCATGGGCGGCAGCTCTTCCTTGCGGGGAAGGGCCCGGAGCTTGCCGAGATTCTCAGCAGCGATCATCTCGGCGGCCCGGGCGACGAGGAGCGAAGATTCGCGCACCAGCACCTCGGCGCGCTGGGAGCGGTCGTCGAGGGTGAAGAGCGGGTCGCCGGCCTTGGCTTTGTCGCCCCCCTTCACGAAGACCTTGGTCACGATTCCCGGCAGGTTGGTGCCGATGGCGATGTTCTGGGTGCTTGACTCAACGAGCCCGGCGCCGGCGATCGGCTGCTCATAGGGCGATTTGGCCGGGGGCGCCACGGGCTGGGCGGGCTCGACGGGGCGATTACTGGACTTGGCGGTATAGACGGCGAAAGCGACACCGGCGGCGGCGACGACGGGGATGATGATGTTTCGAATAACCATGTTCTACCTCTTGGATCAAACTCAACCAACACCACGGACTTGAGAGCGGGTTCAGTGCCCGGGAAGGGACGGGGGAGGTGCAGAGAACGGGGGCGGGTCATCGCCGCTTCCGGCTTTGAGTTCAACGATGCGGCCGTCATTCATTTTGGCGATGCGGTCGGCGAAGCCGAAGATGCGCGAGTCGTGGGTGACGATGACCAGGGCCCGGCCTTCCTGAAGCGCCATGTTCTTAAGTAGGCGCATGATGACGTGGCCCGTGTCGGCGTCGAGCGCGCTCGTGGGTTCGTCGCAAACGATCAGCCGCGGCTCGTGCACCAGCGCCCGCGCGATGGCGACGCGCTGCTGCTGACCGCCGGAGAGTTGGCTGGGGAGCGACTTCCAGCGGTCGCCCAAGCCCATTGTGCCGAGCATCTCACGCCCTTTGGCGACCGCGACGCGGCGCGAGTGACCGAGGATCATGAGAGGCACGGCGACGTTCTCGGCGGCGTTGAGCGTGGGAAGCAGGTTGAAGGCCTGGAAGACGAAGCCGATGTTGCTGCCGCGCCAAAGGGTTTTTTGCCGCTGGCTCATCTTGGCGAAGTCTTGTCCGAAGACATTGCACTCGCCGGAATCACGGTCGAGAATACCGGCGATAACGCTGATGAGCGTGGTCTTGCCGCATCCCGAGGGGCCGACGAGCATCAGCAACTCGCCCTTACGGATCGTAAGATCAACGCCGCGGAGGGCGATGACCTTGGAGTCACCCTCGCCGTAGTGCTTGGTGACACCCTGGCAGGCGATGGCCACATCATGTTGGACGGCGGTGGTGGTCATGTTTCATCGAGAGGTGGGGCGGGGGCAAAGAAGGACGCGTGGACGGCTGAGGAGTGAGCTCTTGAACACGATGGCGGGCTCGAGCAAGAGCACGCGGCTTGGGCGGCAAGGTCAGCCCTTGAACACGATGGCCGGCTCGAGGCGGATGACTTTGATGATGCTCAGGAGCGAGGCCAGGATGCAGATGATGGTGATGGCGCCGCCGGTGACAAACAGCGTTTGCCACAGGAGCCGGAACGCCAGTTCTGACCGGCCCGAGAGCAGGCCGAACATGGAGGCGAGCCCGACGCCGATGCCGTAGCCGATGACGCCGGTGACGACGGCCTGCAGGATGATCATGCCCAGTAGGCGGAGGTTGGTGGTGCCCATGGCTTTGAGGGCGCCGAACTGTTTGATGTTGTCGTGCGTGAACTGATAGAACGTCTGGCCCGCGATGGCGGTGCCCACGAGGAAGCCGAGGATGACAGCGATGCCGAAGTTGATAGGAATGCCCGTGTATTTCATGAAATAGACGACCGTCTTCCACGAGAAATCTGCCGCCGTGAGGGCCTGCAGGCGGCCGCCGCTCTCGGCCGCGATGCGATCGCAGAGGGTCTTCAGATCGACGCCCTGCTTGGCTTTGACAACGACGAACGACAGCAGCTTGCGCTCGCGCGGGGCGAACTGGGTCGCGCGCGAATACGTCGTGTAGATGACCGGCTGGCTCTGGAAAGTCCGGCTGACGCGGCAGATGCCGACAACGACGGCGCGCCGGTCGTTGAGCTCGAGCGTGTCGCCGATCTTCAGCGGCTCTGGCTTGGCCAGGGGGATGGGGTTGCCGGATGAATCCACCGGCATGCGGGCAAGCCGAGTGCCGGCGCCGACCTCGTCGACGATCACACCCTCGGCCATCCGCAGGTCCTCGAGCCGGCCCTGCACCATGGTGGGGGGCCCGCCAACGAGCGTGGCATCATCAAGGCCGATCACGTTGCACTGCTGAAAGTTACCGTTCTGAAGCCGGGCCTTGATGAGGCCCTTGTAGAGCGGCATGGCCCACTCAACGCCTTCGATGCCGCGGACACGGAGCAGTTGCGTGTCCTGCAGGGGTTTCACATCGTCGATGAACTGAACTTTGGAGTCCATCACCCAGATGTCGGGCAGGGCGGTGTCGGTGATGAAGCCAAAGGTGCGGGTCATAATGCCAACGAAGATCGAGGCCTGCTGGGTGATGAGCATGGAGGCGAAGGCGAGGCCCAGGATGATGCCGAAGTACTTGGCGCGGTCGCCCATGAGCATTTTGAGCGCAACGAAGTTCATGAAGAGGGCCCCTCCTTTGCCCGGGCGCGGCTGCGCGGAACGGACGGCGACTGCGCCGCGGCCATCACGCCCGCGATGCAAAAGCGGGTGATGTGCGCGGCGATGGCGGAACGCTCGCCAGGGCCGAAGTCCTGTTCTGGCATCAGGCGTTCGACAACCGGGCGACAGTGCTTATAGAAGAGGCACTGGCCCACCACCGAGCAGGCGCACCAGCGGAGCGATTGTGCGCAGAGCGGATGGCCGGCGCGGGTGGCAAGTTCTTGGAGCATCTCGCGCAAACGAAGGTGCTGGGGTTCAATGAATCGCTTGACGATTTCGTCGAGTGCCCCGGTTGGCTCGATCATCTCGCGAGCCATCAATCGACCATGCCACGCAGGCCGGCCGCCGCTTTCGTCGAGCAGTCGCTCAAGGAACATGGCGATGTAGGCGTGCAGTCGCTCTTCGACGGGCGCATGGGAGGGCACCTTGCCGCTCGGCGGATACTTCGCGATGGCGAGTGTGCCGGCGTGGGCGATGACGGCGTGATAAAGCCGTTCTTTGTCGCCGAAGTGATAGTTCACGGCCGCGATATTGGCACCGGCCTTGGCGCAGATTTCGCGAACGGTGGCCTCACGAAAGCCCCGGTCGGCGAAGACCTCGCCCGCAGCGTCAAGGAGGCGGATTTCGGTCTCGCCGGGGGTCGAGAAGGACGGCCCCGTGTGATCGTAAGTTTGGGCGGGTTCGGTGGGCATGGCTTCAAACGAGTGTATCAAACACTTGTTTGAAGTCAATCGAGCGTGGCATTCAGCCGTGTTTCCTGAAACCTTCCTTGGCCTGACGCAATCCAAACGATCTCTATGGTTGTGCCGCCACCGGCTCCGCTCCGTATGCTCTTAGCGGCCAACATGGCCTTCGCCGCCTCGACCAACGTTGGCTCAATCTCGTGAAAGACTTGCACAAAACCCGTCTGACTCGCTCGGACGCGCCGCACAGCCCGGCGCACAGGCCGCCGCGCCGGGGCTTGGTTGCGCACCACGAGTTCTGGCCGTCGTGGCTGTTCTACGCCCCGCTGATCCCATGGTGTGCGGCCCTCGCGCTCAAGGCCCGCCATCCGCTGGCGTTTCTGGCGGCCAACCCCGGCATAGAAAAAGGCGGCGGCTTCGTCAACGAGAGCAAGGCACGAATCATGGCGGCGCTGGCGCACGCGGGCGATGCGGCGTGCGCCACCGTGCTGATCGAGGCGCGCGCGGATGACGGACCGGCGCAGCGGGCCGCGCGGGTGATGGCGGCCATGCAGCGCGACGATCAGCTGGCGTTCCCGCTCATCTTGAAGCCCGATGCCGGTCAGCGCGGTTTCGCGGTGAAGTTGGCACGGAGCGAGGCCGACGTGCTGACCTACTTCGAGCTCGTGCGCGGCAAGGTCGTGGCGCAGCAGTATCACCCCGGACCGCAAGAGTGCGGCATTCTGTGGGTTCGTGACGAACGCGCAGCGCCCGCGGCAGGCTTCATCTTCGCCGTGACCAGGAAGGTGTTCCCACGCCTGACCGGCGATGGAACAAGCACACTGCGGGAACTCATCGAAGGGCACCCGCGCTACCGTCGGCAGGCGAGAATATTCCTCACGCGGTTCGCGGGCGAGCACGAGCGCGTGCTCGCCGCAGGCGAGAACCTTCGGCTCGCCGAGGCGGGTAATCACTGCCAGGGAACGCTGTTTTGCGATGGGGCCGACCTCATTACCCCCGCACTCTCGAGCGTGATTGACGAGATCTGCGACCGCTACCCCGGAGGCCTCGACTTTGGTCGCTTCGACATTCGCTACGAGTCTGACGACCGGCTGCGCGAGGGAAAGGGCTTTGCGATCGTGGAGATGAACGGCACATCGGCCGAGGCGACCAACCTCTACGACCCCTCGCGCGGACTGTTATGGTCGTATGGCGTGCTGTTTGGCCAGTGGAGGCACCTCTATCGGCTTGGCCGAGCGCGGATGAAACAGGGGCATCGACCGTGGTCGCTGGCGGCGCTCCGGGCGGAAATAAAAAAGCACTTTGGCGAGCGAAGCGGGTCGGCGGTGGCGGATTAATGCCCGAAATCGCAGGCGCTCACGAGACGAGCTGCGCGAACCACTGGAAGATCTCGGTGAGCGTCTCGCGGATGAGGGCCCAGAAGATGATGCACAGCGCGATCTGGATGACCGTGAGAAGGTGACCAAACAGGATGAGCAGGCCGTCTTCTTCAAGGAGCCCGACGGCATAAATGAGCAGCGGGGCGATGAAGATCCAGTTTGAGCCGGGGATTGGCAGCGGCAGTGCCAGACCGAGCGCTTGCAGCGTCACCGCCAGACCGATGACAATAAAGAGCGGAGGGCGTGTGAGCACCAGCAGCCGCGGCTTGACGAAACGCTCCATGCGTCGCGCCCACCGCGCCAGCGTGGTACCGAGCCAGTCCATCGTCTTGAGGGTGACCACGTGATCGCGAATGCGGCGGGGAAACCAGGGTTTGCGATAGCCGAGGATCATTTGGCCACCCAGGAGGGCGATGGCGAGGCCGAAAGGCACCGAAAGGCCGACGAACGGAATGGCGGTGAGGGAGAGCAGGGCGATCGCGAACCCGAATCCCGCGCGGCAGGTGAGGTCGAGAATATCGCCAATGTGGACGCCGGAGGGAATGCGGCCGGTTGAGGGTGATGCAGACGCAGTCGCGGGGGCGGGGGCCGAAGTGGGGGTGGCGGCGGCTGTCGCGGGTGCGGCAACAGGTGCGGCGTCGGTCGCGGTAGCCGAACCTCCATCAGTCGTGGCCGGCCCTTGATCGCCACTGGCGGCTGGCGACGGCGTTGGGGTGGGCGTGCCAGCCGGAGGGGCGACTTCTGGCGGACGCACGGCAAGCGAGGCAAGCTGGACGAGGACAGCGGAAAGTTGCACGAGGAGCGGGCTCCGGGCTGGCGGGTTGAGGGGCAGTGAAGGGGGGATCGTTAGGGGGCCAGCGGGGTTGGGACGACGATATGGAGAAAAGCCGGATCAACTAAGGTGCGTTTCAGCACAGAAACGCGTTTGCGTCACTGCTTGTGCGCATCTTGGGAGTTATTCGGTTTGACCTCAAGCGGGTTGTGTTCCCCCAAACTTGTCAGGCGAATCGCACCGGGTGGTGCCTGGGGGGGCCGGAGAAGGGCCCGGGAATGATCCCCTATTCGAGATTTGGCATGTGCTGCCCGGCACGGGGTGACAATGATCTAACGAAAAGAGTTCCAAGCCTCAGCTCGCAGCGCCGTGACGCCGCTGATGCCCGGATGTGTGGAGACTTCAATGCGCATTCTGATTGCCTATGACGGGTCCGAACTCGCTCGTGAATCTCTGGCCGAACTCGCCATGGCCGGACTACCCAAGGATGCAGAAGCGCTGGTCCTTTCGGTTCTGGACGGCTGGCTGCCGGCCGAAGAATCGCGCGACGGGCAGGCCGAGCAGGTGCTGCCAGGACTGCCGAAGATTCGCGCTGAGACGCGGGCAGCCGTGGAGCGCCAGCGGAAAACGGCCGAGGAGGGTGCAGCGCGGCTTCGGGCTCAGTTCCCTGGGTGGAAGGTGACGAGCGACGCGCTCGCGGATTCCCCGGCGTGGGCGATCATCAAACGTGCCGAGGGCCATGACGGCGGAGTCGGCGGCAAGCCCGCCGATCTGGTCGTTGTGGGTTCGCATGGATACGGCGGCTTCAAGCGCCTCGTGCTGGGCAGCGTGTCGCACAAGGTCGTGACTGAAGTTCAGTGCGCTGTTCGCATCGTGCGCTCGCGCGGCAAGACCCGCGATCCTTTGGTGAGCCCGCCGCGGATCGTGATCGGCGTCGACGGTTCTGAAGACTCCTTGGCGGCGGTGGATGCGGTCGCGGGGCGGACCTGGCCGCAAGGCACGCGGGTGCTCATCGCGACATTTGAGCAGCCGATTTTCATCGACGCGGGGATCGGCGGGCCGCACAGCGTGTGGGGCGGGTCTCCCGCAGAGTACTCGTCAATGGTCGGCGCCGAGTCGGTGGGCGAACAGATCGTGACGGCGGCGGCCGAACGGTTGCGCAAGCGGTGCCCAGCCGTCGAGATTTCGACGGTTGTCAAACTGGGTGACCCGAAGTACTCGCTTTTGGACGCCGCAGAAAACTGGGCCGACGGCAGCGTGAAAGGCGCCGACTGTATCGTGGTTGGCGCTGCCGGCGTCCGCGGCATTGAACGGTTCCTGCTGGGCAGCGTGTCCACGGCGGTGGCGATGGGGGCGCACTGCTCGGTGGAGATTGTGCATGCCTCGGCCGGCAAACAGTCCTGAGACGAAGGCGTTAGATGAAATCTCTGGCGTGGGTCATTGCGTGAGGTGCTTTCGCAGGCAATTTATGCGCATATCTCGCGGCGATCGGTGACAGCTTGAGCACAGCCGACGGATTCTTGCCCGTGGGGTGGCGAGGAGCGCGGAGATTGAGTAAACTGTTGGCTGGGAACGGAAGTTGGTTGTTGTCGGCACAAGAGAAAGAACTATGAATACGCGCACTTCAGCAATCGCAGGGCTTTTGGTTTTGGCGGCATGGTCGGGCATGGCCGATCGCGCGCTCGCAGATTTGGCGCCCGTGGCACAGTCGCGAACGATGCTGGCCCGCTCGCAAGGGGCGGTCTTCAATCCGAGCTTTGGCGGGTTCCTGGAATCGCAGACCAACGCCGTGTCATGGGCCGCGACCGGTTTCGGTCCGCCCGAGCAGACGGAGCTGTTGAGCGCGACGGGTTCGGGAACTTCAAACGGACAAACCTTCACCACGCAGAACTCGGTTCTTGGTCTGTTCGAGGTGACGGCATCGGGTTCGTCACGTAACGAAGGCTCGACACCGTCAACGACTGTGCCCGCGTCGGGCGGTGAGGGCAACTCGTTGTTCAGCTACACGTTTCTCGTCAGCGCACCGATGCAGGTGCGGCTGGTCGGGTTTGTGGCGCGGAGCGACTCGGGCATGGGATTCTCGCCGTTTGGAAACTCGACACAATCGGCGACCGTTCGGCTGGTGAATGGCGCGGGGACCGCGCTCGCTTCGCACGCAGTTCAGGCGGCTCCGTTCTACATCAACGTAGAGGCCGAGCACGTGGCCGGCGAGCCGTTTGATGATGTCTTTTCGCTCAGCGCCGGACAGTACACGATTGAGGCTCAGGCCCTTACGACACTCGTGAACGGCCGGGGTGCGTTGGTCTCGTTCGGCGAGTTCGACCTTCGGCTGACGGTCGTCCCGGGCCCAGCGGGCGCGGGGCTTTTGGCGTTGGCGGGTCTGGCCGCGGCGCGCCGCAGGCGCGCGATGGCGTGAGCGTGACGAAGGCGACGCTCGACTGCGAGTGAGGCGGCGGTCGAGCTGGCCGACTGAGTACACGGCTCAGCCGTGCGGCTCAGTTGTGCTGTTCAATCAGGCGACATAGTGAGCACGGCGATGAGAACGTCGTCATCGGCGGGCCCTGCCCGGTGGGCGGCGACGGCGGCCAGAAGGGCGGGGGCGAGTGCCGCAGCGCTGGGGCCGGTTTCGACAGCTCGCTGGAGAGCAGGGATGCCGAGCTCGTGGCCGGCGGCGTTCTTGCCTTCAATAGCGCCGTCGGTGTAGAGAATGAGCGATGCCCCTGCGGGAACATGGACATTGATCTCGCTGGCGGTGAACTCATCTGGCGCGAAGGGGCCGAGCATGGGGGCGGTGGAGTCGATGGTGGTGACGGCGCCGTTTGCAGCGCGGAGCAGGGGCGGCGGATGGCCGCCGATGCAGAGTGTGGCGCGTCCGTCGGTCGCGAGGCGGACGGCGACGGCGGTGGCGAAGACCGATTCGTCAGAGAAAGTGAGGTGGACGTAGCGATTGAGGGAGGTGATGAGGGAGGCTGGGGAAGCGGCGGGATTTTCAGCAAGGAGGCGTTTGAGTTCACCGTGGAGGCGATTGACGGCGAGGGCGGCGGCGACGCCGTGGCCGGTGACATCGGTAATGACGACGAGGAGCGAGCCATCGGCGGCGCGGGTGGCATCGAGATGATCGCCCCCGATCTGCCGCATCGGCTCGTAGGCATATTCCAACCTGATCGCGCCATCGCGGATCGGCTGCGGAAACAACCGCTCGTGCAGCCGTCGCGCAAACGCCATCTCGCGCTCCGCTTCCGCGTACCGCTCGCCGATGCGCCGCAGGCCAAGGAGTTCACGAAGGCCACTGGAGCGGAAAAAGGTGATGAGGACGCCGGGCACGCCGGCGGCGAAGGTGAGGCCGAGGCCGAGGTAACGGAAGTTGGCGGAATCGGTTCCAAAGAGCGAGGCGAGGAGCGTGACGGCCATCCAGGCGAGGGGCGCGACGAGGGCCTCCTTGACGGTCCACGGAACGATGAGTGCGGCCGTGGAGTGCACGAGCACCATGAAGATGACGAGGACGAAGATAGGGCCGAGGTTTCCTTCGAAGCCAAGGGGGCGGAGCACCTGGGTGAAGCCGCGGGCCAAGAGCTCGGCCGAAGGAGTCTGGCTGAGGACGGTTATGATGACGATCCAGTTGGTTCGCCTCACGAGGTTTTTGAGCGTGGCTTGCTGGAGACTTTTGCGGCGGATGCGGGGCATGACCATGAGGGCGATGCCAACCCAGAATCCGGTGAAGAGGCCGGGGTAGCTCGGGCCAGCGACCTGCTGCTTGAGGAGGAACGTGGCGATCCACCACTGGACGATGGCGAGAAGGATGATGATCGCGCCGACGACGGTGGCGAAGGTGGTGACACGGCGGCGGAGGAGTTCGAGCCGGGCGACATCGAGCTCGCGCTGAGAGAGCGAGGCGACGGTGGGTTTGGATGAGCGGGGTTCCAAGGTGGTCGGTATGAAAGAGGAGCGGGTATCGGGAGCGGCGGTGCGGACGAAGTGTTGGAACAAGCGGATGTTACTGGAAGGGGCGGAGATTGGCAAGGAGCGCGGGACTACCAAACGCGCGTCCGCCAGCCAGACGACACCGTCACCGCATTCGATCCTCGGGCGGCGGAGTTCACTGCCGCGGGCTCGATTCGAAGCGAGAGTGCTACACCGCTGATGACGGCAATTCACAAACGAAGTGGATGAGCCGGCCGCGGCCTTGGCGGTCTGATTCCGGCGCGGCGGCATCATCTGGCGAGACGCCCTGCGCTATAAAGCCGCAACGTTCGAGTATTTTGACCGACGCGATGTGACGCTCGAAGGTCGTGGCTTCGACGCGGGTGACCCCGGGCTGGCGAAACGCCCACTCAATTACCGCTCGGGCGGCCTCGGAAGCAAAGCCCTGGCCGAAGAAGGCGGGCAGCAGGCCGTAACCAAACAAGAGCGTTGGCGACGCTCCCCAACTGCCGCAACCGGCAGAGCCGATGAGGGTGGGCTCAGGACCGACGATGCCGGGCTTGGCGATGACATACCACCCGCACCAGCCGGTTTGGGTCGGGTCGGCGGTGAGTTTGGCGGCAATGGCACCTTGCACGTCGGCGAGGTCGACTGGGGGCCAGTCGCCAGGAATGGCGGCGCTGAGGAGCTGCGCAAAGCGAGCGCGATCGGCGATCGCAGCGGCGGCGGATTCGGCCGTGAAGGCGATGAGACGCAGGCGGGGGGTAAAGATTTCAAGCATGAGGTGCGGCGCGGGGCTATTTGGCGGGCGCAGCTGGCTTCTCCGGCGACTTCTCATCTTCCTTCGACATCATCTGGTCGAGCATGGTACCGAAGAGGGCGGTGGTGGCGCCGTCTTTGGTTGCGCCGGTGACGAGAACACGGGGAGTGATCTGGATGTCGCGCTCACCGATGATCTTGAGGACTTCGATCAGCGCGGCGTTGCTCTTGCCGATCTGGGCGGAGATGAGTTTGTAGGCATCGGCCTGCGCCGTCGCCTTGATCTCGACCGCCTTGGCTTCGGCCTGCGCCTCGATGAGCCGCTTCTTCTGATCCTCATCGGCGATCTTCACGGCGTAGGTCGCGGTGGCGAGCTTCTTTTCCTCTTCTGACTCTTGAGTGGAGCGGGCGAGTTCCTTCTTCTGCACCGACGCCTTTTGCTGCTCGATGGTGGTCAGCAGTTCCTGCTTGGCGATTTCGCGCTGGGTCTGCGTGTCCAGCAGTTTGCCGAGTGTTTCCTGATCGCCCACGTTGCCGATGCGCACGGCCGTGATGGTGACGCCGAAGCGGGCCATTTGCTGCACGAGCATGTGCAGCGACTGTTCCTCCTGCTTGGAGCGATCGTTGACGTAGTCGAGCGCTTTGACCTTCTCGGCGTTGTTGCGGAAGATGGCGCGAACGGCGGAGTTGAGCGCGTTGCGGAAGCGGTCGCCTTCGTCATCGCCCAGTTTGGCCACCACGATGGGGGCGTTCTCGGGCTCGATGTAGTACTCCACGCGAACGTCCACCGGGAACTGGAAGCCGTCGTTGGTCGTGACCTTGATCTCACGCTCGTCGCTCTGCTGGGCCTGGAAGAGCCCGGTCTGGCGGGCCGAGGCCTTGCTTGCCTCAGTCGGCGCTACGGAAACGGGGTTGCTCGCATGCGCCGCGGTGTAGTGGGCGATCATCTGGGTGGTCCAGATCTCCGTGACGCTGAAGGCGTCGGTGTTGAGCGCGTACTTGCCGGGTGGAAGCGGGTCGGCGCGGATACCGATCTCGCCCTCTTTGGCGAACTTGAGCAGCCGCTCTTCAGGAACCTTGTTCCCGTCGGCGCTCGGGTCGGCCGCGGCGGCAATGCCACGAACAACAACCGAAGGCGTGGTGCCGAAGTTCGAGGTGAGCACGGCGACCTCGCCGGGTTTGACCTCGGTCTGTTTGACCATGCGGACCCGATAGAGTTCAGTATTCAGGCGATATTTGCCCGGCCGCAGCACGCTGGTTTGCTTGCCCTTGAACCCCTTGCCAGTGGTCAGAAAATGCTTGGCGTCGAGCATGTCTTTGAGCTCGGTATCTTTCCATTCGGGCGCAAAGAGCTGTCCCGGACCCATCGCGGCGCCGTCAGAGGTTTCAATAATGCCGATCTCGTCAGATTGAATCTGGGTGAGCGGCTCGGTCCGAACCGCAAAAACGACCGGCCAATAGCCCACATGCCAGCCGGGGCTCAGAACCTCGGCCTGCACGCCCATCTCGCCATCGGTCGCGATGATCTGGTTGCCCGCAAGCCGACCGCCGAGGGCATTCTTGCTCACGATGCCGACCTGATCAGACCCGACGTACGTGACCGAGCCCATAGTGAAGCCCGCGAGAATGGCGAGGAACGCCAATACAAAGCACGCCCGGCGGAGGGCCCTTGACTCAAGCCGGGTGGAACCAACAACGATGAGCACAGCGGCGACGATGCCGGCGAGAAGAAAAGCAACTGCCATGGGCAAAGCCCCTTTTTGAGCCGCGTCGATGGTGGGAGTGGGGAACGGGGACGAGACAGCAAACTCGTCGTGGCTTCACCATTGTATGAGACATTCGCAGGGAATTATTTGCGAATGCCGTATCTGTGCAAAACACCGCCAAACACCAGGAGAACGGCCGCAGCGGCTACGCTCTCTCGTCGCGACCGCGACCGTGACGGCTAGCGCCGTTCACAAGGAGCTCCCTTTGACCCTCCAACGACGGCTGCTTCAGGCGATTCTTGGGCTGCTTGGCCTTGCGGCGCTCGCCGGCGTGAGCACGATTTTCATTGCCGGCGGCGAAGTGCTTTTCCGCGTCGCGGGCACGCTGGTGCTGGCTGCAGTTGCGATCGGGCTTTCGATTCCCGCTTCGCAGCAACTGGGCGTGCAGGCCAAGCGCACGGCCGGGCTGGTGTCGCTCTTGGCGATCGTGATCGGCTTGTGCCTGGCCCTGAGCGCCATGTGGTTTGATTTCCTTTTCAGCCAGTGGAGCTACGACCTCACGCTCACGACCCTGGCGTACATCGCAACTGTCGCTCCCGGCCTCGCGTTCCTGGCGCTGACTTTGCGCAAAGGAGGACGAATCGCCGGCGCGGCGGGCGGGGCCTTCTGCATCGCCGTGTTCGCCAGTTGGATGGCGGCGATCTGGGGCGGCCGGGTTGGATTCGGCGGCCACAGTGAGGACTGGGCAACGACCGCCGGGGTGCTGTGCGCCGGGGTCCTTCCGGTGTCGGCGAGCTTGTTTGGCACGCTCGCTTCCGGGCGGCACTGGCGGTTTCTGGGCGCGCTGGCGGGGATGGCGGGCGTGGCGCTCGGGCTCTCGGGCATCTGGCTGGCCCTGGGCGGAAAGCCGACATTCGTGGTGCACTGTTTCATCGTCGCGACCGTCGTCGGCGGCACCAATGTGCTCGATCGACTCACGCTTAAGTCCGCGCAATGGCTGCGGCTGGCCACCATCGTGATGCTGGTCGTCACGGGCCTGCTTGGAATGTTCGTCAATCAGTTCGAGGTCAATCAGTTCGACTATGGCTTCGACAGCATGTCGCTCCGGCTGCTCACCGCGTCCGCGATCGTGCTCTGCTGCGCGCTGCTCGCCCTCGCAGTGCTCATGGCCTTCAACCGGCGGCTCGTCATCACCGAGGCGCGAAGCATCGCCGCCATCACCTCTGTGACCGTGATCTGCCCGCGCTGCAATACCAAGCAGAGCGCGCCCTTGGGCGAATCAAACTGCACCGGCTGCAAGCTCATCTTCCTCCTCAAACTGGCCGAGCCGCATTGCCGCAAGTGCAACTACCTGCTGCTCGACTTGAAGTCCGACCGCTGCCCCGAATGCGGCGAGCCGATCACCGTTGCGGCCGGTGCCCCCTCCATCATGGCGTGACAGTTCTCGATCGATCGATCGACAAATCCTCTTGCGGAGCTTCGCGTGATCGTTGGACCTCTGCTCGTGCTCGTGTGCGGCGCATTGTCCCTCGTCGGGCTCGCGGCACCCGTCGTTTCGTTCTTCCGCCACGGCGGGCGCGGCCACTTCCGCGCCCTCGCCGGCGTGCCGGGCGCGGCTGTCATTTGGGGTGGATGGTGCTCTTCCTCGGCATCATGGATAGCGTGTACCCGCCCGCCAACGTTGTTCCATGGCCTCTTGGCGGCGCGGGCACAGCCGGCGCGTTCCTGCTTGTCTTCAGTGTTCGCGCCGCGCTCAGGCCTCGGCTCAAACCTGGCGAGTGTCCGAACTGCCTGTATCAGTGCGCCGGGCTACCCCAGTGCCCCGAGTGCGGGCAGCGGCTCGCCGCCTCGGGTCATCGGCAAGACGGTTGACTCAGCAGCGCCGACGCAGTCGGGGTCGGCACAGTGAAATGGGGGTGCGCGGGTTGGGGAGGAATGTCTGGAACCGCAGCCTCCGAGCTTTTCATACGGCCGCAGGGGCGGGACTCATCAAATGAACGGTCAGCAGCATTGTGCTCTCTTCGGGGGCGACGATGCTGTGCTCAACCTCTGGCGCGAGCACGAGCAGGTTTCCGGCGTGCAGCGCGTGCTCGGTCCCGTCGGCGGTAATTCGTAG
>Ga0105047_10001893_pt1 | contig 37606 bp, 32 predicted proteins | sample MAT04_FD_78384 | JGI IMG/M metagenome (GOLD analysis project Ga0105047, IMG submission 78384) | Freshwater microbial communities from Lake Fryxell liftoff mats and glacier meltwater in Antarctica - MAT-04 (megahit assembly) | ecosystem: Environmental > Aquatic > Freshwater > Ice > Liftoff...
ACCTGAGGAACAGAGCCACCATGTCGACCGTCGTCAACGACACCAAGATCCCGAACAACGTCGATCTCTCGAGCGACAAGCGCCTCCAGCGCGCGCTCGAGGCATGGCAGCCCAACTTCCTCTCGTGGTGGAACGAGATGGGGCCGGAAGGCTTCCAGCAGGACGACGTCTTCCTCCGCACCGCGATCAGCGTCACCTCCGACGGCTGGGCGAACTTCGACTACGTGAAGATGCCCGACTACCGCTGGGGCATCTTCCTCGCGGACGCCGAGAAGGACCGCAAGATCGGCTTCGGCGATCACATGGGCGAGCCCGTATGGCAGCAGGTCCCCGGTGAGCACCGCAACGCGCTCCGCCGCATCATCGTCACGCAGGGCGACACCGAGCCGGCAAGCGTCGAGCAGCAGCGCCTCCTCGGCCGCTCGTGCCCGAGCGTCTACGATCTACGCAACCTCTTCCAGGTGAACGTCGAGGAGGGCCGCCACCTCTGGGCGATGGTCTACCTGCTCCAGACCTACTTCGGACGCGACGGACGAGAGGAGGCCGAGGCCCTCCTCGAGCGCCGGTCGGGCGACCCGGACAAGCCGCGCATCCTCGGCGCGTTCAACGAGCCGTGCGCCGACTGGCTCTCGTTCTTCATGTTCACGTTCTTCACCGACCGCGACGGCAAGTTCCAGCTGCTCGCGCTCGCCGAGAGCTCGTTCGACCCGCTCTCGCGCACGACGCGCTTCATGCTCACGGAAGAGGCGCACCACATGTTCGTCGGCGAGACGGGCGTGCTCCGCGTCGTCGACCGCACCGCGCAGCAGATGGCCGAGCACAAGCTCGACCAGCCGGAGGACGTGCGGAAGCTCGGCCTCATCGATCTGCCAGTGATGCAGAAGTACCTGAACCTCTGGTACACGCTCTCGCTCGACCTCTTCGGCGGCGAGATCTCGTCGAACGCGGCGCAGTACTTCGCGACGGGCGTCAAAGGACGCGCGAAGGAAGACCAGTACGAGGACCACAAGGCCCTCACGTCGACGTACGCGATGCAGGTCCCGAAGGACGGCAAGGTCGTGACCGAGGACGTGCCGCTCCGCAACGCGATGAACGAGGTCCTCCGCGACGCGTACGTCGAGGACTGCCAGCGCGGCGTCGACAAGTGGAACCGCACCATCGCGGCGCACGGCATCTCGTTCGAGCTGAAGCTCCCGAGCCGCCGCTTCCACCGCCAGGTCGGCATCTACTCCGGCGTCTCCGCCGACCCGCAGGGCAACCTCATCTCGAAGGACGAGTTCGAGGCGAAGAAGAGCGCGTGGCTCCCGTCGGACGCCGACAAGGCGTACGTGCAGAGCCTCATGCAGAAGCCGATCTACGATCCCTCGCAGATGGCGAACTGGATCGCCGCGCCGAAGCAGGGCATCAAGGGGCGCCCTGTCGACTTCGAGTACGTCCGCCACGAGGCGTGACGGCGACGAACGACTGGAACTACGGGTTGCCCTGGCCGCCGGGGCCGGGCGCCGGGTTGCCACGGGGCGGGGGGCGGGGCGGCGTCGGGACGCTTGCCGAAGTCAGCGGCTCGGGCTCGAGGGCGACCTCGATCGTCTCGTCCTTGTCGCAGGTGAGCTCTCGGTCGGTGCTGAGATAGTGCGCGGCGGAGACGTGCATCGTCACGTGCTGGCCCTGGATGCACGTGCGGATCCCGGGGTTCGAGAGCGGGACGCCCTCGATCGAGATGCGCGCGCTGGCGGGCATCGCGCGTAGCGACACCTCGTGCTGGATGGGAACGATCACCTTCGGCAGCTCGGGCGCCGAGGCGCTCAGCGCAGGATTGACCGCGGCGCCAGTCGGCTGACCCGAACGGAGAATCGCGAAGCCGCCGACCGCGAGGATCACGAGGACACCCGCGACGCGGATCATCGTGCGCTTCCGGTCGGCGGCCATGTCCTTCGCGAGCGCGTCATGGCTCGACGGGATCGCGGTGGCGCCAGGCGTCGAGCCGATCGACGGGGACGACGGGGTGAGCACCGGCTCGGGGAGACGAGGGCCCGACTCGGCCGCGCTCGGCGTCGCGAGCGACCCCTCCTCCGAGGTCGGCCGCAGCGTCGGGAGGCTCTCCATCGCGGCGCCCGACTTGAGCGACGCGATGTGCTTCTCGATGACGTCGCGAGTCTTCACGCGATCGCTCTCGAAGAGGACCGCGACGACCTTGGCCACGTCGCGCGGCGAGATGTCGGTCTTGCTCGACGAGAGGTAGGCCTCGAGGTCGGCCTGGAGCTCCGCGGCCGTCGCGTAACGCTCCTCGCGGGCCTTCGCGATCGCGCGATCGCAGATGCGGATCAGCTCCTTCGGGGCGTCGGGCTTCGTCTCCGCGAGCGTCGGGATCTCACCCTTGATGATCTTCGTGAGGATCTCGACGTCGCCCTTCTTGTGCCACATGCGGCGGCCGACGATGGCCTCCCACAGCATGACGCCGATGGAGAAGACGTCGGCGCGCGCGTCGACGGTGCCGGTGATCTGCTCCGGGGCCATGTAAGCGGGCTTGCCCTTGAGGACGCCCGCGCGCGTCTCGACCACGGAGTCGAGCGCCTTGGCGATGCCGAAGTCGACGAGCTTCACGGTGCCGTCGAACGTGAGAAATACGTTCTGCGGAGTCGCGTCGCGATGGACGATGCCGAGCGGCGAGCCGTCGAAGTCCTTCAGGTTGTGCGCGTAGTCGAGCGCCTGCAGCGTCTCGCAGAGCACGCGGATGTGCATCGGCAGCGTGAAGGCGTCGCCCTTCTTCCGGAGCACGCTCGAGAGCGTGACGCCCTCGAGGTAGTCCATGACCATGAAGTGGCGCTTGCCCTCGGCCCCGATCTCGTAGGTCTGGACGATGTTCGGGTGATTCAGGCGCGCCGCGAGACGCGCCTCCTCCAGGAACATCTCGAGGAAGCTCGCGTCCTCGACGAGCTCCGGCTTCAGCTCCTTCACGACGAGCAGCTTGCTGAAGCGCGCAGGTCCGGTCGCCACGGCGAGGGAGACGACCCCCATGCCTCCGCGGGCGATCTCCGCCACGAGCTGATACTTGCCGAGCTGCTGCGCCAAGACCCTGCGAAGGATACCGGGGTCGGAAAGCGCAGGGCAAACGCAGCGCGTGGACGGATCATCGACGATCCACCCCTCGGGCCGTCGCGAACCGGGTCAGCGCCCCGTATTTGCGGGATTTCAGTGATCTCGGCGGGTTGCGAGGACACCTCCGATGTAGGCAGCTGTCGGCCGATGGGCGTGCCGTTTGCACCACGAACGGTCATGCGACCTCGCGCGCTCCTCGCCGGCCTCCTCGCCCTCTCCTCTTGTGCGTTCGCGTGCAGCAACGCCGAGCCCGTCGACGACAGCGCCGACGGTGAGGACGCCATCACCAGCAACGACGCGCAGATCGTCGACTTCACGTTCACGAGCGAGGTGCTCGCGCCGAAGGGCGACGAGACGCGCAAGGCGATCGTGAGCCAGCTCTTCTACACGGTCGGCGCGCTCACGAGCGAGCACGCGGCGAACGGGCAGATCGGCCGCGTCGAGACGGGCGCTGTCACCGAGACGATCGAGGGCGACCTCAAGCGCATCAAGTACACCGCGAAGCTGCCGGTCGCCTGGCCGAAGGGCCGCAGCGTGCCGCGCACGTACAAGGTCGTCCTCCCGAAGGACACGACGAAGCTCGAAGCGTTCAACGCCAGGTACGACGGCAAGTGCGGAACGAACGAGTACGGCCAGGACGTGTTCTGGCACGACTTCAACCCGATCGCCGCGGGCTGCACGGTGGACGACGCCGACGTGACGCGGTCCTCCGCGCGCGTGACGAAGAACAAGAGCGTCACGACCGGCAAGTACCCCGAGTACGCGAAGGTCTGGGAGGACGGCGCGCTCGACGTGGTCGCCATCTTCGGCTACGCGGGGAGCGGTGGGCCCTCCGACGTCGGCCAGCAGGAGTACGAGGAGTTCGTTCGTCGCTCGAAGGACCTCTTCCCCGGCGCGACGTCGACCGAGACGCGCGCGACCACCTCGATCCACAAGGACGTCACGGTCAAGGGCAAGGTGAAGGTCGGCGGCGTCGATCGCGACGTGAGCATCACGTCGCTCCTCATCGGCACGCTCTACACGTCGGGCGCCGACTTCGACGCCCGGTACAATCCGCTGAGCGAGAGGGCGGACCTCGTCGTCTACAACGGGCACTCCGAGCTCTCGAAGAACACGAACGCGCTCGCCGCCAAGGGCAAGGTCGCGCCGAAGCAGTACCAGATGTTCTTCTTCGACTCGTGCGACACGTACGCGTACCTCGACACGAAGCTCGTCGACCGGCGCCGCGAGGTGAACGGCGCCGACGACCCGAAGGGAACGAAGTACCTCGACGTCGCGACGAACGTGCTGCCCTCGTACTTCGGCAACTACGCGGCCTCGTCGCTCTCGTTCGTGAAGGCGCTCTCGCAGCGCGACACGCCAAAGACGTACAACCAGATCATGACCGAGCTCCCGTCCGATCAGGTCGTCGTGGTCACGGGCGAGGACGACAACACGTTCAAGCCCTGAGCCGCGATCGGCACGCTCTGGCACAAGGCCCCGCACGGCGCTCGAGCCCGAAGGTCCGTTTTACGCAGTAAAGTCGTTACTCGCGCGGGTCGCGGCGTCCGGCACGAGGCCTGCACAAGGCGCCGATCATGTGCCGCCGTCTCGTCTCTCAGCTCGCTCTCGCCCTCGTCGCCGTCTCCAGCGTGCTCGCGGGGTGCTCCTCTTCCGGGGGCAGCGCGCCGGCCGACGACGGTGCGGCCCAGGCTGCACCGGCCCCCGCGCCGGTGCACCCGGGCGAGTCCGAGCAGTCGAAGGCCACGGAGAAGGACGCGACCACCGCGCTCGTCGTCGGCGTCGACGCGGAGAGCTTCCAGTCTCAGGGCTTCGTGATCGGCCAGGTCGAGATCGTCGCGAAGGTGGACGGCGTGGTTGCGGCCTCCGAGACGTTGCTCGCTTCCGCAGGCGCGCTCTTCCCGCACGAGCTGAAGCTCAATCCGCCGAAGGACAAGCCGGAGGCGCTCGTCGAGATCGAGGTCGTCGCGCGCGAGCGCGACGACACGTCGACGCCGCCCATCGTCACGCGACGCGCGACCACGCACTTCGTGAAGGGCACGACCAAGCTCGCGTACGTGTTCCTCGAGGTGCGGTGCAACACGTTCCCGCTGCTCGGCGGCGGCGGTCCGTCGGGCCCGACGTGCGCCGTGCCGACGACCTGCGTTGCCGGCAAGTGCGTCTCCCCCGAGCTGCCTGTGCTCGCGGACTATCACGCGGACTGGCCGACGAACCCGCCGAGCGCGTGCGGGACGGGCGCGCCGGAGCTCACGGTCGGACAGGGAGAGACGGCGCTCTCGGCGCTCGCCGACAACGAGACGCTGATGCTCGAGGAAGGACCGCAGTGCGGCCACCACCTCTGGTTCTCGCTCCGCATGAAGAACCTCGCGCAGTCGGGGACGATCACGACGCTGTCGGCGACGCAGCCCGGCTCGGCGGTCACGGTTCCGGCCACCGCCTACCCCTATGCGTGGGGCCCGAGCGAGGCCGGCGCGTGCGATCTCGTCGGCGTGAGGTTCCAGCTCGACGCGAGCGGCGCGAAGGCCACGGACTTCCTGGGCAAGCCGCTCGACGTGAAGGTCGATCTGAAGGACAAGTCCGGTCACACGGCGACCGCGACGCGACGCGTGAACATCGCCACCGAGATGAAGATCATCCCGGGCCGCAACTGCGGCGCGGGAACGAGCGGCTGAGATCTTCGCTGCCGGGAGGAGGCGCGGCAGGCTGGCGCCACTTTCTTGCGGCCCAGCCGTTGCACCAGCGACGATCGTCACACCATGAAGCTCCCTGTTCGTTTCGACGCGCCGTTCTGGGTTGCCCTGCTGGCGGGCGTGATCCTCGTCGGATCGATCGCGTGCATCGGCCTCGCGGCCGCGGCGCAGAACGCCGCCAAGAGCGAGACCGACATCGTGAGCCTGGGCGACACCTGACAGGTGGGGCTCCGCCCCTCGCCTTCGGCGAGCCTCCCCGTGATGCCACTGGCCCGGCGTGATTCGCCTGCGGCGAACGGCGCTTCGCGCCGGGGACACGCCTGAGTTGGCCCTGGCGCTGTCGAAGGAAGCATGGGTGCGCTAGAATCCGCGCGATGCTGGCGAAGCTCGAGGATCCCGGTTACGACTTCGGCGACGCGCGCTTCGACCTGAAGGATCCGGCGGACCGCGAGATCCTCCGCTTCATCCTCTCGCAGGCGCTGTACGGCGAGGCGACCGGCGTCTACTGCGGCAAATCCCTGTACGCGGCAGGCTCCCTCGAGGCGGCGCGCTTCTACCTGCGCCAGGCCAGGCAGGAGCTCGCGCACCTCGAGCTCTTCGCGGACATCTTCCGCGGCCTCGGGCTCGTGCCGCTCCCGGCGCACTGGGTCATCCGGCTCCTGTCGTCGCACAACAACTACTACCCGCTGAAGGTGCTCATGGAGCACGCCATCGGCGAGGGCATGGTCCTCGACATCTTCAAGGACATCCTCCTCCAGACGCTGCCCGACGACGACGCGCGTGTCCCGCTCATCAAGAAGAAGCTGCGCGTCGTCTGCCGCGAGGAGATCGAGCACGTGGCCTGGGGCGAGAAGGAGACGAAGCGGCTCCTGAAGGAGAAGCCGTGGCTTCGCACGCCCTACTACGGCCTCATCGAGCTGCAGATGTCCGTGCTCCCGATGCTCGTGAGCGCCTTCGAGAAGCGCGCCGGCAAGCATCCCGTCCTCGTGCACCTTCCCGGCTTCCTCGCGCACGTCCGCGCGCGCGTGTACGCGCAGGGCAAGGAGCTCGGCATCGTCCCCGCGGAGCGCCCCGGCCTCTTCACGCGCATGTTCGCGATGCTCTACGGGCTGCTCCTCTTCGTCCGCAGCCAGTTCGCGCGCAGCACCTCGAAGCTCGAGAAGATCTACATCTCGGAGCTCGGGCTCGACGGGACGCCCGGCTCCCCGGGTGGCGGCACGTTCTCCGACGACGAGCACGACGACGACAAGACCCACGACGTGAGCGACGCTCCTGCCTCGCTCGCCTCGGCCACTCCGTCGAGCCGCGCCAGCGCATAGTCGACGCCCTCGGCGTTGCCCCACGTGATCGGCTCCTCCTCCGGAGGCCTCGAGGCCACGGCCTCGGTGATCATGTCGCAGTGCAGGCCGATGCCTCGCTCGACGTAGAACCCGTAGGTGCGGCACGCGCCGGGCCGATGCTCGTAAACGCGGCATGCGCCCTGGGTCTCGTCGAGCATGGGACACACGATGTGGCGAGGCAGCCGCTCCTCGCGCTCGGCGAGAGCGAGCGCGGCGATGCGCGCGTCGACCTCGGCGCGGACGTCGGGCGCGAGCGCGTCGAGCCCCTCGCGTAGCCATTCCCACTCGGCACGCACCAGCCGCGGGATCTCGGCGAGCCGATGGCAGCACGTGTCGCAGCCGCGCCGGCACGGCCACCAGTCGCGCGCCTCGGAGGTCGAGCGAGCGCGACGGTCGATGTCGTCGTAGAGGGCGAGGAGCTTCTTTCGCATGACGGTGGATTCGTCCGCCTGGTGCGGTAGGGCCAGGAATCGATGACCCCGCGCACGAGCCGTGCACGAGGATGAGAGCATGACGTCGCCCGCTACGCGCTCCCTGGCCGCCGTCGCCCTCGCGATCGGCCTCTGTAGCGCGACCGCGTGCTCGCCGAGCGCGGAGGGCACGTCGATCCCCGAGGCCGATCCGAAGGGCAATCCCGGGAGCGGGACGAGCGGCGGCGTCGGAACGAGCGGCGGCACGCCGACGCCGGGCCCCGCGACGGACGCGGGCCCGGGCAGCGCGACCGACGCCTCGAGCGCGCCTGTGACCTATGGCTTTCCGGCGAAGTGGATCGACGGGACGGCGTGCGGAACGGATCCGACGATCCAGACGTGGAAGTACTCCGAGGACACCTTCATCCTGCGCCAGTCGCTGTGCACGACGTTCGAGGGACCGTTCATGTACCTCCTCGTCGGCGCGACGAAGGCGCTGCTCGTCGACACGGGCACCGGCGGCGTCGACCTCCGGGGCGAGGTGACGAAGCTGCTCGCCGGCAAGGCCGTACAGCTCGTCGTCGCCCACTCGCATTCGCACGGCGACCACGTGAGCGGTGACAGCGCGTTCAAGGGTCAGGCGAGCACGACCGTCGTGGGGCTACAGGCCACCGCGGTGAAGCAGTTCTTCGGGATCACCGGCGACGGAGCTGCCGCATTCGACCTCGGCGGGCGCGTGGTGGACGTGCTCGCCATCCCCGGACACCAGGCCGCCCACGTCGCCTACTACGATCACGAGACGAAGCTGCTCCTCACGGGCGACACGCTCTACCCGGGGCGGCTCTACATCGACGACTGGGATTCCTACCGCACGAGCGTGCCGCGGCTCGTGGCGTTCGTCGATGCGCAGCGTCCGGTGTCCTTCGTGCTCGGAGGTCACATCGAGCTGCCGAAGACGGGCGCCGACTACGCCTTCGGAACGAAGCAGCATCCGAACGAGCATGCGCTCGAGCTCGGCGACGCGGAGCTGCGCGAGCTCGCAGCAGGGGTGAAGGCCATGGGCGCCACGCCGAAGCGCGAGGTCCACACGAGCTTCATCATCTCGCCGTGAAGCAGATGCAGGTGGGGCTCCGCCCCTCGCTTCGCGAGCCTCCCCGGGGTGTGGGCTTCCCGGCGTGATTCGCCTTCGGCGAACGGCGCCGCAGACGGCGCCGATTTCACGCCTACGAGTCGTGAGGCAGTGACCTTCCACTGGTGAGGTCTCGAGATCGCTCGCTGTCGGGTTGATCACGAGAAACGGCGTGCGTTGCGCACGCCGGTCGGCGCGCAGCGCCGAGTCTCGCCTGGGGAGGCTCGCTGCGAAGCAGCGAGGGGACCGGAGGTCCCCAACAGGACGAAGATTCGATTTCGGCGAACGGCGCCTCCGGCGCCGGGGGACGCCTGCGTTGATCTTGCGACGCCTCCTTCGGAGGCGTGTTGCATGCGCTGCTCGCGAACGCGAACGCGAACGCGACCAGCGCGCGAATCACATGGGCTTCGACGCGCACTTCGCGTCGATCGTGCACGTCAGGTAGGGCTTGCAGGTCGAGTCGGCTGCGCACTTGGTCTCCGCCTTGGTACGGCACGACGTGGCGTTCGCCGCGAGGCAGCTATCGCACGACCCGCCTACCAGGGTGGGCTGCCCGCCGCAGTACTGGTTCGCGCAGACGTTCGCGCAGACCCCGGGCAGGTCGCACGCGCAGTCGCCCCATGCCTGGTCGAGGAAGGGCAACGAATTCGGATGGGCGACGTCGCAGCACCGGAAGCACGCGTCCTGATTCGCGGCGGTGGCGCACGAATTCGTGGGAGCCGGAGCTCCGGCATCGGTGCTCGAGGGAGGCGGGGTCGACGGAGGGGTCGTGCCCCCAGCCTTACCGCCGCTGCCGCTGCCGCTGGACGGAGGGGTGGTGCCCGCGTCACGTTTCGGGAGCTGGCCCCGCGTAGGCGCGGATTCGGTGCTGGCTTGCTCGAGAGTCTCGTCGGGGAGGTTTGCTACCGCACACCCGAGGGCAAGTGCAGCCGTCGGAACCGCCAGGGCGACGGTGGCGACGAAGGCAGAGAAGCGCATGGTGAGGCCCCGGCTGCAGCTTCCGAGCCGGACCGCTGTGCCCCGAGATCTTTCCAGCCGCACGGCATCCGGGGCGCCACGGGGCCCTAAAACCCCGTTTGGGAGAGCCATCCTCCGCCCGGAACGGGTCAGGGCGGAGGAGGCGAGGGCTCAGCCCTGTGGGATCGCCCGCCTGTCTGGGAGGGTGTCGGGAAAAACCCGTAAAAGCGGGCTCCGAACCGAACGAAGAAGAAGTGGAGCCGAGGGGGATCGAACCCCTGACCTCATCCATGCCATGGATGCGCTCTCCCAGCTGAGCTACGGCCCCGTCGAAACGAGGAAAGGCTCAATACTTCGGCTTTTCACGAGTGTCCAGCCCTCACGAGGATCCTGTGCGGATGCCGAGCCTCTTCATCATCTTCTGCAGGCCGAATCGCGAGATGCCGAGGGCCTCCGCAGCCCGCGTTTGATTGCCTTTCGTGCGCTCCAGGGCGTCCTTCACGAGCTGGAGCTCGAGAGCGTCGACCCGCGCCTTCAGACCGACGCCGGCGTTCCGTGCGGTGCTCGGACCGCCGCGCGCGACCTCCTCGGAGAGCTCGGCGACGTCGATCCGGTCGTCCGCGAGCACGAATGCGCGACGAATCTCGTTTTCCAGCTGCCGCACGTTGCCGGGCCAGGGGAACGCCGCGAGGCGGTCCATGGCGGCGCGGGTCACCTTCACCTTGCGGCCCCCACCGTGCTTCTCCACGAAATGGGCGATCAGGAGCGGGATGTCCGCGGCGCGCTCGCGGAGCGACGGCACCCGGATCGAGACGACGTTCAGGCGATAGAAGAGGTCCTCGCGAAAGGTCCCCGCCGCGACCATCGCCTCGAGGTCGCGGTGAGTCGCGCCGAGGATCCGGACGTCGACCTTGTGGACCTTCTCGCCGCCGACGGGGCGGACCTCGCCGTTCTGGAGCACGCGCAGGAGCTTCGTCTGCATCGAGAGCGGCATCTCGCCGATCTCGTCGAGGAGGAGCGTGCCGCCGTCCGCCACGTCGAAGAGCCCGGCGCGCGTCGCCGAGGCACCGGTGAACGCGCCGCGGACATGACCGAAGAGCGTCGACTCGAGCAGCGGCTCCGGGACCGAGCCGCAGTTCTCGCTCACGAACGGACGCGACGAGCGAGCGCCGTTCGCGTGGATCGCCCGTGCGACGAGCTCCTTGCCCGTGCCGGACTCGCCCGCCAGCAGCACGGGTACCTCGCTCGCGGTCACCCGATCGACGAGTCGGAGCATCGCGCGCATCGGCTCGCTGCGCCCGGCGATCTCGTCGTAGCGAAAGCGCGTGTCGCTGCCCTGCGCGAGCTCCGCGCGTGCCACCACGAGCTCCGCCTCTCGCATGCCGAGCTCGGCCGCGAGCCTGGCGTTCGCGCGCTCCGCCCGGCGCACGGCGCGGCGGAGGAGCGCCTGGTCGCGCGCGTCGGCGATCGCGAGCGCGGCCTGGCTCGCGACGAGACGCACCCATCCGAGCTCGGCGTCGCCGAACGCGCCGCGACGAACGCGATCGTCGAGGTACACGACGCCGAGCACGTCGCCGCGCGCGACGAGCGGCACCGCGAGAACGCTGCGCAGGCGGAGCGCATGCACTGACGCGTGGAGATCGCCGATCTGCGCGTAAGCGTCGGTCGCGCACACCGCCTGGCGCTCCTCCATCGCACGCTTGGCGAGGCCCATGGAGAGTGCGAGCTGTTCGCCGCGCAGATCGCGACGCGCGAGGTTACGAGCGACACGCGGCACGAGCCCGCCGTCGGGCGCGCGAAGGAGGAGGAGACCGCGCTCCACGCCGGTCCACAGCACCATCGTGTCGAGCACCTGCTCGAGCAGCGGCTTCAGCCGTTCGCGCGACGCGAGCGAGCGAACGATCGCGTCGAGCTGCGCGACCTGTGCAGAGCCGAGCGCCGACGACGTGTCGCCCTCCGTGCCGGCGCTGCCGCTGCTGCGCGCCCACGGGACATTGACGAGCGCCGCGTGGTGCTCGGGCGGACATCCTTCGCGCAGCGCGTCGGCGGCGACGCGACGCGCGGTCTCGAGGCGGCGCGCGACGTCGCCGTCGCCGAGCTCGGCGGCGAGCCGAGCGCCGGCAGCGAGCGCAGGGCCACGTGAGCCGAGCGGCGCGGCGACGTCGAGGACCGCCACGAGCTCCGCGAGGACGCGCGGCGACACGGCATGCGCGGCGGCGCGGCGTGCGCCGTCACCGTCGGAGATCGACGCACGCGTGCCGAGGGCGGCGGCAGCACGCGCGCCCCACCACTCCCATCGCGCGGTCGCGGTGCCCGACGACGCACGGGCGTCGATCGCCTCGACGTCGACACGGGAACCTGCCGACGTGAGGCCCTCCGCCCACAGGAGGACGCGCGCAGCGGAGCGGATGCGATCCTCGTCCGAGGCGTGCAGGAGCTCGAGATCGGCGGCTCGGACCTCGTCGCGCGCACGCGGGTCGCCTGGGGAGCGCGCCTCGACGACGGCCCACCGCGCGAAGGCGAGCGCGCGCGTGTCGCCCGAAGCGCGCGCGAGAGAGATGGCGAGCCCTGCGGCGTCGTCGGCATGATGCGACGCACCGACGAGCGCGTAAGCGGCAGCACGACCGAGGAGCGCGCGAGCCGCAAGCGACGGACGACCGAGCCGCTCCCAGAGGAGCGCGGCACGCGTGGCGGCAGCGAGGGCACGCCCGACGGCCCCCGCATCGACGGCCGCCGCGGCAAGGCCGGTGAGGTACGTGGCCTCCTCGACGACGGCGCCGGCGCGCGTCGCGAGGTCGGCGGCCGAGGCGAACGCGGTGAGGCTCTCGCTCGCGCGGCCCCTCACGTGCTCGAGCATTCCGCGCGTGCCCTCGAGCCGTGCGACGGAGAGCGGGCTGTCGGCCTCGCGCATCGCGGCGGCGACGATGCGGAGCCCGCGCTCGTGCTCGCCGCGCGAGTAGGCGACGAGACCGCGCACCTCGGCGGCGGCCGCCCCGCGCGCGTCGCCGAGCTCCCGCTCGGCGTCCTCGAGCGCGCCGGTGTCCCACGCCAGACGAGCAAGCAGCGCACGTGCGCCGTCCGAAGCGGGCACGAGCGTCACGCGACGCGCCGCGCTCGCGGCGCCGGCGGCGTCCCCACGGCGACGTGCGAGCTCGGCGCCGAGCAGCGTGAGCTCGCCGTGATCATCGATGCTTGCTGCGCTCAGTGTCGCGAACGCGCGTCCGACCTCTCCGCGCCGGAGGAGGGCATGCCCGAGATCGAGGACGAGCGAGGCCGGCGCGCCGCCCTCGGCGACGGCGTCCTCCGCCGCGGCGAGCGCGTCGGCCCGCGGGCGAGGCACGAGCAGCTCACGAGTGAGCGTGAGCCACCGATCGGCGAGCGACGCGCCCTTCGTGACGGCGCCGCCCGGATCGCTGTCCGAAGGCTCGGCACCGGAGACGTCGTCGAGCGTCCAGGCCTCCGGCGCCGCCGCGATCGAGAGCGTGAGGAGCCGTTCGGCGAGCTCGCTCTCGCTCCGTTCGGGGAGCGCCCATGACGACGCCGCGGGCCCGACGAGCGCAACGAGCCAGCGCGCGATGCCGAGCGAGTCGAGCGGCTCGATCGCGAGCTCCTGCAGATCGTCGCTGTGAGGCGCGAGCCGGTCGGCGAGGGCGATCGACTCCTCGAGCCACGCGCGCGGCTCGCCCGTGATGACCGTCGCGATCCCCGCGCCCGCGCGAAGGTCGTCGGCGCGCACGGCGAGATAGGCGCGACGAACGCGCGCGCGTCGCGCGGCGATCGCCTCGCCCGCATCGGGAGCGAGATCGAGGAAGCGCGCGGCGCGCGTCGCGAGCCAGGCGGCGGACGGTCGTGCCCCGGGGGCGTCGGCGAGCAGAGCCGCTATCCATCCGTCGAAGGGAGCCGCGAGGTTCGCTCTCGCGACTGCGGCCGCGGGATCGCTCGCCTCCGCGATCGCGGGCAGGAGCACCTCTGCGAGCACGAGCCCGAGCGCATAGAGATCGGCGGCAGGCGTGGCGGGCTCGCCACGCCTCATCTCGGGAGCGAGGTATCGCATCGTGCCGCCCGCTGCCCCCTCCCCCGTCACGCGTGCGGCGAGCCCCATGTCGATGAGCGTCGCGCCACGCGCTGCGGCGTTGTCACGCGTGGGCCTCGTCTTCCCGACGAGCACGTTCGCGGGCTTCACGTCCCCATGCCTCACGCCGATCGCGTGCAGCTCGTCGAGGCCGCGCCCGACGCCGTGAGCCACGATCGCGGCGAGCTCTCCTCCCTCACGCTCCTTCGCGCCGAGCTCCTCGCCGTCGACCCAGTCGGTCGCGACGAATCGCGCGCCGCCTCTGAGCCCCGTGGTGCCCTCCGGCACGCGCCCCGCGTCGAGGAGCGCCGGCCCCCAGCGCCGCTGCAGCCCGGCGAGGACGGCCGCCTCGCGCCCGACCCAGCCGTCGTCCTCCTTCGCGACCTTGAGCGCCGCGACGATCCCGTCCCTCTCGGCCCGCCAGACCGTCGAGGTCGCCCCCTCCCCCGCAACCTCGAGCAGACGCCAGCCGAAGCGACTCGGGCCGTGCGCCAACTTCGGTGCCGCCCCGGCGTTATCGCGCTTCACCCCCCTATCGAAGCGGATCCGCAGCCCTCGTCAACCTCGTTGGCAGCTCATCTGCAGACCCGGGCCGTAGGAGGGTGCGATTTCGGTCGAGACCAAGCGGGTCCAAGGCGGGCCGACGACCCGTACTCCTGTACGGCGAGGAGGCCCAACGCCGGCCCCGCGCAGGTATCGGCCGAAAGCGCACCCTCCTAGAAACGGATCCCATTCTCCGTGCGGTGCTTCCACCACTTCCAGGCGAAATACACGCCCGGGACGGCGGCGACGGCGCCGAGCACGGGAGACGCGAGAACGACGCCGGCAGCGATGGCGCCGGTCGTTGCGGCCGCGGCCACGATGCCCTTCTTCTTGGACTCTTCGAGGACCTCGGTGCGCGTCTTACTCATGATTTGCCAAGGTAGACACGTGCGGGGCCCGGTGCAACGTCAGGGGCGCCGGGTCGCTGTGTGGAGCCAGGTGGCGAGCAGATCGAGGTCATCCGGGCGGAGCTCGGCGTCGAACCGGGGCATGTGGCCCTTCCGGTCGGCGTCGAGGGCGTGCTCGCGGTACGTCGCCTTGGTCGCGGGGTTGGCGATCTGAGCGCGGATCCACGCCACCGAGCCCCAGCCTCCGAGCTCGGGGGCGAGCCCCTGGTCGGAGTCATCGCCCTTGCCCTCGAAGAGGTGGCACGTGGTGCAGCGCGTCGCGACGATGTCCTTGCCGAGCGCGACCTTCGCCGGGTCGCGTCGAAGCACCGCGTTCGCGGGTAGCGGCTGCCCGGGCTTGTCACCGAGGCTCGCGAGGAACGCGGCGACCGCGTTCTTGTCGTCGGTGCTCATCGGCTTCCACGTCGGCGGGGCGCCCGGCAGGGGCGTGTCGACCGAGGGCATCTCGCCCTTGTAGATGGAGCGCCCGAAGCGCGTGTCGCCGTCGGGCTCGTGGAGCATGTCGAGCACCCACTTCTCGGTGCCCCAGCCGTCGAGCACGGGAGCCGTGCGGTCCTTGTCGACCCCGTACACGCCGAGCATGTGACAGCTCGCGCAGTGCTTCTCGAAGAGCTCGGGGCCGCGGAGATCGGGATGACGCTTCATCATCGCGAGCGGGCCGTCCGGCGGAACGCCGTCCAGCGCGATGCGATTGGCGACGCTCGCACGCTCGTCGGCCTTCACGCGCTCCTTCTGGAAGCCCGCGTCGTTCGCGTCCTGGTGCTGCGCCTGCAACGTGAGGCCTGCCGCCCCCGCGGCGATCAGCGCGAGCGGCACGAGCGGGCCGAGCCGCGGCCTGAGCGCAGTCCCCGGCTTCTTGTCGAGGAGCGGCAGCGCGAACAGGTACGCGCCGAGCACGACGGGCAGCACGACGGTGCCGACGATCTCGAGCGGCCCGTGGAAGTACTTGAGGAGCTGGAACAGCGCGAGGAAGTACCACTCGGGGCGGGCAGGATAGTCGCTCGACGGATCGGCCGGCGCGTCGAGCGGCGCGCCGTGCTCTCGCACCGCCATCACGAAGACGACGGCCACGACCGCCAGCACCGCGACCACGTCCTTGAGGAGCTGCTTCGGGAAGAACAGCTCGACGCGCGTGAGGTCGGCCCGCGCTGACGGCGTGACGCCGTGCTTCCGGAACAGCGCCACGTGCGCGGTCATCAGCAGAACGAGGAGCGCCGGGAGCACCGCGACGTGCAACGCATAGAAGCGCGTGAGCGTGAGGCTGCCGTACTCGGCGCCGCCCTGCATGAGCTTCTGCGTCGCGTCGCCGACGATCGGCACGGTGCCGGCGATGTTCGTCGCGACGCGCGTGGCCCAGTAGCCCTTCTGGTCCCACGGCAGGAGATAGCCCGTGAGCGCGAAGCCGAGCACGAGGCCGAGCAGCCCGAGACCGAGCCACCAGTTCACCTCGCGCGGCTTCTTGTAGGCGCCGAACAGCGCGACCTGCAGGAGGTGCCCGGCGAGCACGATCACCATGGCCTGCGCGCCGAAGTGGTGGAGGCCACGCAGCAGCCAGCCGCCCGACTGCGTGAAGGTGATGTAGTGGACGCTCGCCCACGCGGTCTTGTCGCTGGGCGCGTAGCTCGTCATCAGCGCGACGCCGGTGACCGCCTGCACGAGGAACGAGCCGAGCAGCGCGCTTCCGAATACGTAGGCCCAGCGCGCGCCGCCGCGGATCGGCTCCTCGAGCGCGTGCGCGAGGAGCTTCCGGTGCCCGGTGCGCTCGTCGATGAAGTCGCCGAGACGGGAGAGGATGCTCACGCTTCCACCTTCTCTGCGATGCCGATGCGGAACCGCCGGAAGTCGACGGCGACGAAGCCTTCCTCGATGCGCGTCGCGAGCGAGTCGAGGTCACGCGGGGCGGGGCCGCTCTTGCGCTTGCCGTCGGGCTCGAACGCCGACGTGTGACACGGACACGCGAAGCCAGCGCCGGCACCGCGCGCGACGTTCACCGAGCAGCCGAGGTGCGGGCACACCGACGAGAAGGCGGTGACCTTTTCCCCATGCTTCACGAGCCAGACGCTCCCGAGCTCGACGCCACGCTCGATCGTCCAGGCGTCGCGCCGATCGTCGACGATCGCGACGCGCTTCGGCTCCCCCTCGACGAGCTGATCGAGACGCAAGGTGCGGACCCAGCGCCCGGCCGCGCCCTTGCTCCCGATCGGCGCGGCCACGAAGGCCGCCGCGGGGATCGCCGTGGCCGCGGCGATGGCGCAGCTGCCGACGACGACGGCGAGCGTGAGCGTACGACGCGAGGTGCGCGGTTCGCTCCCCTCGGGCTCACCCTCGGGGGACGACTGCGGTGCGGAGGTCGGAGGCGGCGGCGGGTCGGAGGTCGTCATGGGGATCGGAGAGCACGCGATTCTATCCCGAGCGGACCTCGTTCCGGGCCGCAACTGCCAGGCGCGGCGCGATTGCGCGCAGCGGGCACAGGGCGCCGCGGGCCGTCAGCGGCGAGCAGGCCGCGCGGCGATGATCTTCTCGCGCTCGAGCATCGTCGCGAGCGCGCGGAAGGCCTCCGAGCGCCCGAGCTGCACGAGGTGACCGCCGGGGATCATGACGAGTTCGCAGCCGAAGTGCGTCGCGATGCGCTGCGCGTGTGCGCTCGGCGTGATGCGATCGTGCTCGGCCGCGACGACGATCGCGCGTTCGGGCGGAAGCGCGAGGGGACGCGCGAGCGGGCTGACGACCCAGTTCGCTCGCTCGAGAGCCGCGTGCTGCGCGTCGGCCTGAGCGCCGGTGCCGAGGCGCCCCTGCTCGCGCGCGAAGTCGGCGACCGATGCGAGCGGGATCATCGGCATGACGAAGTCGATGTCGCGCGAGACCGTGGCGAGCAGCGACGACGTGTAGCCGCCCAGGCTCATCCCCATGACGCCGACGTGCGGAGCGCCACGGGCGCGCAGCCATCGAGCGAGCGCCACGATGTCGGCCACGGCCTGGCGGAAGCCCTCGTTGGTCATGCGAGGGTCGGCGCTGGGGAACTGCGGAGCGCCCGGGCGCGGCCCCCCGCGGAGCGCGTGGAACGGGAGCACGGGCAGCGCGACGTCGAGGCCGCGCCGCGCGAGCCACGCGATCGGCCACTGCGCCTCTTCGAGGATCCAGTGGCCGCCCATGTAGCCGTGGATCGCGATGACGGCAGGGCGCTTCGGTGCGTCGCCGAGGAAGAGACGCGCGCGCGCGGTGCGGTTCTCGATGCGTGAGAGGTACTTCGCGGCGACCTCGGCGAGGTAGGGTTCGAACGTGCTCGGCCACTGCGCGTTCCAGACCTCGACGGGGCCGGACTTCGGCCCCGACTCGCGTCGCACCGAACGCAGGCCGGGGTCGATGGCGGGCGGCGGCACGAAGAAGGCGGCCGCGTCGGAGACGATCGCTTCGCCTCCGTAGTCGCGATGGATGGTGTCGAGCACGGTGACTCGCTCGGCGTGCCCGAGCTTCTCGGCGCGCGCGCTGTCGCGGGCTCCGCGCATCTGCATGGCGACGACGACCGCTCGATCGACGGCTCCGACCGCCGAGCCGATCACGCGCCGCCAGGGACCCATTGCTTCAGTATGACACGCCGTGCCGACCTAGCTCGACGAGTCTCCGCGGGAGCGCGGAAGCCACAGGGTGACCTGCGCTCCGCCGAGCACCGAACGCTCGACCGACAGGCCGCCTCCGCTCGCCTTCATGATGCGGCCGACGACGGCGAGCCCCATTCCGGTGCCCGTCGCGCGAGTCGTGACGAACGGCTGCCCGAGACGCTTCGCGATCTCCTCCGGGATGCCTGGTCCCTGATCCTCGACCACCCACCTCACATGCTCGTCGCTGGCCTCGACCAGGAGCCGAACGCGCGCGTCCGGCCTCGTCGACTGCACCGCGTTGCGCAGAACGTTGACGAGCGCGAGCTCGGCCAGGTCCGGGTCCATCCAGCCGATGGTGCCCTCCGTCGTCGGCATCTCGAGCGGACGCTCACCGAGCTCGCCGCGCGTGGTGAGCAGCCGAACCGCCCTGCGCGCGAGCTCCTCCATCGAGTACGCACACGGCCTCGGAAGCAGCGGCCGGCCGAGATCGAGGAGCTGCGCGACGAGATGCTCGAGGCGCACCGCCTCCTCCGCGATGATCGACAGGAGCGCCTCGTCGCTCGCCGAGTCGCGCGCGTCGCGCTTCAGGAGCGCCAGGGCGTTCATGATCGAGCCCACGGGGTTGCGGACCTCGTGCGCCATCACCCCGGCCGCCTCGCCGAGCGCGGCGAGGCGCTCTCGCTCGACGCGCTCTTTCCGCAAGCGAACGGTCTCGAGCGCCTTGCCGACGAGCTCGGCGAAGAGATCGATCGCGGTCGCGACGAGCGGGCTCAGCGCAGCGCCGGTCACGACGAGCGCGCCGTACGGGACGTTGCCGAGGAACAGCGGAGCCTGGACCATTCGCTCCGCGGGCACCATGGCGAGGATGCGGTCCGCGATCGGCTCCGCATACGCCTCGCGCACGAGGCGCATCCCGTCGAGGAAGAACGCCGTGCGGCGGTCCATGAATGCGGGATTGAGCTGGGTGAGGATCTCCTTGCGGGGCCTCGGCAGCTGCGGCTGGTGGACGTCCGGGCGAGCGGGATTGCGCGTCGGGCCGTAGCGGAGCAGCGGGTCCTCCTCGTCGATGAGCAGCACAGTCGCGATGAAGCCGCGCTCGCCCAGGGCGTTGACCGCTTGCTCGAGGACCTCGCCTTCGGTCGCGCACCGAGAGAGCGCGCCGGCCACGCGGGCGAGGGCCTCGGTCACCTCTTGCCCGAAGGCCTCGGGCTGCGCGTCGAGCAGACAGATGAGCGAATCGCGACCGTTCTCCGCGAGGCGCCACTCGACGCGCATCGGGCGCTCCTCACCCGTGGCCGTCACCACGCGGCAAAACAGCCGCCCTTGCGCGCGCGGGTCGGCCGACTCGCGGTTCTTCGAGAGGCGCTCGAGCATCGCCCGATCGCGCGGCGCCACGAGCTTGAAGAGGAGCTCGGGGACGGTCTTGCCGACCACGTCGGCGGCCTTCCAGCCCGTCAGCTCCTCGAACAAGGCATTCTGCGCGACGAAGACGCCGTCGCGTGTCGCCATGGTCGCGACCGGAAGCTCGTGCAGGTCGATCGAGAAGCCTGGCATCGCCGTCAGTACGTCGTCGACCAGACGCCCTTCACCGAGTCGACACAGAAGGACTTCTGGTAGGGGCCGTCGGCGGCCTTGTACCAGCGCTTGACCTCCGGGCCGTCCTTGCCGGTCGCGGGGATGGTGCACTTGCCGAGGGAGCCCGCGGTCGGACAGCTCGCGGGGCTCGAGAGCTTGCCGCTCACGCTGCCGCACTCGATCGTGACCGCCGCACGCTGCTCCTCGGTCGGCTGCGGGATCTCGCGGCAGCGATCCTGATCCGGCACCGAGCACGCGATCGAGGCGCCTGCGGGCGCAGGGTCGGTCTTCTTCGCGGGGCACGCGGAGAGAACGGCGAGGAGCGCGACGGGCACGAGCTTGGATGCGGACGCCATGGGAAGCACAGTCTATCATTCGTCGTGGATGACGAGGCCCTCCGCCACCCCGCTCGCGCGCCTCACACGTGAGGCCTATCGGCACGAGGTCGTGCCCGAGCGCATGCTCTGGTGGTTCGCGGCCGACGGCATGCGCGATTGGTTTCGCGTCCTCGCCAAGCATCTCGGGCCCCATCTCGCCGAGGGCGACGCTCGTTCGCTCCTCTCGACCATGGCCGCACACACGTTCGAGCGACGCTGGGAGGCGCTCTCCGCGCTGCCTCGACGCGGCGCTCGCGCGCGCATCGTCGGCGCCCTCCCCCACGGCGCTCGCGAGCCGCGAGCGCTGCCTCTCCTCATGAGCGCCCTCTACCGCGTCGACTCGCCGGGGCACGTGCGCGCCCGCAAGAGCGCGTGGATCTTCGACGGGCTCGGCGGCGCACCGCGAACCGCGGCAGAGCGCCTTCGTGCGCGCGTCCTGCTCTCCTCACTCGACGTACGCGAGCGCTGGTACGAGGTCGCCACGCACCTCGGAGAGCTCCTCGTCGTGCTCACCGAGCAGCTCCCCGCGCATCTCCCGCACGCGCGGAAGATCCTCGGCGACATCTGCTTCGACTCGGGCGCTCGCTACGCCGAGCGCATCAAGAAGGCCTTCGCCATCCCGGACGTGCTTGCCGACCCTCCCGCGGTCGCGATGGAGGTCCTGCGCATGAGCGAGTACGTCTTTCGCGTGAACCCCGAGCACTGGGGCGCGAGCGACGGCACCGCGGGCTGGCTCGAGGGCACGGCATGCCCCTGGTACACGCGCCCGGGGTGGAACGGCGCGCACTGCGGGATCTTCGGACAGTTCCAGTCCGGCATCGCGTCCGTATTCGGGCTTCGCTATCACCTCTCGAAGACGATCCCGAAGCACGGCGGGCACACGTGCCGCATCGACGTGAAGCCGATCCAGCTCGGTCGCTCTCGCGGCGCCGGCTCGGCTCAGAACACGTAGGGGTTGGCGCCGACGGCCACGGACTTCGCGGCAGAGCCGTGGAGCGTGACGGTGCGACCGCCACCTTCGACATGCACGCGTGCTCCGGTCGTGCTCGCGACGCTCTCGTGAGGGCCGAGCATCACGACGAGGCGATTCGGGCTCTCGGGCGCGACATCGACACCGACGAGGTGACCGCTTCCGTCGAGCAGGAGCGTCGCCGGAAGATCGCCGTGCAGCCCAGGGCTCGCGCCCGGCTGCGAGTACACGACGACGGTGCCCAGGGCAGGATCGTTCGCGTAGCTGGTCGCGCGCGTCTCGGGAAGCATGCCCTCATCGTAGGCACCCGGACATCGGAGCGCCACCCTAGGATTTCGCTGCCGTGCCGACGGCCGGCCGGAGGTGCCCCTCCGCCGCGGCCAGGAATCGGCCCCGCGCGAGCGCGTGGTCGACGACCGGCACGGGATAGGTGCGACCGAGGTTCACGCCGAGCGCTCTGAGCTCTAGCGGCGGCGCGAGCCACGGGCTGTGGATCCAGCGCGAGGGTACGTTCGCGAGCTCGGGCACCCAGCGGCGGACGTACGCGCCGTCGGCATCGAAGCGCTCGCCCTGCGTGACCGGGTTGAAGACACGAAACCACGGCTGCGCATCGACCCCGCAGCCGGCCGACCACTGCCAGCCGAGATCGTTCGCGGCCCAGTCGCCGTCGGTGAGGAACTTCATGTAGTGCGCCTCGCCGAGCCGAAAATCGAGGAGGAGGTGCTTGCAGAGGAAGCTCGCCGCGATCATGCGCGCGCGGTTGTGCACGAAGCCCTCGGCGAGGAGCTGGCGCGCGGCGGCGTCGACGACGGGGTAGCCCGTCGTTCCGGTGACCCACGCATTCCATGCAGCCTCGTCCGTGCGCCAGGGAAAGCCCTCCCATGCAGGTCGGAACGGATGCTCGAGCACCTCGGGCTTCGAGCGGAGGACATCGTACGCGAACTCGCGCCAGACGAGCTCGTTCGCGAAGGTGCGCCAGGCCTTCGGGTGATCCTCGAGGCCCTTCCTCGTCGCTTGCCAGGCCGACCGCGCCGAGAGGGTTCCGAACTTGAGGTCCTGCGAGATGCGGCTCGTTCCCGCGACGCCCATCGCGTTGCGGCCCTCGTCGTACTTCGCGGCGGCGTGCTTCAGGAATCGCGCGACGCGCGCCCGCGCCGCCTCCTCGCCGCCGGCGACCACCTGCTCGTTTCGAGTCACGCCGATCGACGCGAGCGTCGGCGGCTTGCCGAGGAGCCTCTTCGCGGCCGTCGGGATCGGCAAGAGCGGTGGGAGCGTCTTCGGAGCGGGGCGAGCGGCACCGGTGGTGACGGCCTTCACGAACGCGCGCGAGAACGGCGTGAAGACCGAGAAGGGCGTCCCCGAGCCGGTGAGCACCTGACCGGGCGCGGCGAGGGTCTCTCCCTCGAAGAGCTCGAGACGCGAGCCGCCCTCGGTGAGCGCCTTCGCGACACGACGGTCGCGCTCGATTCCGAACGGCTCGCTCCAGCGATGCGCGACGACGCGCTCTGCCGCGAACGCGCGCGCGAGCTCGGGAACGAGCGCCACGCTCTTGCCGTGCGCGAACAGCAACTGCGACCCGCGTGCCTCGATCGCGGTCGCCAGCTCGGTCAGCGAATCGACGAGGAACTGCATTCGATTGGGCATCTCCCGCGCGCGCTCGGGCGCGAAGAAGTACGGATCGACCACGAATACCGGCACGACCTCGCCGTGGTGAATCGCATCGAGCAGCGGTGCGTGATCCGCGAGCCTCAGGTCCTTGCCGCGAAACCAAACGAGCGTACGCATCGGGGGCTTCTCCATTACTCTCGAATCGCCGTGCTCGTCACGATCCTCACGGTCGCGCAGCTGGTCTACGTCGTCGTCCTCGCGACGTGGATCCTGTTCGAGAAGCGGTCCCCGGTCGCGACGCTCGCGTGGATCCTCGCGCTCATCGCGCTGCCGTACGTGGGCTTCGTGGTGTTCTTCATGTTCGGGCCGCGGCGCCTGCTCCGGAAGCGGCTCAAGCACAAGCGTGCGCGCGGGGCGGTGACGGCGTCCACGCCGCTCGGGGCCAGCGACCCGCCACCGGCGCAGTACGACCCGCGCGTCGAGCAGCTCGTTCACCTCGTGAAGCGCACGGGCGAGCCGCCCCCCAGCCAGTGCGACGCGGTCGAGATCTTCCACGACACGGCCGACGCCTACGACTCGATCGAGGCGGCCATCCGCGAAGCGAAGCACCACGTGCACGTCGCGTATTACATCTTCGAGCCCGGGCGGGTCGGCGAGCGCTTCCGGGCGGCGCTGATCGAGCGCGCGAAGGCCGGCGTCACGGTGCGATTGCTCGTGGACGACGTCGGCTCGAGCGCGATGGGGCGCCGCTTCAGCAAGCCGATGCGCGAGGCCGGCATCAAGGTCGCGCGCTTCAACGAGGTGACGTTCTCGCGCATCCGGAGCCGCGTCGACTTCCGCAACCATCGGAAGATCGTGGTGTGTGACGGCGTCGTCGGGTTCACCGGCGGCGTGAACCTCTCGGACGACTACCTGCTACCGGTCGAGGGCCCGCGAAAGGTGGGCGAGGTGCTCCACGACGTGCGGAACAAGGTGAAGGGGCACCAGCGTCCGTGGCGCGACACGCACGTGAAGATCACCGGGGACGCCGTGCGCTGGCTCCAGCTCACGTTCCTCGACGACTGGTACTACGTGACGAAGTACGCGGCCCGCGACCGGATCTACTTCCCGCAGCAAACGCGAACGGGCAAGCACCTCGTGCAGATCGTGGCGTCCGGTCCGGACCGCGACGTCGAGCCGATCCAGAAGCTGTATTTTGCAGCCATCGCGACGGCCCGCGAGCGCGTCTACGTGACGACGCCGTACTTCGTGCCCGACGACGCGGTGCTCACGTCGCTGACCACGGCGGCGATGCGCGGGGTCGACGTGCGCGTCCTCGTCCCGCGCCGCAGCGACTCGCTGGTCGTGACCGCGGCGGCGCGCTCCTACTACGACGCGCTCCTCGCGGCGGGCGTGCGGGTCTACGAGTACCTGCCGACCATGATCCACGCGAAGACGCTCGTGGTGGACGACTTCTTCGCGACGGTCGGCACGGCGAACATCGACAACCGCAGCTTCCGCCTCAACTTCGAGGTGACCGCGGTGCTCTACGGCGCCGAGCACGCGGAGAACCTCTCCGCGCAGTTTCGCAAGGACCTCGGCAAGTCGAAGGAGATCAAGGCGGCGACGAGGCTGAAGGTGGCGCTGCGCTGGCGCCTCGCAGAGGCGGGCGCACGGGTGCTGTCGCCGCTCCTGTGAGCGATGCGCCCTGCGTCACTTCGCCGAAAATAGTTCGTCCACAGCCTCCGACCGCCGCATCCACGCCTCGCCTTCGCCCCTCTCCACACGCCCTCCACAGCCCTCCTCGGTTCTCTCCACAGGCCCTCCCCAGCCGCACGGTTGCGCGCCCCCTCCGCGTTTCGTATCTCGCGTCGCCATGGAGCAGACGAACGTCGACCGCGCCCTCGCCGCCCTCGAAGAGCAACACGCCGATGACCCCGAGCGGGCCACGGTGCTGCGTCGAACGCGCGCGTTCAAGCGCAGCTGGCTCGAGCTCGGCGAGGCCCTCAGCGAGGTCCGTCGCAACAAGAGCTGGGAGAAGTGGAGCTACGAGAGCTTCGAGGCCTACGCGAAGGCCGAGCTGAAGCTCCGCATGGACACCGTCGAGAAGCTCACCGGCTCGTTCATGTTCCTCCGCAAGAGCGCGCCCGAGGTCCTCAAGCGCGACCCCTGTGAGAACTTCGTCCCGAGCTACCAGGCCATCGATTTTCTCCGTCGCGCCGAGGAGCGCAACGAGCAGAGCGTCAGCGAAGGCGGCGACCACACCGTCTCCGCGGAGACCATGAGCGAGGTCCGCAAGAAGGTCCTCGACGAGGGCGTCCCCATGGCGACCGTCGCCCGCCTCTACAAGGACTCGCTCTTCCCCGTCAGCGAGGCCGACAAGAAGACGAAGGACAAGAAGGACATCAAGGCCGCTGCGACCAAGCTGAAGGAACTCCTCGCGGAGACCAACGCCGTCCCGCGCCGCCTTGCCTCCACCGTCGGCGAGGCGCTCGAGGAGCTGCTCACCGAGCTCGCCGCGGACAAGAAGGCCGCCTGAGCGGAGCGGCGGTCAGCGCTTCGAGGCCGGGGGGGCGCCCGAGCCTACGCCCGGCTCGCGCTCCAGCATCGTGACCACGCGCGTCACCCGTGCTCGGAGCTCCGGACCTTTCGGGATGAAGTCGTGCGCGCCGAGCTCCAGCATGAGCTGCACGTCGGTGGGCGAGCCGCCCGCGCTCATGGCCACCACCGTCGAGGCGTCGACCAGGTGCACGCCGCGCAGGTAGGTGAAGAGCTCGAAGCCGCTCATCGTCGGCATGTTGAGGTCGAGGAAGACCAGCCGCGGAGGCTTCTTGCGGAACACCGCGAGCGCCTCCTGCGCATCGCGCGCGATCGTGATCTCGGCGCTCGGCGAGGCGTGCTTGATGTACATCGCGACGAGCCGCGCGATGTCCGCGTCGTCGTCGACGACGAGCGCCGTGAGCGCCGCGGGCGTGGCGTCACGCACGAGCTCCTTCTTCGCCGCGCGAAGCTGCCAGACCACCGCGTCCATCGACGCCGGTCGCTCGGTCGGCTCCTTCGTGATGAGCGCGCTGACGAGCGCGTCGAGGCGCTTCGGTACGCGCACCATGTCGGAGAGCTTCGGCGGCTCCTCCTCGGAGTGCATCAAGACGAGCTCGAGCGCGCCCTCGGCGTCGAACGGGAGCCGCCCGGCCAGCATGCGAAACGCGAGGATGCCGAAGGCGTAGACGTCGATGAGGTGCCACCCGGCGTTGACGAACTTGGGCGAGATGATCTCCGGCGCCATGTAGGCCGGCGTGCCGTTCATGAGCCCGGCGTCGGGCTCGTAGGCCGCGCGCACGAGACCGAGATCGGTCAGCACCAGGCGGCCGCTCGCCGAGAGGAGGATGTTCTCCGGCTTGACGTCGCCGTGCGAGATTCCGGCGCGATGGATCGCCGCGAGGCCGTCGGCGATCGCGATGAGGAGGTCGACGCGTTCGGCGAGGGGGATGTCCTCGAGGCGCTCGAGGTGATGTGCGAGGGTCACCCCTGCGACGTGCTCCATCACCATGTAGTCGACGGCCCGGTGCGTGCCGAGCGCGTACACCCCGACCACGCCCGGGTGATGCACCGCCGCGAGCGCCTGTGCCTCGTTCCGCACCGACTGCGGAACCTCGGGAAAATTGGCCTTGATCGCGACGCGCCTCGAGAGGTTCCTGTCGTACGCGTCGAACACTTGCCCCATGCCGCCCTGCCCCAGCAAGGCGCGGATCTCGTAGGCCTCTCCGAGGACCTCGCCGATGGCGAACAGCCCCGGCACCTGCGAAGCGCGCTCTGCTGCGGGCTCCGGCATCGACATGAGGCTCACTGGGTCGCGAGCTCCATGACTGCAATGGAGTAAGGCGGCAGCTTCGTCTTCAACGAAGTGCCTTCGATCTTCGCGTCGCCGGCGACGAAGCCCTGTTCGCCGCCCGTGTAGACGAACGACTTGAGCGCGCCGGGGCTCGTGGCGCCCTTGAGCTCGATGCTCGCGTCCTCGGGGCGGTCGGAGCTGAAGTTGAGCGCGATGATCACCCACTTCTTCCCGCTCTCGTCGCGCGACGCATACACCGACGTCCCGCTCGGCGAGCTCGTCGGCACGATGCGCTCGAGGAAGTGCCCGCCGTTGCCGTCGTAGTTCCGGTACGCGCGGAATGCCCAGTACGCGGGCGTCCCCTTCTTCGGATACGTCCAGTAGAAGGCGTGGCTCACGCCGTTGAGCGCGAAGCGCCCGAGCACCTCGGCCAGCGCCACGCCGCCCGCGGGGTGAGCCTCGGCCCCGAAGTTGTACTCGCCGATCTGGAAAGCCCGTCCCGGGTAGTTCTGGGCGATGAGGTCCTTCATGCGTGGGATCAGGTAGACGGCCTCCTTGATCCACGACTCGTCGACGTACTCGCGGTCCCACAGCGAGCGCGTGGTGCGGAAGCGGAGGTCGTTCGTCTTGCGATCCGTCTCGCCGCCGCCGTCGCCGCCGTGCCCGTCGGGGCCCTGCACGTTGTCGGCCTGCGGGTAGATGTGCACGTCGAGGACGTCGAGGATGCGGACGCCGGTCTTCTTCTCGTGCTCGGCGAGCTTCCGCAGGTACCAGGCGATGAGCGGCACGTCGCCGTGTGCCTTGCGGTCGGGCTTCGAGCGGATACCCTCGTCGTGATCCTTCGTGCTGTAGAAGTACTCCCACCAGCCGTACGACGTCGGACCTGCGATGATCGCGTCCGGGTCGGCCTTGCGGATGGCGGTGCCGTACGCGATCGTCCGCTCGAGGAGCTCGTCGTACGTGAGCGGATTCGGGTGCACGTCGCGGTGCGTGCTCGACCAGAGGCCCGGCTCGTTGTCGAGGATCCACTCGAAGACGAGCTTCTTGCCGAGCTTCTTCTCGTAGGCGCGCACCTTCTTCACGAAGTCGCCGACGTCCTCCGGGGTCACCGCAACGCTCGTGCGCGTCGGCTCCTTCGGCGGGATGAGCGTCTTGCCGTCGCTCTTCTTGCCGTTGCCGAAGTCGGGATGGTCAGGGTCCGTCTTCTCCTGCGGACCGAAGACGGAGACCGGGAACGACGCGCTCGACGTGTCCTTCGCGACCCAGCCCATGATCGGCACGGTGATCGCGGCGAGGCCCCCCTTCTCCGCGACCTTGCCGAGGAAGACCTCGTGCGAGTCGATCTTGATGTTCTGCCAGAACCAGTCGTTCGCGGTGTTCCAGGCGCCGAGCTTGTAGTTGTAGCGGGTCGTCGTGTTGCCGCCCCAGCGGTGCGCCGTCGCGCCGATGTCCTTGTCGGTGTCGGCCCACGCGATGCCGAAGATCGTCGGGCTCACCGGCTGGCCAGGGCTCTTGCACTCGACGGCCATGGGCGTCGTGGCGCCCGAGATCTTGCCGCCGCTCGGCGTGGGGCCGGCCACCCTGGTCGCGAGCGACTCGGTGATGACCGCCTGCGCCTGCACGGGGCCGCCGTCGGCCATCACGACGATCGACGCGGCCGGGCCGTCCGCCACCGGCGTGGTCGAGTCCTTCTTCGAGCAACGCTCGCAGCCGGCGCCGGCGCCGAGAACGCCCACGAGGAAGAGAACGAACGGACCGCGCGCTCGCGCGCGCACGAGATGGTTGGGCATCGACATTTCCTTCGTCGCCTACGCGGCGCCGTCCGTCAAGGCAGCTCTCCCGACAGGATGGTCAGGTCGGCATACGCCCGCCAGCCGGCCTCGAGCAGATCGAGCCTCCTGCCGCGCGCGATCGCGAGATCGCGTCGCGCGAGCAGCACGCGTGTGATCTCGATCTTTCCCGTCTTGAAGCCCTCGACCGAGGACGACACGGCGCGCTCGAGCGCCGGCATTCCAGCCTGGTCGAGCTCCTCGACGGTCTTGGTCACGGTGACGATCGCGTCGCGCGCGGCCCTGAGCCGCGACTCGATGACGCCGCGGTAGAGCGCGAGGCGCGTGACCGCGAAGGTGCGGCCCTGCTCGGCACGTGCGATCTCTCCCTGGTACCTGCGCGAGACCGGGAACGTGACGACCACGCCGCCGCCGATGCGGCCCTCACCGAGATCACCGCGTCCGCCGATCAGCTCGAAGGCGACCGGAGGCATGCGTTCGGACTTGTACCGCTCGACGGAGGCGTCCCAGAACCCGCGCTCGGCCGTGAGGCGTGCGACGAGCGGCGACCTGTCGACCATGCGCGCGATGAACGCGTCGTCCCAGCTACCGCGGAGCTGCGGCGCAGCGACGGAGGTATTGGCGGGCGGGCCGTCGACGTTCAAGAGCCCGGTGACCTGCGTGAAGCGTGCGCGAGCCGAGGAGAAGCGGAGCTGCGCCTCCGCGCGCGACTGCACCCAGCGCGCGACCTCGGCGTCGGCGAGCGATTTTTCGTAGACGGTCGTATCCTTCGCCTCGAGCCGCCCCGCGAAATACTTCGCCTCGTCGCGTGCGGTCTGCTCGCCGTTCGTCGTCTCGGTGATGCGCGCCGCACCGACGACGAGCTCCCCGTACGCGGACACCGCCTCGCCGCTCGCGACCCCGCGAGCGTCGTTCACGCCGACCTCGCGCCACTTGATGAGCTTGTCCGCCTCGTCGATCCGCGCGCCGCGCTGCCCGGCGACGTCCACGGGGAAGTACGCGTAGGCGATCGCCTGCAGCGCTTGCGTCGGATTGCGCGAGAGACCTTGCTCGAGCTGGACGTCGACGTACGGATTGCCGAAGGCGCTCGCTCGCGCGCCGGCCATCTGCGCATGGGCCACACCGAGCTCGCCCTGAGCATCGTTCACGACGAGCGCCCGTGCACGCGCGAGCTGGATGGCGCGGTCGAGGGTCGGGAGCTCGGCGTGGGGCTGGGCCTCCGCGCGGCGCTCGGAGGCGGCCAGGCCGAGCGGCGCGATCAGGCCCACGAGCGTCGCGAGGAGCAAGGAGCGATGCTTCATCGCCGCCACTCTAACGCATCGACGCGCGTGTTCGGCTGCGCCGCACCACCGTGGTTTGTTGCAACGTCGCCGATCGCTTTTCCATCGACGCGCCTCCGCGAACCGGGCAAAAGACGGCCCATGCTGAGCATCGATCTCACGGGCAAGCGCGCATTCGTGGCCGGCGTCGCGGACGACGGCGGGTTCGGGTGGGCGATCGCCAAGTCCCTCGCCGAGGCAGGCGCCACCGTATGCGTCGGCACGTGGCCGCCCGCGCTCGGCATCTTCCAGACGCTCCTGCGCCGCGGCAAGCTCGACGAGTCGCGCGTGATGCCCGACGGCAGCAAGCTCGAGTTCGAACGCATCTACCCGCTCGACGCCGAGTTCGACACCTTCGCCGACATGCCCGACGACGTGAAGGAGAACAAGCGCTACAAGGAGCACGGCGACGTCAGCATCCAGGGCTCGATCGAGCGCCTGAAGAGCGACTTCGGCGACTCTTGTGTCGACATCGTCGTCCACTCGCTCGCCAACGGCTCCGAGGTGAAGAACCCGCTGCTCGAGACGAGCCGCAAGGGCTACCTCGGCGCGATCGGCGTCAGCGCGTACTCGAACGTGTCGATGGTGCAGCGCTTCGGTCCGATCATGCGAAAGGGCGGCTCGTTCGTGTCGCTCTCGTACATCGCGAGCGAGCGCGTGATCCCCGGGTACGGCGGCGGCATGAGCACGGCGAAGGCCGCGCTCGAGAGCGACACGCGCCTCCTCGCCTTCGAGGCCGGTCGCAAATGGGGCCATCGCGTCAACTGCATCAGCGCGGGTCCCCTCGCCTCTCGCGCCGCAAGCGCGATCGGCTTCATCGGGGAGATGATCGAGTACTGCAAGGTGAACTCGCCGCTGCCCGAGGCGCTCGAGGCACGCGAGGTCGGCGCCACCGCCGCATTCCTCGCGAGCTCGCTCGGCACCGGCATCACCGGCACCACGCTCTATGTCGACAAGGGCTTCGCCGCGATGGGCAAGTCGGTCTAGGCAAGTGGGGCTCCGCCCCTCTGGCAGGTGGGGCTCCGCCCCTCACGCTTCGCGTGAGCCTCCCCATCGGGTGACCTGTCCGGCGTGATTCGCCTGCGGCGAACGGCGCCGCAGACGGCGCCGATTTCACGCCTGCGTGCGAGGGGCTGTGAGCTTCCTCTTGTGAGGTCTTGCGTGACGCGGCTCGCTAGCGTTCACGTGATTCTCGTCACGTCTCGTCTCCACGTGCCCGTGCCCGTGCCCGTGCCCATGCCCGATCTCCTTAGGGAGAGCTGCAGGTTCGTTCGACCCCGACCGACACGCTCCGCTCAGACACGAGAGGCCCTCGCAGCACTCGAAGTTGCCCGAGCACAGCGCGTACACGTCCTTGCAGGTGCTGCCGCTGCTGCTCCCCACGCCGCTGGTCCCGCCCTCGTCGCTAGCGACGGAAGCGCGTCGTCTGCGACGCACTTCTTGCCGATCAGCGAGGCGGGGCCCTCGCCGTCGACCTTTGCGATGGCCGTGCGCCCCGTCGGCGTCCCTAAATGAGACGCCAACATCCGCGGGCGAAACGCCGGCGAGAGTGAATATGCGACGCCGTCCAACGTCTGCCGGATGGTGTCTGTCTGAGCTAGGCTTTCCCAAGTTGCGCCCAGCGCCTCGGAGGTTTCCTTGAGAATCGTCCACAAGTTTGCCGCCGGCGTGGTGGTGATGGGAGCCGTGTTGTCCGTGAGCACGCTGGCTCGCGCCGACTACTGCGGAGCGCTGGGCGAGCGGATCTGCCGCATCGACGAGAAGTTTCCGAGCTGCAACGTGAACCTCGCCGAGAGCCAGGGGAGCTGCATTCGCCCGGCCTGCGGCGCACAGGGACAGCGAGCCTGCCTGTTCACCGAGCGACCGAGGGTCCCCTGCGACCGGAACCTCAAACACGAAGTCTTCAAGAACGAGTGCTTCCACCCACCGTGTGGCCAGGAAGGTGTGGGCGCATGCGGAGCATTCGACCGACTCCCGCCCTGTGACTCCAACCTCGTCCAGCAGGGCGGTGTCTGCGTGCATCCTGCATGCGGCCGTCTCGGGCAGGGTCCCTGCAACAATCGCGGTCTGTCCGGTCAGTGCGATACCGATCTCGTCCTGCGCAACGGTCAGTGCGAGCGAGCCGGCAGCGGGAACGCGGCAGCAGCGCCTGCATCGACGCCGCACGGTGCGGTGCCAGTGCCGCCGACGACCGCGCCGCCGCCGCCGACCGCGAAGGCTCCGCCGCCGCCGCCGCGATGAATCGGGGTCCTGCGGGCGCGGATCCGCGGCGCTTGCGCCGCCTCCCTCTCCGTTACGATGTCGTGTCGTTCGACGAGGCGTGGGAACATGCCCGCCGAGCCATCCGATCCGATGGTCGCCAGTGACGCGATCAGCCCGCCCCGCAGGGCGGGCCTCCTCCGAGGCCGACGGAGACGTCGTTGCGTGGGCCCCGCCATCAACGGGCATGCGGGCAACCTGCGGCTACGCGACTACTTCGGCGCGTCGGCGCAGCAGCGGAAGCCCTGCTGGTAGAACGTGTGCGACTCGTCGTGCGCCTTCGTCGCGGGACGGCAGCGCGTGCGCACCGGTCCCCAGTAGCCGCCCTTGAGGACGCTCGGGCGCTCCCCGGCGATCGACGACTTCGTCCACTCGTCGATGTTGCCCGTCATGTCGTAGACGCCCGCTCTGCTCTTGCAGGCGGCGCGCGAGCCGCTCGGCTGACCTTGCCAGAGGCGATCGAGCTCCGCCATCGCACGCGGTCCGGTGCGCGGCATGAGCGCCTGATCGTCGAACTTCTTCCACGGGCGATCGTTCACGCACTCGGAGGCCTCGCGCGAGTAGCCGCTCGGGTAGGGCGTGGCCTCGTCACCCTCGCACGCGTAGGTCCACTCGTCCTCGCTGCAGAGGCGCTTGCCTTCCGTCTTGCAGGCGTCACGCGCCTCGTACCAGCTCACCATGAGGATGGGGAACTCGCCCTTGCGGTTCGGGTACTCGAAGCGGTCCATGCAGACGTTGACGTTCTGCGTCGGCAGGTCCTTCGAGATCGCGAGCCACTTGTCGCGGTCGTAGTCGGCGCAGCGCTCGGGCCACTTCTTGTCGATCCACTTGGTGCAGGCCTGGAGCTGCATCTCGTCGACCATCGCGTGCGTCTTCATCTTGCCCTGCACCGAGACCATGCCCGCCGGGCATGCGCCGCGCGTTCCTTCGCGCGCATCGGTGAGCGCCGGGTCTTCACCGCGCGGACCGCTGATCTGCCAGTGCTTGCCCATCACGAGGTGCCACTCGCGTTGCGGCACCACCGGCGCGCCGGGGAGCAGCGAGCCGTCGTCCGCGCCTTCGGGACGTGCCTGCGCCGTCGGCGGATTCGCGAGACCGGGAAGATCGCGTGCGACCGAGTCGCGTGCGGGACCGTCCGGCCCGACACCCGCCGCGGCCGGCGCCGCGTGGTTCGAGCGGGCGCAGAGGGCTATCCCGAGGGTGGTAGCGAGGGCGACGAGCGCAACGCGGGGCTTTCGTAGCTGCCGGAGCGAGAGCCCCGCGCGAGCGAGAGAGCCAAGATTCTGACCCATGATCCCTTTGACGTTCAATGTGGTGGCTAATTCTCGAATGTCGAGACGGATAAACGCAAAAAACTCAACGAGGTGTGCGGCAACTGCGAACCCGATTTCTAACGTCTTGCGTCAGGCCGCGAAGGGGGGTTCGCAGGCCCCGCGTCATGGCCCGTGACGAATCTCGAAATTTCCGCGCACCCCCGCACGACTGGACGATCGTGATGAACACCACGAGCTCTTGTGCGGCACACACGGAACAGAATCCCGACGGTCGCTTCGGTCTCACGACCGTTTCCTCTCCGACGCAGAACGAGCGCATCGCGGCGGCGATCGCCCATGGTGGAACGTGCGTGGCTTGGTTCTTCGCGCCGCTGATCGTCTACCTCCTCGAGAAGGACCGCTCGTCCTACGTCGGACGCCAGGCGCTGCAGGCGCTGCTCTGGTCGGGGTTCGGCACGCTCGTCAGTCTCTCGACGTGCGGTCTCGCGATCCCGATCTTCATGGGCTTCCACATCCTTGCGGCGGTGCGGGCGCTCGAGGGGCAGGACTACGAGTACCCGCTCGTCGGGGAGCTCGTCCGTAAGCTGCAACGCTCCATTGCCTGAATCGGGCGTGCGATAATGGGAAGGTGGAGACCTTCACCCCCATCTCATCGCTCGTCGGCGGCTCGCTGATCGGGCTCGCCGCCTCGGTCCTCCTCCTCTTCCATGGCCGCGTCGCGGGCATCGCCGGCATCCTCGGCGAGACGCTCCGCGGCGACGGCACGCGAGGCGAGGGCGTCTTTCGCGCCGCGTTCCTCGTCGGCCTGGCCGCCGCCGGGCTCACGCTTCGGGTCGTCTACCCCGCCGCGTTCGCCGCCGCCGGGAGCTCGTCCGCCGCGGGCCTCGCGCTCGTCGCCGGCGCCGGCGTGCTCGTCGGCTATGGCACTCGGCTCGGCAGCGGATGCACGAGCGGACACGGCGTGTGTGGGATCAGCCGTCTGTCGAAGCGGTCGATCGCGGCGACGCTGACCTTCATGGCCGCAGGCGGAGCGACGGTGTTCGTCGTTCGTCACGTGCTCGGAGTCGCACGATGATGAAGACGGACAGTCGCTCCGTGCTCATCGCGATCCTCAGCGCCGCGGCCGCCGGGGTGCTCTTCGGCGTCGGGCTCGGCATCTCGGGCATGTCGCGCCCGACGAAGGTGCTCGCCTTCCTCGATGTGACGGGCGCATGGGACCCGAGCCTCGCCTTCGTGATGATGGGCGCGATCGGCGTTCACTGCCTCGCGGTCGTCGTCGCGAAGCGCCGCGAACGAACGCCGCTCGGCGGCATCTTCCACTGGCCCAAGCCTGCGGCGGTCGACAAGCCGCTCCTCGTGGGCGCCGCCCTGTTCGGAGTCGGTTGGGGCCTCGGAGGCTTGTGTCCCGGCCCCGCGTTGCTCGGCGCGGCATCCGGAAGTGCCGCGTCGATCCTCTTCGTCGTCGCGATGGTCGCCGGCATGCTCGTGCGCCACGCGTCGGCGAGGCGCGAGGCCGCTCGAAGCAGTTGAGAGAGCGGCACCGACCAGCGTACGTTCGACTCATGAAACGTCCCTGGCGCCGCACCGTCCTCCGTTCGAGCTGCCTCGTTTCCACGCTCGCCGGCCTCGCGGTCGTGCTGACGGCGCGCGGCGCGTCCGCGCAGGAGGCGAACGGCCTCGGCGAGAAGTCCCAGCTCATCGTCACGGTCGATCGGCTGATGCCCCTCTTCAGCTACAGCAGCCAGACGCTCACGAACACGCAGGGCGGCGGGACACTCAAGACCACCGACAGCGGCACGTCGGCCGCCTTCCTCTTCGGGCGCGAGCCGGACCTCGGCATCGTCCACACCATCCCGCGCGTCGCCGTCGACTTCACGATCGTGCGGCACCTCACGCTCGGAGGCTCGGTCGCGATCGCGTTCGGCCTCGGCGGAAGCCACGAGGAGGACTTCGGCAACAACACCACGCGGAAGAGCGACGCACCGAAGACCACGATCATCGGCTTCGCGCCGCGTGTCGGATACGTCTTCCCCCTCGGAAGCACGTTCGCGTTCTGGCCGCGCGCCGGCTTCGCCTTCTACTCGGTGAGCACGAAGACCATCAGCTTCGCGCAGCAGGGCAACGTCGAGACCACGAACACGGTGAACGACTCGCTGCTCTCGCTCGACCTCGACCCGCAGTTCGCGTGGGCGCCGATCCCGCACTTCTTCTTCCACTTCGGACCGATCGTGAACGTGCCGCTCACGGGCTCGCGGTCGATCGAGAACGCGACCGGCGCGAACTCGAACACGAACAAGAACGACCTCTCGGTCTTCCACTTCGGCCTGAGCGCCGGCCTCGGCGGCTGGTTCGACCTCTAGAGTCGGCGAGGGCGATTCGAGATTCACGTTCAGCCGTGGAACGCGGCGCCCTGGCGGGGGGCGTGGCATTCGTGCGCGCCCGGACCGCGACAGGCCGACGCAGTCGGGTCGAGCGTTATGCAAATTGCGGGTGGAGAGCTGATGCTCAGCCCGATTTCGCCTCTAGCGCAGCCGTGTGCGCGCCGCGGACCGCGCTGGTACGGAGTGTGCTCTCCGACCGCCATGGTCGCAAGGGTTCGCGAGGAGGAGCGTCAGCCGCCGCCGAGCGCGTCGCGCCTGCTCGCGGAGACGCCGGCAAGCGGACCGCCGCCCGTGTCGGGAGCATCGAGCAAGATGCCGGACTCGAACGAGTATCCGGTCGAGCCTTCCGCTGAGGCCATGAACCGCGCCCTCGCCCCCACGGTCGCAGGGTGGATGCCCGTGTTTGGCGAGAGCCGCGAGGAGCGACGCGGGTTCTCCGGGCCGGCGTTCGGTGCGGGCGCGGCCAGCGCCCCGAATCCCGACGCGCTCGGTGCGGTCGGCCTTCACGAGGGCGCGCTCGTCGATCGCACGTATCGCGTCGAGCGTGCGCTCGGCGTGGGCGGAATGGGCGCCGTTGCGCTCGCCACCGACGAGCGGCTCGATCGCAAGGTCGCGATCAAGTTCATCAAGCCCGAGCTCTTCGCCTTCCCCGAGATGCGCACGTTCTTCCACAACGAAGCGCGCGCGATGGCGCGCGTGGGGCATCGCAACGTGCTCTCCGTCTTCGCGTTCGGAGAGCACGAGGGCACGCCGTACTTCGTCATGGAGTACGTCGACGGCCAGACGGTCGAGCAGTGGCTCCGCAAGCGCCCCGGGGGCAGCTTCCCCGACCTCGACGAGGCCGTCCGGATCCTCGAGCAGGCATGCCTCGGCGTGGAGGCGATCCACGCGACCAGCACGGTGCACCGCGACCTCAAGCCGTCGAACCTGCTCATCGATCAGTCCTTCCGCGTCGCCGTGGGAGACCTCGGCGTGGCACGCGTGCTCGACAGCGCCACGGGCGGCAACTTCGTGGTCGGCAGCGCGTCGTACATGGCGCCCGAAGCCGCGCTGGGTGAGGACGAGGCTCCGGAGCTCGCCAGTCGCCGCGATATCTACGCGCTCGGCTGCATCGCGTACGAGCTGCTCACCGGTCGCCCCCCATTCACCGGCCAGACGGACATGAGCGTGCTCGCTCAGCACGTGCTCGAGGAGCCCGTCCTGCCGAGCCAGCGAAGGCACGGGCTTCCGCATGGCTACGATGACATCGTCCTCAAGGCGATGGCGAAGGACCCGTGGAAGCGGTACCCGACGGTCGAGGCCTTCCGTCGTGCGCTCGTCGCAGAGCACAGCGGCGAGCGCGAGCCGGAGCGAATCCTCGTCGCCGACGACGACGACGACTGGCGCGCGATCATCGTGTCTTCCTTGAAGGAGCGATTTCCGGGAGCCGAGATCCACGAGGTCCGTGACGGCGAGCGTGCGCTCGAGGCGTTCGAGAAGCGTCCGTACTCGGTCGTGCTCGTGGACCTCGAGATGCCTGGAATGGACGGCGCGAAGCTGACGCTGCTCCTGCGCTCCGTCGAGAGCTCGGCACGAACGCCGATCATCGTGCTCACCGCGGCAGGCGGACCTCGCGAATGGCAGCGGCTCAGCGCGATCGGAGCGGACGCGTTCCTCGTGAAGCCGGTGAACGCCGACGACGTCGAGCTCGTCATCCGGCGCACGCTCCGCTCGCGACACTCCTCGCTGGTCAGCTGACCCTAGAGCGACAAACGGTTTGGCAGGCCGAGGAAAGCCGACGGGAGCCAAACCGTTTGTCGCTCTAGGTGACTGGTGTCAAACGAGGTCGTTGTCGCACGACAGCCTGCTCGACCCGCGTGAGGTTCGAGAGTGAGATCGGGCACGGGCACGGGCACGTCGAGACGAGAGGAGACCAGACCGTGCAAACGCGGGGCTTCGGGGGGTCGTCGGCAGTTCGGTCACGCGTTGCTCGCGCTCTTGGCGGCGCCGAGTCGGGCGA
>Ga0105047_10001894_pt1 | contig 37595 bp, 44 predicted proteins | sample MAT04_FD_78384 | JGI IMG/M metagenome (GOLD analysis project Ga0105047, IMG submission 78384) | Freshwater microbial communities from Lake Fryxell liftoff mats and glacier meltwater in Antarctica - MAT-04 (megahit assembly) | ecosystem: Environmental > Aquatic > Freshwater > Ice > Liftoff...
CGATACGTTTCAGGAGTTCCTCTACTCGAAAAGAAAATGATGCAAAACCCAGCTTTTCAAAAGTATGCCAAGCGAACCAGTATCTTCTTCCCACTCCCCCCTAAGTCGTAATTCTCAAGCTACTTTTTTAAGATTCTCTAGTGCTGTCAAAACACCGCCCATCTGTTCGCTAGCCCTGGGGTCAATGTCTGAGCCATCAGTAGAACGTATATTTGGTAGTGCTATGTGTTTGCCGGACAAAATAATACCGACAGAATTAAGTACCAGCTTGAGCTGCTCCGCTCCGCGCGCACCGGCGGTAAATCCAACCGAGTAACTTAGGACTGAAGCTGGCTTACCAGCCCATTCACTCCACAACCAGTCGATCGCATTCTTCAAGACTCCTGAAAAACCGTGATTGTATTCAGGGGTGACGAAGATAAAAGCCTCAGCGTCATTAATGACTTTGGACCAAGCATTGACCGATTCGTAGGCATAGACTTTGTTCAGTGTACTTGGTAATGCATCCACAAAAGGCAACTTATGGTCCCTTAAATCAACCATGATAGCTTCGTGTCCGGCTGTCTCTACAGACGTCTTGGCCCACTCAGCAACACCGGCGCTAACTCTATTTTGACGTGTGCTTCCAACAATGATATGAATTTTCATACTGTTTAGATTCCTTACTTATTTTTTCGTTCTTGATAGCTTTAAGCCGCCAATTTATTTATCAGGTGGACGAGCTTGCTTGGTAGTATCGGGATCAAAACAATTCATCAACTTCATCAGGCTATCGTGAATCTGACGGCGATCGGTCACACTAAGAGCCGCATATCGACTGCTGAATTCTGATTCTAAGACCTCGGTAGCTTTCGCAAAGGTTTTCTTACCAGCTGGCGATAGTATGAGAAACTCAAATCGACGATCATTTTCATGCTCGATTTTTTGCAAAAATCCTTGATCAATCAGATTTGAAACCTGGCGCGAGATAGCGGCTGGTGTCACGCCGAGGGCGCTGGCTAGCTCCCGCTGGCAATGCTGCCCGCTCGACATCTGCATCAGCGTCAGAAATTGTGACAAGCCAATACCGACTTTGTCCTGAAGGGTTTTTTCGGCAGCCTTGTCCATCAGAAAAGTTGTCCGGTGCAGGAGTTTGGCAGTAGAACGAGTAAATATTTGCGTGGTGAAATGAGGATCGGTTATCTTCTTCATATGATTATTGTTTAATCAAGCTAAATTGTTCGTAGTGAATATCGGTCTTGAGGACACCTTCAGCCACGAGGCCTTGCTTGATAGCTTGCATCATCGCCGGTGGACCACAGACGTAAAAATCAGTCTTCGCAAGCTTCCCAAGAGTATGCTTGATATCGATACCTGTCAGCATTTCGGACTGCGCTTCAGGCATCGAACCGTCAGTAACGATGTAGTGCATCTTGAGCTTTAGCCGCTTAGCGAGACTTTCGAGCTCGTACTTGAAGACCAGCTCTCCAGCTGATTTCGCTGAGTAGAATAGTGTTAGATCGCGCTTATCACTCGCACTTGCCAACTCTCCAAGCATGGCCCGGATGGGAGTGATGCCGATGCCGCCAGCTACAAAAACAAGCTTCTTGTGAGTTGCGACGGCTGTCGTGAAGCGGCCATACGGTCCATCGATGACAACTGGAGTGCCTTCGAGTATCGCCGGCAGCTTGGTGGTGAAATCTCCAACTGCCTTGGGTGTAATGCGGAGTTCGTGAGTATCGTCGTTTCGCGGTTCGATCGAGATTGAGAAGGGATGTTCTTCAAGCCAATAGCCCTTCGCCACAAACCAGAATTTTGCAAATTGACCAGCTTCATAGTGAAAGTTTTGTAAATCTCGACCAGAGATATAGAGCGAGTGCACACCATTGGCTTCTTCGACAACCCGAGCTATTCGGAAGCGATGTTTATTCCATAGCCAGAACGGTCGGACGATTCGATAAGCCACGAACGTGCCGATGCTCAAGAAATAGAGAGCGATCCAATACAGCCGAAACCATTCGATCGAAAGTAGATGTTGACCGTTCGTGAGCTGGTGGCTGAAGGCAAATATGACGACAACGTAGGTCAGTAAATGCACATAGTACCAGTATTCATATTTGAGACGACGCCTAACGATGACCAGGGAGCTAATGACAATGGCGAAGAGGGCCAGCTCAGCGATCAGGGCTTTAAGTGTATCGGGGTAGTTTGCCAGGATATGAGGCAAGACTTCGGGTGGTGCAATGCCGAGGATGGCACTCTTCGCTGTAATCAGAGTCAGGACATGCAGGACGACGAAAATCACGGCAAGGAAACCGTTCCAGCGGTGGACGCGTGACAATCGCTCGAGGCCAAAGTCTCGCTCGAGAAAACGCCCACGCCCAATTAGCCAGAGCTGGGTCAGTACGGTGAAAGCTGCGAGGAGGCCGGCTAAGCGCGAAACCGCCATAAGTGAGGATGATGAGCCCAGGCCGAAGTTAGACAGACTGAGTGATGCCCAGACAGCGAGAATGAGCAGTAGGTTTGCTACCCAGAGACCGATCCAACGCCATTGCTTCCACGTATACTTCATTGGCGCTATCGTACCTTGTGAGTAGTTAACGTGTCAACTGTCTAATCTAACTTAGGGCTGATTTTTTCTTAGAGAAACTTGTGTACCATCAAGTGCCCGACAACTCCAAATAGTATCCCCTGGTAGATCGTTTGAGCGATCAAGAATAAGATCCGCATCTTGTACTGCAACGATAGTCATATTAGATTTCGAAGCATAATATTTTACAGCCCAATCATTGAACCAAATTGAGTCTTGGCCAATAAAAGCTAGAGCCTTACCATCCTCCTCAATAGCCTCAAAGGCAGCCGCTAAACACCATTCCTCACGCGCCGGAGCGCCGGTGATATAGCCCGCACCCGACCAAACAGTAATCGGGACCATAGGCAATTTTACATTCGAAACCTGGCTTATTGTGGTAAATGAGGTAATAGCATAGCTTATAACACATAGCGAGATTAGTGAATAAGCCAGGATTTGTTGCCGTTTACTTATAAGTATATCTATAGTTATGCCAGCAATTAAGCTTACGCCGACAAATATTGGCATGATGTAACGAATATCTTTATTTCTCAAAAAGGTAAATACAATTAAGCCGCCAACGGCGGTACTCAAGATCAATAGCAAATCATGAGATAATACACGCTTAATCTTCTTCGATAAAACTAAATAGAAAGAAGCTATGCAAATCAGGAGCCAAGGTAAGCGCAAATAATAATCGAGGATATATCGCGGGTACCAGCTTAGTCCCATTAGTGAGGAGACTGCTGGATCCCCCTCGCGCACGCCGGCGCTTGTTGCATTCGCCCCAAAGTCTATTCGCAATGAATAATAATTATGTAAATACCAGGGCGCAGAAATACCATAAATTAGGAGGGAGGCAAGAAATAGATTCTTAAGCTTTTCACGTCTATTTTGTGACTTGAGAATACATATTATTGATATTAACAAGGGCCAAGCCGCAAAAGCTATAAATGTCCATTTTGTAAGCATCCCTAATCCGAAAACGATTCCGTAAAGCAGGCTCCAGTTGTAGCTGCTGAAATTCTTGGTTTTTATAATCAATGCTAAATTTGTAGCCACCATGGCGCTTAATGGTAGGTCGAGCTGTACTTCTTTAGTAATTGAACCTACTAGAGGTAAAGTTAGAAAAAATATCAATGCAAATATTGCTGCGCGGGACCTATTAACTGTTTTTGCGATACTTGCAAAGGCGACAGTCAGTATAAGCAACCAGATACTGTTTACTAATACGGCAACGAATATTGAATGTCCCAGTAATATAAAGCTTAATGCCAGTAGCCAATAAACTAATGGCGGATAATAAAAGTATGAAAGCAGCAGACTTAGCTTATTACCCCCTCGCATGAGGCCAGAATACTGCTCTGCAGTATAAAGATGTCTTGCCATATCCCAATGCGGTGGACGAGTATTCATCTGGAACCATATTGAGTTAGCGATTTGATATAACATCAAGCAGCTTAGCAGTACTAGTAATATCCAGTGGGATTTACAAAACCGAACTATCCATCGAAATGATACTTTTTTACTGTGGCTTGTGTTACTCAACGATTAACTACCTTTTTGAAAATGCTTATTGTGCTTTTTTGGCTGGTTGCTGCTCGGTCCTAGTGGATGGCTTTGGTTTAGCTTTTTTCTTTGGTGATTCTTTAGTGGGTTTTGGCTTTTTTATATTTGAACTAGCGATCGAAAGTGTACTGTTCGCTGCTAGCGTCCGCAATCCAGGCGTCGTCAAGGCCAACGCAATGCCGATGAGAACCCAGAGATGAATGATGTAGAGTGTCGAAAAGGTCTGATACTGGATCGCCATGGCTACAAGATAGGCGGCAATGGTGCTGGGCCAAATTCCGGCCTCAGAGCCATTCTCAAGCCAAGCCAGCTTTGCAATTCGCCACCAAAGTAGGCCAATGAAGCCGAGAAATAAGCCGAATCCGATGATACCCGACTCGGCGAGAAGCTCAAGTGGTTCATTGTTTACGATCACATAGCCCCCGCCAGCCCGATAGCCTTCGTAATTGTCACGCGCAAACTGATTGAAGTTGCCGGGACCAATACCAAGCAACGGCTTAGTTTTGAAAGCTTGGATTGCCAAGTCGCGATTACGAACCCGATCATCTTGAGCATTGAGATTAATAGCCTGATCGACCACAGCAGTGACTACTTGATTTGGATTATTGTTATTTCCGTTTTGTGATGTATTAAAGTTTGCATTCACTCCGGTGAGGTTGAGCCCTATTGCTATACCAACGAGGACTAGGCCTATGAAACCGATAGTCTGGGTGTAGCGAGCACGTCTTGCGCAAAGAATTAATAAGGTGACAAGCCCTACCGCACCAGCAATCAGTGCTCCGCGTGAAACCGTCAGAACTATTTGCGTGACAATCAACGCTATGAGATAGGGTCGTTCATCATCTCCGTTCAAGAATTTAGCGCCAAAATAGAACAATGGGAGTAATAGAAAGTTTGCATAATATAGAGGTTCCAAACCAACAGATTGTATTCTGGGAAAACCAAAAACTGCCTTAGTGTATATATCTCTCAGACCAGTTAGATTTCCTGGTAAATTCAATATATCGCCAACATATTGATAGAATCCGAAGATTAGGACTATCCAAGTTGCATACACGAGAGCCTTATGGGCTTTTTTTGCCATTCCTTCATTCCAGACTAGACTCACAGAGGCCCCTATCAAGGCAGTAAAAAGCGTAAAGACAAAGACGAAGAGTGCACGCTTCAAATCTCCACTCGCCAGCGCAGCCAGAAAGTAAACGAATATAAAAGCCCCTAACAGGACATATACTCGATCTCGAAATACGGCAATTTTCTGTCTGAGAGCTAGTAATCCACACAGTATGAGTAAGGCTCCAAATACCAATCCCAGCCGCATCGTAATGGAAACTCCGAGAATAGATGTGTCGACTGCCGGTATCCTCTCAAACGGCAGAGAGAATACCAAGCCTGCAAATACCAAATAAGGTATATTTTTGTAAGACCAGCGAGAATGAGGCGTTGGGGATGCAACTTTCATTTCCCCCTTTTTTTGATTAGTCATTTGTTACAGCTTATCGATTTTCTTGATCTCGCGCAACACACCATACCAGCTCGGACTTTAGATACCCAACAAATACTTTAGGCGGTTAGCGGGCTTTTCCCAAGTGAAAGAGCTTGCATGTATTCGCCCAGCTCTCGCAAGTCTTGTAAGCTCTGATCTATTCGACAAAAGCTTCGTCATAGCATCGGCAATGCTTTTTGGATCTGGCTCACAGTAGGCCGCGGCATCACCACCCGCTTCTACGAGTGAGCTATTCCTGCAAGTTAGCACGGGGACTCCCCTAGCCTGTGCCTCAATAATTGGCATCCCAAACCCCTCGTAAAATGCTGGATATACGAGCAGCGTCGCGTGTGTGTACAGAGCTTGTTTTTGCGTATCATCTACATACCCTGGAGTAACGATACTTTCTGCATTCTCTGAAACAAGTTCTAATATTTCATCATCCAGCCAGCCCTTACCACCGGCAAGTATCAATTTATACTCTTTTCTCAGCTCTGGTGATAGCTTCAAGTATGCCTTGATGAGATTTGCCACATTCTTTCTTGGCTCAAGCGTACCAACAAATAAAATATATTGTTCAGTTACTGTAGCTGATTTTGTCATCGCCCCGTGTGATTTTTCGTAACCCGGGTACAGCACGTGTATGTTCGATGGTTTTGCCTGGAAGATATGAGCCATTCGTTTCTTAGAATATTCAGAGCAAGTAAGAATTATATTCGAATTTCTCACACTATCGTTCACTCCCCTCCTTAACAGCCTACGATGATACCAATTGGGAACAAACTCAGGATGATCGGCAAAAGCTACGTCTGCAATGAATGAGTATATTGTTACTTGCTTTGTTGCTACTGGCCAAGGATTAAAATTGGGGAAAATGACAGTGTTGAGCTCGCTTAGGTCAATGAGAGATTCCAGACTAGGGGCAATGCCGATCAGCAATAAAGCACGATACAGCTTTGCAGGCATCTTGTTGATTATTACTTGTCTGACATTTTTGCCACTGATCCTGAGCTGATCACCATCTTCGGAAAATCTAAAAAAAACAAATTCGACTTCTGGTGAATCTGCTACGATCCGAGAAATTATACCTTCAACCCAATAGTCCACACCTGTCCGCCTTGCACGCGAGAGAGCTGTCGATTCGATATAGATTGTCTTTTGTGTAGTTTGAATCATATATACTTGATACGATATTACAGGTATTTTAACTTATAGTCAGTAAACGGAGGACACCAACATTATGCCCAAACGAGCTCTCATCACGGGTATCACCGGACAAGACGGCTCATATCTAGCAGAACTTCTTCTCGAAAAAGGCTACGAGGTCCACGGCATTATGCGCCGTAACAGCACATTTACTACAGGTCGCATCGAACATATTTATAAAAAGCTACAGCTCCACTATGGTGATCTAGCAGACAGTAGCTCCCTCCAGCATATCATCGCCAAAGTCCAGCCAGATGAAGTCTATAATCTTGCCGCCCAAAGTCATGTTGCTGTATCGTTCGATGTTCCTGAATATACTGGTGATGTAACGGGTATTGGCACATTGCGATTACTGGAAGCTATTCGCACCGCTGCACCGAAAGCTCGATTCTATCAGGCATCTTCGAGCGAAATGTTTGGGAAGGTTCTTGAGATCCCTCAAACTGAAAAAACCCCTTTCTATCCCCGGTCGCCATACGGTGCCGCAAAGGTTTACTCGTATTGGATTACAAAGAATTACCGCGAAAGCTATGACATGTACGCCTGTAATGGCATTCTTTTCAATCATGAGAGCCCTAGACGAGGTGAGACATTCGTTAGTCGTAAGATTACTCGTGCAGTAGCGGCGATCAAGGCTGGCACACAAGACAAGCTCTACCTTGGTAACCTAGATGCTAAGCGCGATTGGGGTTTTGCCGGTGACTATGTCGAGGCCATGTGGCTGATGCTGCAGCAAGACACTCCAGATGATTTTGTCGTCGCAACTAATGAGACTCATTCTGTTCGAGAGTTCTGTGAGATAGCATTCAAGCACGTCGGGCTAGACTGGGAAAAATACGTCGAAGTCGATGAAAAATATTTCCGTCCGGCCGAGGTCGAACTACTCATTGGCGATCCCGCACACGCCAAGAAAGTTCTCAAGTGGGAGCCAAAAGTTAGCTTTGAACAGCTCGTTCAGATGATGGTTGATTCGGATGTGACACCCACCAAAGTCTAATGCTAACACGTGTAGCTAGGAGAATAATCTTCGAAAAGCAACTAGTTTAGTACGGAAGCTAGCATCATAGTGTTTATTTTTATTCTGTAACTGAGCCAGTGATCTCATTTGTAAGATTGCCCATATTGCAGCTCTGAGTTGAGCAGTATAAACTGATACCTTAGCAATTCGAGTGGAATGATTCTGAGGCTTAGCAAACGCCGCAATGATCCCAACTATAAACTTTCCAACATCATAGAGGGCCGTTACGATTAACCACCAAATCTGATGATCAAACTGACGAGCAATCAACCGGTATTTGTTTCTTTGAATGAGTTGATTGCGAAAGAATCTTTTCTGGTCGCCGGTTGATGACCCTGGCTTGTGAAGAATAGTCATCTCAGGGATATACCAACTTTCTAGATTGTGGGACGCTAGCTTCGCACCAAGATCAACATCTTCATAATAAGCAAAGTAACTCTCTTCAAATCCATCAACAGAGAGAAACTCTTTACGTCGCACAAGGAGATTACTCCCATAAGCATATGGAACCTTGACTGGTTCAGCCTGAGCAGCTTTTGATTGCCTGACCATTGCCGTGAACGGACTCACAAATGAAAGTGAATAGTGCTCTAGAGTATTAATCTCTTCTCCCCCAGCTAGAGCTGCAGCATATGGGTGTGTCTTGAGAAAGTCCAACCCGGTCACTTCCCATGTTCTTGGTAAGAGCGCATCATTATTAATAAATGCTACAAACTCGCCGCGAGCCACCTGAGCAGCTTGATTACAGGCTCTTGCAAAGCCTAGGTTCGTTTTGTTAATAATCAAAACATCGACATGTCCCTGTAGACTTTTACTCGTTTCTGCAGTAGATTCGTTGTCAACCACTATAATCTCTATTCGGACTTTGCTTTGTGATCGTATGCATTGAAGGGCTTCGAGAGTTTTTTCGGCCATGCGCCAATTAAGTACGATGTAACTGACGACAGGGTTCTTAGTTTTCATATATCGCCCCAAAGACTTCATTTAGATGCGCGATTGTGGTGCTCCACTTCCATGAATTTTCGACATACAAGTGTAGATCTCTCGGCTTAGTCCTAATCAAACGAACACGCCTCACCGCATCGGCAATATCTTCGGCCGCCAACGACCGAATGAAGCTGCCCGTCTCCCCCTCCCTGACTGTCTCACGATACCCTCCTTCATTCAAAGCCACTGCAAGAGTACCACATGCCATTGCTTCAAGCGGAGTGAACCCGAATGGTTCGAGGTCGGCAACACACACAACAGCACTCGCATTACCGTACATTCTTATGAGCTCTTTGTTTGGAATATTTTCATGGAAAACCACTTTTACACCGGCGCTATGAGCCAGAGTTTTTGTATATTCTAGATATGAATCTACCTTGCGGTCGTACACACAATCTAACTGAATACTTGGCATCTCTGCTTTGAGCTCACTCATAGCTTGGATGATTCGACCCTGGTTCTTGAACTCTTCAAGTCCGCCAACTGTAAGCAATCGTACATGCCCTTGAGGGTTCGACTTTGGTTTAACCGGAAGCATAAATTCATCGCAATTTATTCCAAGATAAACGACCGTTGTCTCAACCCCATAAGCTCTCTTGTGGGCTTCGGCCGAATGATGCGAATTTACGCATACCACGTTAGCACGAGAGATATTGCGTGCATCAATCTTTGCAATGGCGCTTTCTCTTTTGAGCTGGATGAACTTGCGCAAGCCTGTCCCAAGCATCCTCTGCCGAAGGCGTTTCTCATACCACACTCTTCGCACCTCTTGAGAATAGTAGACTGATCTCGTCGAAAGATACTGCAATATAGATGGACTTTGAGTGTATTGGCTGGCATGAACGAAGACACAGTCGAACGTTCCATCATCAATTTGTCGAGCTAAGCGCTCCTGATCGACTTCACGTACACGAAGCGTAGAGTGAGATAAACTGTCTACTATCTTTGCAATCTTCCCTACCGGTTCTGGCGCCACCCTTGCCAGCCAGACTGTCTTATGAACAAGCTTGGACAGGTCAAGATAAGTCTCGGCTCCCTCATGAGTAAAAAGTGTGAGCTCATGTTGCTTCTTCAGACCGCGAACCATCTCATAAAGAGCCCGCTTTGCTCCCCCGCTCGGGAGTTGATGATAGATGGCGATCTTCATGCTTGCATCCTACCTGGTCTGATTATCCGATTGATGAGTCCGACGATGTATCCGTAGTACACGCTGGCCGACCCAACCGTATAGAAAATTAACAGCGCCAGTCGATAATTACCGGGCCAGTATTTTTTATAAAAAAGCCGACGCGACTTCCACTGAAACGGCGAGTTCTGAATTGTAAAAAGATCATACAAAAATATAAGCTTAGGATACCTCACATTCCTCCCAACCCAATTGTCATAGATGTCACCGTACACCACGCTGCGCGGGTCTACCCAGAGTTCGTATCCCGCCCGCCGAGCCCGCTCAGAAAAGTCTGCATCACCGAAGTATAATGGAAAATTCTTTTCATCAAAGAATCCAATCTTTCTGAATGTTTCTGCCGGAATAAGTACCCCCATACCCGTCAGCCAAGTGCTTTTGACAGGCGCAGTAAAGTCACCTATATGGCCAGTAGTGTGCTGGTTAAGACCTTGCCTTAGTGAATACCCGCCGCCAAAAAACCACACGAATTCTGGCTGTTCTCTATTCACAACCATCGATCCGATGAGGGCCTTAGGGTGGAGTGATGCACAAGCTACCAGTGAAGAAAGATAGTTGGGCTTGAGCGTAACGTCGTGATTAATTGTCAGAATATAATCCGCCTTGTGCTTGAGAGCACGCTTCACTCCAAGGTTTGTTCCACCAGACCACCACAAATCTCCCGTTCCTTTTAATACATCGACTTCAGGATAATCAGCCTTTAGCACATCAAGCGTACCGTCGGATCCGTCATCCACCACAATGAGCTTGAAGTTTTTGTAACTTTGCTTTTTGAGAGACTTTACAAACCTCAACGTCACAGCCTTGCTATTGAATATTGGGGTAACGATATAGATTGAAGGACTTTTTTTCATCGCGTGAGTGCTCGCCGATATGTCATCATGGTCTGTTGTGCCATTGTCTCAACAGTATACTCCAACAGATTCTTTTGTGTGGCCTCGATAGCTTGAGCTGACTGTATGGGGTTTGAAATAATCGCACTCATTGCTCGCGCTATAGCGTTGACCGACTCTGGGTCAAAATATGTAACCGCTGGACCACATACTTCTCTCAATACTTCCAAGTCAGAACATGCGACTGGTTTGCCGCGCTCTAATGCTTCGAGGACTGGAATACCAAAGCCTTCAAACAGGGATGGAAAGACTACAGCACTTGCTTCATCAAATATCTTGGTTTGTTCTGCCTCAGAAACATACCCGTGGTGAGTTACGGAATCCTTGAGGCCGAGTAACGAGATGCTGTCTTGAATTGCCTCAAAGCCATTTTTGCGGGCCCCAGATAAATGTAGCTGGTACTCAGGGTGTCTGTGATGGAATTTTGCAAAAGCCTGGATGAGTCGTATGTGGTTCTTGTGGGCCCATGTCGCCGCAGGATAGTAGAGGTATTTCTTGTCAATGCTGCGGTGTGACTTGACTCGATGAGCTACCGCCAAATAGACAACATCAATTTTCTTCGATGGAACTTTGTAGTAATGAGTGAGACTCTTGGCGGTATAGTTCGAAATTGCAATTATTCTATCTGCTCGACGGGTAGCCTCAGGATAAGCTACTCTCCGAGCATACAGCTCTTCGGCACTAAAGAAGTCTGGATGAAGTTCGTGTAGGATATCCATTATGGAGACTACCGTTGTTACGCCCTTGAGCTGGTATCTCACAGCTTGAAGTGGGAAATGTAAGATATCAAAGTTGCTTGGGCGCACACCATGCAGTCTGAGCCAATACTTTCTGAGCCGGCCACGACGCATAAATTGACGACCAATAATACTGCGATCAGCTGATGTATAGACCATATGGGCTGGGAGTATACCAAAGTAACCTACGTGTTGATACTGCACAAGCAACGTGAAGGAATCTTCAGCGTAGGTAGTTTCGCCGAACCCAAGGATGAGATCCCGTACGTATTGCTCTATCCCCCCCATATCACGAGGTAGTAGATCGGTGAGGTCAATCAGTATCTTCACTGCGTCAGCCTTCTAATTGCCGATGATAGCTTAGTATCAAAATCCGCTCGAGAGAAATCATCCTTGACGAGTTGCTTCGTCTGATCAGATAGCTGCTTCAGCTCGACCTTTGGTGTTCGGCTCGCTCTTAACAAAAGCTTGGATATGTCTTTAATCTTGATGCCCTCAACGACGAACCCGACCTTCGCCACATCGAGCCCACAAGCCGGAGTCACAACCGGAATAAGGCCATATTGCATAATATCTATGAGCGATCCTGGACTCCCCTCACTACATGACAAGAGCAGTACAAACTGACAACGTCGGATAAGCTGACGAAAGAGTCGACTCCCGTGCGCAACAAAACCGTGGAATTTTACATTCTTGAGCTGTTCGGGCGAGTAGAGCTTGCGGTAAACATTCAGGAATTTTTCATCAATAATCGTGCAGACATGCAGGGTCAGGTCTGTGTCGATGACAGATTCGATCGCGAGATCAAGTCCTTTGTGCAGGTTCCCTCCGCCAGAGAAGAAGAGAATGTGCTTGGCGCTCTTGCCGACACGAGGCAAAAGAAGTGGGCGCATTGGACTGGCAGCAATATTAAGATGCTCAATATGTTCCACATCAAAAGTACTCGCTATACGGCTATTCCCCAAACAAATCACCACGTCTGCCAGTCCATAGATCTTAGCTTCTTTCGGATCGACCATTCTGTCAGGCTTGATTCTTACTTTGTGTCGTTGCCAGAATTCATCGGACCTTTTTTGAGCCTCTGCATTATGAAAGATCGCACTTGAGCCAGTCGCAAAGTAGATAGTCTTTCCAAATGTGTTTGTGCTCATAAGCTGAGAAAAATTTATCGATGCATGACCGATGAAGAGATCGTAGGTTTTATTGCGAGGAAGCTTTGTGTCATTCCACTCGACGACATCAACCGCGTATCCTTCCTTATTTAATACCCGAACCAGTTCAACTGCCAAACCAAGATTACTAAAAGGGTATAACTTCTCACCATTTTGAGCGCGTCGGACTGGCTCGGTCAGAAATGAAACTAATGCTGTCTTCGTGAGCTCTTTGCCCGTAAGTTGTACTGACTTCAGCATCTAATACCCTTTCCCGTGCGAACTGTCAGTCCGCCAATACGCCGTGGGATAGTCAGTGTATACACCTACTGGCGCGAGGGCGGCCACACGCATCTGAAAGTCTCGATCTTCATTGATGTCAGGGGTAAGCCGAGCGGATTTCTTGCGATACCCACCAGCAGCTTTCCAGACCTGCTTGAAGAATGCATTTGAAGTCTGCGTCATATTAATGTCATTGAGTTCATGAAAATCGAGAGCGTTGCGCTGTGAGTAGATGGTAAATCGGGGCGATGTTTTTACTGGAGCCTTTGGGAGAGACCCTTCAAACCAAATGCTCGACCCACCCAGCATAAATACCTCTGGATGCTCTTGGAAGGTTTTTATCATGAGGTCCAGTGCATACGGAACAAGTGCATCGTCGTCGTTCACTATGATGAAGAGTTCATTTTGAGAGCTTGCGATTGCCTTATTCAGCGATCCATCTTGGCGGAGATTTGAATCGTTCGTGATCACTTGGAATCGTACTGACCGAGATTGATGCTTCTTTACGAGTCGCTGAATAACCTGGGCAGTTTGATCGGTCGAGTGATCGTTGATGCAAGTAATCGTTATGGGATGCTGCTTCCAGGTTTGTGCTATGATACTTTCAACAGCTTGCGGGAGAAAATCCGCGTGATTGTAGCACGGCATAAGTATCTCAATTTTTTTTTCAAAATCTACCGGCCTCTTACTCACCTGTGTGTTTCTGTTGTTCTTCACAAAACGCTTGATGTTTGCATTGAGATCTTGACCATTAGGAAGCAGTGCTAATTTGAGACGTCTCGCGATTTTGTGATAATTTCCAATCATAGTGCTATTTTCTTTTTGACGCTGAGACCGTCGCAAGAGTTGCAATCTGTTCATAGCGCATGTCTTCGACTTTTGCTCCGCCCAGCAGCTTGATCAACCTATACTGCTTTGGCTCGACCTGCATAGGATGGATGCCATGGTGCGTGATGACAGTATAGCCGAGTCGCTCATACATCTTCTGAATGCTTTTCTTTGTAAAAAATCTTAGGTGAGTACGATCAAGGATGCCGGACTCCTGGTACTCCCACTCTCCCCCAACAGCTAATGCGTATAGGACGTGAAAGTTGCGAATATTTGGAATAGAGCTCAGGATGTAACCGTTCTTTGTGAGCTTTTTTTTGAGTTTTGTTAGGACTTGAAAAGGATCAACCATGTGCTCAAGCACATCATTGGCAACTATCAGATCAAAGGAGCGGTCCGGAAGCTTTGGCATAAGCTCACCAATATCACCGACGAGTACCTTATCGAGACGGTTGGCCGCCGACTTCGCCGGAGCTGGTTCAATCTCAACCCCCCATACCTTCATCCCAAACTTTTTCTTCAAAAGTTCACCAAACACTCCGTGACCGCAGCCGATCTCCAGGGCTGATGTGAGACCCTCGGGAACCATCTCAAACATTTCTTGCCGAATGTTCTGGTAATAATTGACTGGCTTCGTGTCTTTGCCGGATTGCATCTATTTCTTCCGCGATATTTTCTTAAATACCGGCAAAAGCGCCAGGGTGTTTGACTGCTCGCGCTGCGTAATAGCATGCGGCCCATCCCATGTTCCGTTCAGGAAATGCCAGTCGACTTTGGCGAGTGTTTGATTGCGTGCAATTGCGTTGAATTCTTCGTATGACCACTCCCGCAGGTGCCAGTAGTTTTTTGGAGTTCCATCAGGGTTAGTGTATTCTGGTCGACGATTTGGTGTCGCAACAACCATGATACGTTTCGAGACCCGAATGAGCTCAGACAAAAAGTGGTCAAAATCCTCTACTTGTTCGATCACATCCACACAAGTAACGACATCAAAGAAATTATCCTTGAATGGCAGGTTAATTCCATCGTAGAGAATGAGATCTTTGACTCGTGGATTCTTCCCGATCAGTCGAGCCTTGTTGTAGGCGACTGCCTTCTCATCAACATCGACGGCGTAGACTTCCTTGGCCTTGATCGAGAGTACTCCTATGCCGTAGCCAATGCCCATACCAACATCAAGCACTCTGTCGCTATCCTTCAGGTAATTATTAAGCGCAAAGTAGTAGCATTCTTTTTGGCTAAGTACTTCGACTGGACCCTCGGTAGTTGTATAGTCTTTTGGGTTAAAGCTTTTCTGCAGTAAAGTTTTTGAGATGATACGTTTTACCATCTGGTGGGCTTTGTGCTTCAGGCGCGGAGTGAGTGGAGCTTTTACATTGGATCGAAAGTAGCGTTTGAATGCCTTCAGAATATCTGGGTTTTGCTCAAGCTCGGATGGCATCGTCGTCAATGTCTCGTCGGGTGTCTCCCATTCCAGCTTCCAGTCGACAGATCCATCTGAATGGCTCCCTTCGGCAAGTCCAGCATTTTGAACGAGGTTGTATTTCGGCCAGACAAAGTCTTGTTTCTTGAGCGCCATATTCACCGAAAAGACAACATCCCAACAGCCATGTAGGCGACCGGCGGCGTACTCAAGGTAGGCATAGGCAATGTCCACACCGCCACATTCGAGGTCGGGCTCATGCGTGGCAACCTTGTCCTGCAAAGATCCCTTGTGAAAGTCTACCTCTCTCCAAACTCGACGCCACGTTCCCCAGCCCCAGGATGAGAATCGTGGAGCCAAGAATGCGCCTGATTCGGAAGTACGCAGCGCTCGACTCCTAAATGGGTATCGCAACCCAGTAACTCCAGCGATATCACTTCGATCGGAGTAGGTCGTGAGAGCCTGGTGCATGTACGCATAGAATCCATCGGATACAATTATGTCATCCTCTATTACAATTGCGGCCGTATGCTTCATAAAAACTTCATTTAGCCCGGTCTGTATAGATTGCGACAAGCCCAAATTCTTTTTTCTTATAATTATTGTGGGCTTAATCCATGCAATTGATTTAACTAGTCTGATAACCTCGTTGACCTTAGGGAAATCCTGAGCATCCCGAGGGCCATCTATATATATAATAAGGCTAGGTATGTGATTATTTTTAAGTTGTGCTAGGGTTTTCTTTAGCTGATTAGGCCGATTAAAAGAAAATAATACGACCGGGATTGGTTTACTCATTTTTTTCTCCAAAAATTACTGTGTATAATGTTTTAGCCACGGGTACATAACCCTTCTTAACTAGATAAACTGCAACAGGATCACGTAAGACAGAATCTAATGAATAAGCCGTTTCGAGACATTCAACCATTAGATACCGAGGGCGGAATAGACCCCAATCGTTCGATTTTAATACATCCAAATCCATACCCTCAACATCAATTGACATAAAATCTATAATCTTTCCTTTAGGAACATTTTTTTTAAGTATGTCCGATAACGGTTGTATTTTAACTTTTATTTTTTTTACAATGTAGTATCCTGAAAGCTTGGCTCTCTGCTTAGCAATTCTATCGTCAAACGTATTAATTGCAGAATGATTAAAAATATAAAAGAACATTGATGCCCGTTTACTGCCCACGCCCGCAAGAATATTTTTGTCACGTGGCCTGAGCTCCGCAAATGCACTGATGAGAGAAGGGTCGGCATCAATGTTAATACCCTCCCAGCCACGATCGTAAAAATATTTTGTGTTTGAATAACGCAGCGGATGATGAGCACCGACATCAACGTAATAACCTTTTTTACTTAAGTCTAAATATCGCCGCAAAACGACATCTTCGCCTTCCTGTGAATAGGAAATACGAGCTTCATTATCAAGAAGTCGTTGAATAACCTTATTCTTAATCTTTTCTTTATGTCTTGATATCATAAGCTAAATACATAAACCTGCCGCTTGTCGTTGGGGGAACTCCAGTCATATATATGTCATATGCCGGCACTACGAAGCTTGTCGCCCCTTCTACCCAATCATATATTTTCGTGTTGTAAGCGTCAGATGCAACGAATACGTTAACCGAATATGCTCCGGGAACAAGCACTATGTCATGAAGATCAACATTGATTATATTGGTACCAGGCTTATATGATAGTTCTCGCTGAATAGATTGATTTGTGATGTTAGCTATGTAGTTACCTGAAACATCATAAAAATCCAATGATAGTTTTGCATTGTCGACGGTTGCCTTCGTATCGTTTGTCAAAGTGAGACTAATGGCTACTTTTCTATCTTTGTGAATCGTATTTACTAACGATATTTCAGTAGCCCTTACCTCGCCATTGCCTCGTCTATTTTTCCGTTTTGCAATTGGCAAACCGTCTAATTGACTATGCTGATCAGCATATGCCTCGACCACCTCTTTAGTTGGGCCAAACTTAATAATCTTTCCGTCCTGCAGCCAGACACATTTATTACAGATGCTTTGAATCGCATCCATCGAATGACTAACAAAAATAACTGTCCTTCCTGAGTCCTGAGTAACATCGCGCATTTTACCAAGGCTTTTCTTCTGAAATTCAGCATCACCTACTGCTAGCACTTCATCGACAATTAAAATATCTGGCTCCAAATGTGCGGCAATAGCGAAGGCTAGCCGTACATACATACCAGAAGAGTAGAACTTTACTGGCGTATCGAGAAACTTCTCAATTCCCGAGAATTCAACGATATCATCAAATTTTTCCGCTATCTCCTTACGCCCCATCCCCAGAATAGCACCATTGAAAAAGATATTCTCTCTACCCGATAATTCCGGGTGGAAACCCGTGCCAACTTCAAGCAGACTAGCGGTGCGCCCCCTTAGTGTTGCAACGCCAGAGGTAGGCTCCACAATCCGCGATAACACCTTAAGCAATGTTGATTTGCCGGATCCATTTCGCCCTATTAGGCCTATCGTATCACCTTGCTCAATATCGAATGAGATATCTTTCAAAGCCCAGAATTTTTCTTTTTCTAGCTTTTCACCAGTGAAGAATGTTAAGGGGGCTTTAAGGCCAGTCACTAGTAAATCCCGAAAAGTTGATGTGCCTGCTGCCTGAATCTGATGGCTAATTGTATAGGCCTTAGAAAGTTTACTTATCTCGATGATAGTTTTTTTTGACTTATTCATATAATATCCGCAAACTCTTTTTCACGTCCCTTGAAGTAATAAAGGCCGAAGATAAATAGTCCAATTGAGACCAATACCGAAAGTCCAGTTAGGGGCCAATTAATCAAACTATCTCCAAGAAAGCTCGCACGCATTGCATTAATAACGCCCGTCATTGGATTGAGATATAGTAGCCACTGATAGTTAACTGGGATAGATGAAACAGGATAAATTACTGGAGTAATGAAGAGGCCGGTCTGAATAAGAAATGGTAGTATCTGTTTTACATCCCGATATTTTACATTAAGCGCTGATAGAAACAGTCCTAGTCCAGAAGATGCTAGAAATGTAATAAGAATAGCCGGCAAGGTTAGTAGTAGCCCCATGCTAGTAGGAGGAAATTTAAAGTAAATCATTAATCCAACAAAGACTAGCGTAGCAAAACCAAAGTCTATAAGAGAAACTACTGTCGAAGAAATGGGGGGTATAATACGCGGAAAATATACTTTTGTGACAACTGCTTGGTTATCAACTAGACTACTCGACGATCGCTGAAGTGCCTGTGAGAAGTAGTTCCAGAAAAGCAAGCCAAGAAAGGAGAAGATTGCATATGGTACTTGTTTAGAGCCAGCTTGAATTCCGGCAACTTTATTGAAGAAAAGAGTAAAGACTACCATCTGAATAAACGGCTGCAATATTGCCCAGGCTGCTCCGATAGCAGTTTGCTTATAGCGTACTTTTACATCGCGCCATGCAAAGTAGAAGAAGAGTTCACGGTACTCCTTGAGCTCTTTCCAGTCTATCGCGAGCCGTTTTTTTGGTTGAATTACGACAACGTGTTTCATCTATATAATTATACTATAGATCTGTACGGTGTTCTTTATACCAATCAATTGTCTTTTTCAGTCCATCCTCAAAAGATGTTGAGGATTTGAATCCAAATTCATTCTCAGCCAGTACGACATCAAGCTTCCGACGTGGCTGACCGTCTGGCTTAGTTGCGTCCCAAGTAATCTTTCCCTTAAAGCCAGTCGCCTTAACAATAATACCTACGAGCTCTTTTATCGTTAGTTCGTAGCTAGAGCCAATATTAACTGGATCGGATTTGTCATATTTTTCGGCTGCCAATAATATTGCTTCGGTCGCATCATCGACAAACAAGAATTCTCTACTTGCACTCCCAGTACCCCAGACAATAATTTCCTCGTCGCCACTTTCTACAGCATCAACGCACTTCTTTATGATGGCGGGTATGACGTGGCTCGATGATGGGTTAAAATTATCTCCCGGCCCATATAGGTTTACTGGAAGTAAAAAAATAGAATTAAATCCATATTCCTCTCTATATCCCTGACTCTGTACGAGCATCATTTTTTTTGCGAGACCATATGGGGCATTAGTCTCTTCGGGGTAACCATTCCAAAGATCTTCTTCTTTAAAGGGGACTGGCGTGTGCTTTGGATACGCGCAAACAGTTCCTAGAGCTACGAACTTTGGGACCTTTGCTCGATATGCTTCATGCATTAACTGCACACCCATCATTAAGTTGTCATACATAAATGAGCCCGGGTGCTCTCGGTTAGCACCAATACCGCCCACTTTAGCTGCAAGATGAATTACTATATCTGTATCTGAGAAGTCTCTGTATAACTTTTGTACAGCCATGCCATCTACAAAATCATATTCTTTATGGGAAGGAGAATATATTACACTTCCTAACTTTTCGAGCTTTGCAGTTAAATGGGTACCCAGAAAGCCTGAGCCTCCTGTTACAATTATTTTTTTATTTTTCCAAAATGTAGATTTATTAGTGGACATAATGTTTATAATACCAAGAAAGCATTAGCCCATACAAACACCACTCGAATTTTCTATCTGATCGTATGCCACAATGGATAGCCGTCAGCACGGTAGAGTACGAGATTACCATCATCTTGCATACTTAAGTAAGAGCCAGAATCGGTCATTGTTGCCCAATAATATTTACCTTGTGCATCATACATGACCAGATTACCATCTGATTGCAGCACCAACCTATCAATTAGGTTACTAAATGTACCCGTATACCATGATGCCCGATTTGAAGTATAGACAACTAGGTTACCATCACCTTGCATCTCGAGGCGATATTTGCCATTTGGCGAAACCAATCTAGTATTCGCTACGAGCGCTTGACCCGTTCGTATCTTTGATAGTTCATTTGCCTGACCGCCACTAACGCCTACCTGTGTAGATAGTATGGGGCTCTTGAACCAACTCAGCCCTTCTGCTACTAGTGAGAGATTTTCTAAATAGCGCCCATCATAGTTCGGTGCCCTCATAGCAAATGAGAAAGTACCCACTTGACCGGGAGCAACTTCAATCTCCTGTAATCCTGCTGGCCTACTGGCAGAGATCCACGATCCAGCATCAAAAACACTCCGATAATTATAGGGCAATAATGTGCCTATTCGAACCGGAAATTTTCCACCCTTATACCAACTTACATTACCATCATTGCGAATACTCAAATTAATCGTTGATATGTCGTTAGTGTTCAATGCTGTTGGTAATCCACCAGCTGTAATTGTGCCCAAAAACTGAGGTGGAGAAACTCTAAAATTATAGTGCAAATCAATATCCGGAAGCCAGCTCAAGCCTTCGATGAGCAATCTAAAGTCTTCACGAAAATTCGTCAAAGAGGATACAAGTGGAGCTTGTACGAAAAATGAGAAGGTAGCATTCTGACCTGGGGCAACCGAAGCTTCTTGCATTGTTCCTACTCGATGAGGAGCAATCCATGTTGTATTAGAGAACCTACTAGCCCGATCGTTAGGCCTTGAAGGGGCGAGCCGAATGGGGTTATTTCCTGAATTAACCCAAGTTATATTTCCAGTATTCCTTACAACTACAACTAGCACTGCGGCCTGTCCCGAAGCTAACCCGCCAAGATCTCTGTCGGCGGTCTGAGAAACGTACGACCATGCATAATTTGCAGCATATACACTCCCCGCCCCCCACCAACCTTCCCAGATCTCGTCAAAGCTCTGATTTAAGAAAGGCGTGTAATTGTAGAGTGAAGCTGTTGCGGCCGACTCGAGATACACACCATTCCAGTAGCCATCACGATAAATCGACTGACAGCTGCGGCAATTCTGGCGATTTCCTTGCGTATACGGCCCGGTATAGGTGTAGGTACCATCATCTGCAACCAACCAATTTAGATTGCCAGTAGCTCGTTCCTTGGCCCACTTGAGTAGCCAACCGCCCTTTGATAACTGTCGTGAAAAGCCAATATTAGCAACGTTCTGCACGCACGTCTGTATCTGTTGTCCTTGGTAGGTCTGGGTATAGACAGGTCCTGGACAGTTAAACCCCACAGCCGAGCGGAAACGCCAAACGTCACAGCCGGCATTGCCATTCACAAGCGATGATTCTTGTTGTAATTTCGTCAATAATAAGCGAGGGTTGATTCCCCAGTTATCTGCCACCCGTCGAATGATTTGCGCCGCCGAACCACTCCCCGAGTAATTAAGGTAAGCGTTCATTGGATCGGCCGATGGCATTTCATCGGTATAGTTCTTCAGGCAGCTATTCGGGAAGCCGTTCAGAAAAGTTTGGATGTCTGCCGCCGACATTGTGCCGGACGCGTCAAACACTGAGTCGTCAAGCATTCTACCATTCGTGGCAGCTTGCGCGGTACCGGCGCCGAGACCAAAGGCGGCGGCAGCAAAAAAAAATCCGACAGCCGCCAGCCCGACTCGAATTAGTGTAGCTTTCGCAAGATTAAGTATAGGTTTCATCGTGCTATTCATTTCACCTCCAGCTTCTGGGCCAGGCTGGCCTTTTGATTCTTATTGTTATCACTCAAGATAGCGGTGATCGACCAGCTACCGGCCTTAGCTGGCCATGTCCAGGTAGCAGCCGCCTGCCCTCGACCATTACCTACAACTGACTTCGTCTCGAGCGTAATCGCCTCTGGTCCTTTGAGCTCGATCTTGCATTGAAATCCAGATGGTGAAGTACAGACAAATTCTATCACCGCGCCAGGTGGCACCGAACCATTATTGCCACTTGATTTGGTCAGTAGGGGCATCGGCAGGGCATTACTATTGACCGCATTTGGCGAAGGGCTCGTACTCTCCAACTCCTTGTTCTGGGTATCGGTATTGGTCGCCGAATCATCCCGCTTGGACTCATTGCCGGTGTCAGTCTGCACATTTGGTGCCTGATAATCCTGCTGACCAGCCAGCTTCGAGCGGTTATTGTACCAACGCCAACTCAAGAATCCACCGACTATGACCACAACAGCCACGAGAATGGCTGCAATGACGGGGAGGTGGGATGATGGTTTCCGATTTTGGTTTGGCTGAAAACGTTCGTGCATGAACCCCCAAATTACTCACTTATTCTAACATAAGGATGTTCAGATCTTGTGAAAAATCTCACACACCATTTGCTTACTTTGTATATCCGCACCGCAATCTGTAGAATAGAGTCATCATGGCAGAACAAAAACCCACCTCACATCGACAGCAACCTAGCTCCCGCACCGAGCTGGTCATCAGTAACGGCACTATTGTCCGCATCCTCCTGATTATCACACTCTTTGCGGCCACCATTGCGATCATCTTCGGACTAGGTAGCCAACTCATCTGGGTCGCCATCGCCTTCTTCCTGGCTCTCGCCATCACCCCGGCCGTCGACTGGGTGGCACGCTACATCCCGGGCAAAAGTCGCGGATTATCTCTGACAATTGTCCTAGTCTCGATCATCGCAGTCATCAGCTACATGATCTCAGCCCTGGTCCCACCATTGATTGATCAACTAACCAGCTTAGTTCGCAATTTTCCAGACTACTGGAACAATCTCGTCAGTAGCAATAATTTCATCGGCAACTCGCTACGAAACTGGAATGTAACTGATCAACTGGTCAAAAACCAAGGTCAAATCATCAATTCGCTCTCGAACGTTAGCGCCTGGCTGAGTGGGGCTGCGACTGGTCTAATCGCCCTGATAACCATCTTCACTCTAACATTCTTCATGGTCTTAGAGGGCCCACGCTGGCTCAATACGTTCTGGAGCTACCAAGATCCAAAGCGACGCAAAGCCCGTCAAATCTTGGCTGCCAAAATGTACAAATCAGTCAGCGGATTCGTCATTGGTAATATCCTAACCAGTGTCATTGCCACTATCGCCACGACGATATTGCTCGTGATACTCGGTGTGCCTTCACCGCTCGCCTTGGGCATTCTGGTCGGTATCTTCGATCTCATACCACTCGTCGGGGCGACTCTGGCGGCAATCGTTGTCACTATCTTTGTCCTCGCCTACGGCGGCCCAACCGCCGGCCTGATCTCAATCACCTACTTCATTCTCTACCAGCAACTCGAAAACAACATCTTGCAGCCAATCGTCTTCTCTAAGAGTATCTCGATTTCCCCGCTCGTAGTTGGTATCGCCGCTCTCTTCGGTGCGACGCTAGCCGGATTCTTCGGTGCGCTGGTGGCCGTACCGGTAGCCGCCAGTCTCCAGATACTCGTCAAAGACCTACTCTCCAGGCGTCAAGAGATTATTGATAAGACCTAGGCTATCCAGAAACCACCAGCGAAAAGACTAATACAAAATCCAAGGCAAAGCGCGGAGATACATAGAACAAGACTAAAAACGTAAGGGTTATATTTACCTAGCCATTCTGCTGCGACTATATACATTGGGAAGAGCGGAAGTATGTATCTATTCACAGAAGTGAGATTACTGTTCAATGAAAAAAGTAGAAGACTAAGGAGTATATAAACTCGATAGCTTATTGGCATCTTTTTCCAAGCAAGAATGACTATTATGAGTGGTAATAACCAGCTTGCGAGCTCTATAAAGCTATTCCAATAAGCTTGTAGACTATCAATGCCAGTTATTTTATTAACCAAGACTGCCCTCTTAAAGAATTCACCCACTGTCTGCAATATATTGGGGTTGAATACTTGGTAGTTCCAAGCTTTATAAGCGTGAATAAAGCCAATTGGATCGCCATACATAGCAGCCAAAAAAGTAATATACGCGACTAGGCCAATAGGAGCTAGCAAAATCGCTAAGGCATTAATGTTTAGTTTTTTATAATTCCATGAAATGTGTTCAAGATACTCAATCGCAAGCACAATTGCTATTAGGAGTCCCGGCAACCGTACAGCCGTACAAAGTGCCGCGAATAAGGCCGCGAACCACCATCGATGTGTCCGTGCAAAGTAAATTGCCCAGAAAGATAAGCAGCAGAATAGTGCCTCAGTATACATCGCCAATAAGAAAAATGCTGTTGGGAAGACCAAAAATAGTAGCAGCGTATTAATCGCAGTTAGTTTGTCTTTTGTCTCATGCTTAGCGATCTTGAATAAAGCGATTGCGGCGAATACCACTGCAGTTCCATTGATTATAAGAGATGCGACGGCAATACCAACTCCGAAACGTGTAAACAGATTGAGTAGTAGCGGAAATAGGGGGAAGAATGCCATCTTTGGATTAACGCTCTCACCATACCCTACTGTTGCGATTGAACGATAATAGCTACTATCCCAACGCATGAATCCTCTCAAAATTGCTGGCGTGACAGAACTGGGGTTGGCCTCAGGATTCGCGTTAATACCCATCCGGACTGTGCAGAGAACAAAAATTAAACTAACCGCCATCAACCAAACCAATGCGATACAAATAGGTGCAAATAGGTCGGAATCTTTGAACTTCTGTAAGTTCATTACTGTTCTTTTGGTTATGTCTGTCATACCAGTCATACTAGACGCGCCGCAGAATTCCTGCAAATACCTCGTAGTAGCGCACGATCAGGAAAATATTGATTGCAACGAAGCCTGGAAAGAGACCAAAGGTCTCAAGCCGCTTGCCGACTGTTAGCCGCATCGAGCGAAACGGTGGAATGCCAAATTTGAACGGAATTGGCAGCAGCCACGGCACACCCTCCTTCGTAAAGGTATCAATTATCAGATGCGACAGGATACCTATCATAAATCCCCACCAGACGAGATTCATATCGATTCGGGGCATGATGGGATGAATGAAGCCGAGGAAAAGTTTGGCGACCAAGCCGATCAGAAACACCCCAATGATCGAGTGGGTCAGAAATCTATGTCCACCCAGCATACGAGTAACTACCCTGCCTATCAATCCGCCAATCGGTAGCTGTCGCCAAAACGGCGCACTAACATTGTCGATATCAGGGGTAATCCCCCCTATTTGATTAGCTATAAATACAGCCACCACAGTGCCGAGCGTCACGTTAGCTGGAGGGTAGACAATTGTTACGCACAGCAAGCCCGTAAAAGCGATGAGATCATGAGTCCGACCAGTCATACTCATTAGTGTAGCAAAGATCTGTGCCTTTTCTTGCTCGAACCCTACCAGGCGCCTACAATTATCAGTAACGCGCCGGTACCCACCGGAGCCAGTACCTATGAGGAGCACCGTGTCAAAGTCACTTAAAGTCACTCAAAACTTGGTCTTGACCAAGGTAAACTGTGCCCGCGTCGCATTAGGCGGCACTCCAATCAGGTCGCTGCGCAAGGGCAGAGTCGGAGAGTCAGACGACTGCCCAATCGCCAACAGCCTGAGTGATGTTTGCGGCCCCATTGAAGTCACTCTAGAGGGTATTTGCTTTGACAATGATGTATTCACCGAGATCATCGCCCGTGAGTGGGGCGTGTCGCTCGAATCAAAACTCAGCCTTGAGACACCGGCAGAAATGGTAAGTTTCATCCTCCTTTTCGACGAAGAAAATTACCCCGAGCTCGTCGTTTAGCACCTCAGCGCTTTATGCAGGCCTAAACAATGGCAGGGAAGTCACTCCGACTTCCCTGCCATTCATCATGTACGCGACTAAAGCTAGGGCGAGCTACTGTTTGGCTTGGGCTTGCTGCTCGGCCAACTGACGTTGCTGCTCATCAGCCTCACGATCCTTAGCCAGCGCCGCTTGCTCTTCTGTAGCAGCCTCTCTATCTAACTCCGTAGTCTGCTGCTCGATCTGGTTCATCTCATTCTGCAGTGGTGGGATTTTCATTCTCTCATTCAGAGCCTCTGTCCTGTGCTGTTGAGATTCTTTGCGGAGGCGCTGGGCTTCATTGCGAGTATTCTGAGGGTTCATAATGATCTCCTTATTCTTGGCTGCTGTATGCTTAGAAGTATACAAGATGATGCTACTATTAGTGCAGAATAATGGCGTTCGTCGCTGGAGGAGTGAATATGAAAGCTACCTGGAACGGTCAAGTCATCGCTGAGAGTAATGCCACCCTACAGATTGAGGGCAATGAATATTTCCCCCGCGAGTCTGTGAAGTCAGAATTCATGCAAGACAGTCAGACCCACACAACCTGCCCCTGGAAGGGTGAGGCTAGCTACTACACACTGGCTGTCGACGACAAGACGAATACCGATGCGGCCTGGTATTACTCTGTGCCAAAAGAAGGCTCTGTCGAGCGGGTTGGTCATGATTTCGCTAATTATGTAGCTTTCTGGAAGGGCGTCGAGGTCAGCGTCTAAATACTATGGTCGGATCACGCAGCAAGAATAAAGCCGTCTTCGACGAGCCAGCACCATGTCTCGAGAGCATTAGTAGGATGATGAAGGGTAAGGCTAGATAGGGTAGCTGACGCTGACGACTTTGTCTAGAAGTCGAAGAGATCGCCTATGAATGATTCTCGTTTTTTCTTCTGGTGATGCTTGTTTCCATCGCCATGATAATCGCTGGTGTGACGCTGTTCGCTATTATCATTTCTATCGCTATAACTGCGGCTAGGCTCAGAGCTACGAGACGGCTGCTGCCTTTCCTCTGATCTTTCGATAATCTTATCGAGCTCACCTCTATCTAGCCAAACTCCCCTACAGGTTGGGCAGTGATCAATCTCAATATTACTTCTCTCACTGATCACTAGTGTTGCGCCATCTACTGGACATTTCATGCACTACTCCATTTCGTAAATTAGTTTGTTCTACAAAGCCAAGATAGCCTTTTGGATATCTTGCAGCTGTGTCAATGTGGCACCGGTGGCCTGCTGTATTTGCTGATCAATTGCTTGGTTCATAGTATTCTTCCAAACCCCCCTAGTCGACTGGGGCAGCGCATTGTAGGTTTCGGTCAGTTTAGCTTGATCTATTTGTCCATTCTGAATGAAGTCCTGCGGACTTGATGGCACGCTGGGCAAAAGGTTCGCAACTGTTTCTTTCGAATTTTCTACAAGTGAATTTACTGTCGGATTGGTTGACGCCACTGTGCTACCGGCATCCCATGCCCATCTGGCTACGATTATGATCAGGAAAATAGCGACGAGTAAACCAATGAAGCCAACTATGGCTGCAACGAGTACGTATTTGCCCATTTTTTTACCATTGATACTATTGGGATTTTTTATCAGTCTATGCGCTAATTGCACCAGAGCACGCTTCGCAACATGTTTGGTAAATCCCACTAGGCAACTCCTCTTTCGTTTAGTCTCAGGGTTCTTGATTGAGTACTCGAAGGCATGGCAAATAATTCTGTCAGTCGCTGAAGGAAGAGGTTTCTGCAAGTTGTCTGAATGTTTGCCTCCAGTCGTGCCGTCTGATAGGATAGTTAATATTATTAACTAGTAAATAAAGTATACCAATGCGCACTAGCTACAGTCAAGCACAGCTTACAAGGACCATACATATAACAAAAACTATTGGTGATTCGAACAATCTACTGATATTATTTGAACTCATGAGCTTTGGTGAGAAGTCATTCAATGAGCTTAAAAGAATGACCGGCATAAATGCTGTCACGCTCTCTAAAAAGCTATCTCTACTCAAGGCCGAAGGCTATGTGAGTAATAAGCCCTGCGGCATCGAGAATCATTATTTTGTTACCAAGAAGTCGGACTGTTTACGCCCTCTGGTAAAAGATATCGAAAGTTTAGTGCGGGCAGAAGAGTAAACATAATGAATGGAGCGCTATGAGCATATTTGATTCTATCCAAAACCTCATCGGTGGAGCCGTTGATTCTGCACAAGGTGTAGTTGGTGATACCGTAGGCGGGATGGCTGATAGCCAAGTGGTGCAAGATCTGCGGGAACAGGCGACCTCGATTACCGAAGGTGGAGCCGAAGCCCTTGGCTCAGTGACTGAGCAAGGTCAGACGGCTGTCGACGATATTACGCAAAATCTAGGACTATAGATCGAGGCGAGCCCAGAAGGTTGACCGCCCTTGGCTCTTAGGAGTGCATGTTAGAATAGTGCCATGAGCAAAGCTACAATCCCTGGTGGAACAGCGCACACACTACCGGCCGATTTAGAAAAATCGTTGGCCGCAACCGCAGAGATCACAAGTCTCTGGGAGAGCCTGACACCACTCGCTCGCAATGAGTTTATTTGCTGGGTCGAAGACGCTAAGCAAATAAAAACTCGTGCGAGGCGAATTGAACGGACAGTTGAAGAACTCCTCGACGGACAAAAGCGGCCTTGCTGTTGGGTTGGCTGCATTCATCGTACTGATAAAGCACCCAGTAAGTGGCAGCAAGCTGTGCTGATAGATAAGAAGCCGAAGCCAGCTGCTACGAAATAGTTCTGGAAACTTCCAGAGCTAACTTATTAAATAAGCCTCAACTCTCTTTGTTTATGTTCGGTAGCGGATTTTTTTTACGACTATTAAATTCCGCGCATAAACGGCGCGCCGGCTATCATGACGAGAGTCCCTAAAAACGAAAGTAAGAGAGCCGACTTGTAGGCCTTCTCGATCTGGTTTGTGAAGTATAGCAAGCCAAAAAACACGGCTATGATAGCAAAACTACCGAGCGCTACCCAGGTCACAATAGTGCCAATACTCCCCACTCCGAAGCCAATGCTGGCAGCTGATAAAACTAAAAATACCGATCCCAGAAGCAGTGCCTGATCATACGAAAAGTAGTGTGGTAAGCCCTTTACCCCGGCTATCTTGTCGACCTCAAAGTCGGGTATGACATTTTGAAAATGTACGCCAGCACCGAGCATGGCAGATGCCAAGATCATCCAGTAGGCGGGAATGAACGGGCTAGGATTACCCAATGCCACGAAGACCGGCAAGAGTCCAAACGAGAACATGTATGTCGCGATACTAAGTGGGCTATTCTTGAGACGGAAGTTGTACAAATAAGCACTCGCCAGAGCTGCTGCATGCACAAACCCAGCCGGTAAACTATACGTAAACGATAGCGTAATGCTAATCAAAAGAGCAGCGATTGATAAATTCCGTACTGTTGAGGCTTTTATCACACCGCTCACGAGTGGCTTCTCAAGCCTTTTCGCCAGAGCGTCGTCCTTCCGGTCTAGGTAATCGTTACACCAACCAACCGAGAACTGCCCCAGGAGTACGGCAGGCACCACGAGAAATATGCCACTTCGCACACCCGAGTAGTAGGCCATAAGTCCACTTATAGCAGTTACCGCCAGGCAGGGCGGCAAGTGGGTGGCGTTAAGCGCGCCAACTATTTTTTCAGTAATTGTGGGCTGAACTAATTTTGTCATACAGACAGTATGTCATAGTTTGATAAAGCTGATATTACTAAGCTAGTGCCTTGAGAATAAATAGTTTTGTTGAGCCAGTTATTCAATACGTCCTGACCGAGGAAAAGAACGTTGTCGGGAGATCTGCCGGATCACACGACTGCTAATCGCACGAATGCTCAACTTCAAGACTTGTTGGTTCACCGCTTTTCGGATTGCAGTTTATTCAAAACGTTCTCCGAACCCCAGGTGGCCATCAGGGATTTACCAGGTTCCTTCTCCGTGCGATGACAGGCTTTTGTCTATAAGCAACTTTTCATATCGAAGGATTATGGCGCCAATGAAAATTTTAGTTCGAGCTTTTGTGGTGGGCAGTATGGCAAATAGGCAGATATTGGGGATTCTTGGATAAATAACATGTCCAAGAGACCTGATTTAGATTACATCTAATGAATTATGGCAGGGGCATCATATTTATAGTCCACACCAAGTCAATGCCAAGAGTTAAATATCCATGTATTGACTCTCGGCATGGCTCAGAATAATCGCTACGAGCTAAAGTATGTACTATTTTCTATCTTCGAGTGCGTTAAATATAATACCGGCAATTATTAGCACGAATGCCGTAAGGCTGAGTGCGTTATTTTTAGCATTTCCGAGGATTAAAAAAACATAACAAAAGAAGCAAATATCCAACAAGCATTTTTTAGAATTCTCAGATTTTTTTTACTCATAGGTGTAATTTTAGTCCATTCCATATAAAAATCCAGCAGCCAAAGTGCTCATGGAATTGATTCTCAAATGCATGCAATTAGTTCTATGTGCAACACCTGAACCAGGGGCTACTAGTATACAACAGATAAAAAAACAAGAGGCTACCAAGCTTAATGAAGCCCCACTCCCCTAAAGTTGACGCCATTTCTAACATTCTATTGCTACGCTTCCCTTAAGCTACTTGCTAAGTCTAGTAAAAATTTCTTTGTTATCATTTGCGAATTTAGTAAAGGCAATTGCTGGTCTGCCTAGAATGTCCTGGACAGTGTTAGTCACTTTCCCCGCTAGCCCAAGCTTATTGACTAAGTAGATCTTGTTCATTATCGATACATAGTCAGCGTCTAGCCCTCTACCTATCATTCTTTTTTCAAATTCTTTGGTTGGAGGGTTGCTATATACAATCGGTCTCCCTAAGACTCCAGATAGTATTTTGGCTACATCGTAATAACTCAGTGCCTCTGAGCCGGTTAGGTCATAGGCTTTATTAGTATGGCCAGCTTCACTCAAAGTAACTGCCGCCACAGCTGCAATATCCCGTGCGTCTATAAAGCTCGTCTTGCCTTTGCCGGCTGGTACAAAAACTTCGTCGTTGTCTCTAATATCTACCACATGGGTGGTGGATAAATTCTGCATGAAGAAGCTCGGACGCAATAGAGTGTAGGATATGCCAGATTTTTTAATGTGTTTTTCTATGTAGCCATGTGGGGCAAAGGGGTTATATTGAATGCCCAGCAAGGATAAAAACACTATGTGTTGGACGCCGCTGTTCTTGCAGGCGTCGATGAATGGATATAGCTGTTTTGGATTGCCCATTTGCGGTGGGCGCATTAAAAAGACTGTCGAAATACCGCTTAGAGCACCCTTAAAGGTTTTGGGATTTTCAAAATCTAATACGACTGTTTTATTTTTACTTTTCGATTGAGATGCACTTTTATTATTTGTTACTGCGGCCTTAATGCTTATTTGTTTTCTATTTAGTTCTCGAACAATTTCAGTGCCCACATTTCCTGTAGAGCCGGTGATAAGTATTTGATATGTCATATTTAGATACCATTATACTCCAAATTTCACTTTTTACTCTAGCTCCGGAGGCGTCCTCTTCCGCTCGGGCATACTCGGTGCAATGTTCAGCGCGAGTCCTCGATCAGCGGAGCCTGTGATTTTCTCAGTAAACTAGCTGCTCATAAAAAAATCAGTACTCGTACTTCTTAGTCTTTCAGCTAGCTCAGGATTTGTACTACTACAATGTACTTACGGTAGGGTTGTTAACGTCAAAACGTTTTCCCACGATGTGCCACCGTCCACGCTCTTCCGGACGTTTGCGTTTGAGCCGGACATATATATAGTTTTGTTATCTTTGTTGCTTATTACGATCTTCGAAATTCGTTGCTTTGGATCTTGAACGTTGGTGATATCTGCAGGTAGTGCTCCAGTTGCGCTCCAAGTTGCACCCCCATTAGTGCTCTTGAACAAACTCTTGAGGCCAGTTTGCCAGCCGTATCCGATCATGGTATTGCCAGTTGGGTCGGCTTCGTCGTAGGCGACAACATCCATAGGTAGGCCAGACTTCGTCAGCGTTTTACCCATATCTTTTGAGTAATAGCTTTTTTGCGCCTTTGTCGCTCATGACGGAAACATAAAGATTGTTGATGTTAGCTGAGGGACCGTAGCTAGCCAATATCGATTCGCCCTGAGGCGCGCTTTCGTAGCTTTTCCAGCTTGCCCCGGCATCTTCGCTAATTAGCACACCGAGACCCTTACCGCCGGGCATGAACCTCGAATCCAAACCATAGAAATGCAAAAAGCCGATACATAAATGTACCGACTCTTTGCATGGCTCCGCTCACAAGTCACGGACTCTTTAATGGCTTAAAATGGGACAGATGGGACACTATAGGGCATATTTTGGATGTGTCTCAAAAGAACTGAAGACCTAGTTGTCGCATTTGGCTGTGTCAGTCGAAAACCTAAGAAGCTTGCGCGGCAATAACCTCTTTTACAATTTTATTCTTAACTCTAATGCTCTTGCCTCCTATCTTCAGAGATCCTTTGAGGATTCCGCTCCTGGCTACTGCTTGATCTAGGGGTACGGTAATTGCGCCTGGAATGCCCTTCACCTGTTCATAGGGAGTATTTTTAAGCTCCTTGACTAGTTTATGACGCGCTATATCACCCCACGCTACGGCGCCCACAGCAGTAACAATGCCACCAAATTTAGCAAGTGTCTGCATTACACCAGAGTCTAGGGGTAATAATGTGATCTCTTGTTTGGCAATATACAGATTGAAATATGAGATAGTGACAGCACCTTGGTGCATAACATTTTCTATTACCTTCACTTATAGAACTCCTTTTCGGTATTCGGTCCTAGTCTTTAATATTCTAACATTTGTACTTTATTATTGGCACAATTATTTCTTAGCTTGACCAAGGAGAGAAGCTAGGAACAGGTCTAGGAACTAGGTCTGCACTTTTCTCTGCTTGGTCTGGCTCAGCTGGATGTGCGAGCTTAGAACCTCGATTGTTGTTACCTCCACCGTGTGACTCACTATTGTTTTAGAGACTTCAACAGCTCAATCAACTGAGACTGCTGCTTGCCTTGTTCCACCTGTACTTCTGTGTTACTTGAACAAGGATTTTGCGTATGAGTATACATGTAATAATATTCCCCTACATGAGCAACTAGCCCATTAAAGTTACTAGCGGCATCACCTTGGGTCGTATTTGAAGTAGAGCGGTAAACTAAGCCTAATGAGCCACCACTACACCAATTAGCAGAGTCTCTGACATCAGCATACTTTTTCAACTCTGCAGATCCAAACAGTATGCGTTCAAAGCCATTATCTGTCTCAATGGTATATGTCAGTCCTGCTGGCTTATTTATATAAGGAAATTTTACACCCCAATGAGTGATTGATAGTGTCGATTCAAATTGAACGCTTTGCGATGGAGTACTGGTAGACGATGGAGTGGGAGTTGGAGAAGAGGAGCTAGTCTGCTCTGCCTGTTTCGGCCTTAGGGCAAACCATACAATTCCTGCAATAAGCACTACAGCTGCGATAATAATAATTACTTCGATGATCCCAAAACCTTTTTGTTTTTTCATGAGAGCTACCTTCTAAATTATTTTCAGTATCGCATGACTTAAACATAAGTACAATAGCAAGTTTAAGACTCTAAAAAGTGGCGATGTAAAAAGATTCGTCTACTACAACTGCACAAGGCGTAAAGATCCAAACTGCAAGGAGAAGTATATAAATGAAGATAAGCTTTGCGAGCTACTGCAAGTCTTTATTGAAGAGCATTATGAGAAGATCAAAATAACGGATAAACTTCGAGCGAGAATCGACAAGCATTCCCATACCACTAAGACAATATTCACTCACTACAAGATCGAACAAAAGCTTGATAACCCATTCGTTGAGTATGCAAGATATGTGCTTGCTGACGGCACCGATAGTGAAAGAACAGCATTAGCAACAAACATGGGTCCGATGCTGCAAATCAAGAATGGCGAACTTGAGTTCTTTGCAGTGTAAAATATACGTATGACAAAATATGACGAAACCAAGACACAACTGCAGCACGGATACTTCTTCTCGCCCGGCTTTTACTTGGGTTATTGGCGCTCACAGATACTACCTAATTTTAGCGCTGAAGAGGTTGCATTCAGCAACAAGCTTAGAGTACACCGAGAAGCATGGATTGGCGCACATCTAGCAGCCTTAAAGACGGAACTATCTGGTAAAAAATTTATGGTTGGTATACCAGAGACTGATCCCCCTGATGTGTTGGTCGGCAATTTGCATGACGTAACCACACTTACCGGAAGAGCTGGTCAGAATTTCAACTGGTTCCCTGTCGAGAATACGAGGTGTAATATTAGCGCCGGCGAGACACTGGATACTCAGATATTAAAAAAAACACAGTAGCCTATAAAGACACTGTGCTGGCGGTCTACTTACAGGGTTCGGAAATGATGCCAGATATGTAAGCGCTTTCTGATTCGTTACTTAAAGTTCCTGATTTTTATCCACATGAAGTAATAGTAATGGTAGAACTGCTGGATGGTGCGAACGCTGGGGTGCCGGACGGTACCATTGGCTTTGTCCAGGTCTACCCCGCACACAACACAATAACCATTACTCGCAGAAATACGACCGCCTATTATACGGAGCCCAGCGTGATGATACTCACCGGTAGAGGGATAGCGAGTGAGCCCACAAACTTGGGCTCGATTCGACTTATGCCACCGTCGCGATAATCAACTTAGCTCAAGTTATTTGCGAGTTTGTCGCGTTTACACACACTTTGCCAGTAACATCAAAAATAAAAGGAACTGAAGCAAAAAGTGTAGAAGGACAGATCTAGGGAACGGGTCTGCTTTTCCGCTGCTTGCTCCTTCAGGACGGGCTGGGCTGGGTTAGAACTAAGTTATAGGGGTGAAATGAAAAAACCGCCATTACTGACGGTTCCAACATTTGTACTTTGTTATTAGTACAATTCTTTCTTAGCTTGATTAAGGAGAGAAGCTAGGAGCAGGTCTTAAGAACTAGGTCTGCACTTTTCTCTGCTTGGTCTGGCTCCCCCTAGTAGGCTTGTTCCAGAACCAAGAAGTAGAGTTTGATTTTGACCTAAGCGAGCTTAAAAGCCTAACTTCTGAGCTTAGCTTAGCCCTCTAAAATAGTAAGAGGGCTTCCATTACAGAAGCCCTCAGCCCACGTAAGGACTTATTCCAGTATGCCTTTGCTCTTGAGATATTCCCCTGGGTCTTCAACCCCATTCTCCAAAAGCAGGCTGAAGGCATAGCCCGTAGCCTCTTCAATGGGCATTGCGGCCAGCTCCTCGCAATCTTCCTCGAACAACACTTCAGCACAAGCTTGAGCGAGCTGCTCACTGGTAGGCTCTGCTTCGGCCATTTCAGCACTTCCTTCCGATTCGGTTAGACTTTGAGCTTCCGCTATAGCAGCCTCTAGTGTTGCCACCGTGTCCTCAAGCCGCTCATTCCAGGCGTAGGTCAAGGCGTCTTCCAGGTCTTCCACATAGTGGTCAGTCCGTCCGCCGTCACGCCGAATTAGACCCATGTGGACAATTAGCCCTATTTGGGCTTTTCTGTAATCTTCACCCTCTCGCTGATTAACAACTTCCTCGGCAAGGGAGTGGTAGCGAATGGCTAACTCCCTAACTTCTTCGCTCCCAAAAGCAATCACCTCGGCCAGTTGGCCTCGCAATTGACTTAGTTCAGGGGTTTCAACAAAGCCCAGTGTTTCAGGCAGGGCGTCAATTGACTTCTGTGCTTCCACCTCTAAGCTCCTATCGGCTTCGGGTTGTGACACTGGCTCTGGTTGTGGCTCACCTTCCATTATCCCTCTAAGCTTTCTTTCACCCATTCAGCGACACCCTCAGATACCCTTACGGCTTCATGGGCTGTAAGAACAAAGGTGTCATATGAGTGCATTTTCTTAATTTAAGCTTCAATTTCCGTAAACATTGTTTCTGCTGTGTCTATTATCAAAAGCACCTCACTGGCATTATCTACCGAACCCTGTCAGTGAAAGGCAGAGGTAGCGGGCGTCATTTTTACGCAGGCAATAAGTCACTTCCTCAAAAGCTCATTGGCAATCTTTTCAGCCTCGGTATTATCGGCACAGGTTAAAAAGCGGTTAAGATTTTCATTTTGCGTTTCCTTTCTCAGGGTCATTGTCCTTCATTTTAGCCAGTGAGTAAATATACAACACGGTAGAAACGCCCAGCATTAGGTAAATACTAGTATTGAGGAGCTGGGGGAGTAAGGCAGGGTCTTTTAGCTTCCACTCGCTCGCAATCATTACGGTAGTAGCGGCAAGTAGCGACAGAGGGGAAATCACTCTGTAGAGAATGTGCAGCCAGTCCGAGAATATAGGGTATTTCTCTAGGTATGATTTGCCCTCTCTAGTAAATACTTTGCCTTTATAGTCTTTATCCAACTAATGCATTAAAAACTATACCTGAGATAATAAGCACAAATGTCGCCAGGCTTAGAGGGTTATTATTTGTATTACTAAGAATTAGAAAAAACATACTTACAGACGGTAGCCCCCCAACAAATATTTTTTAGTAGTCTTAGGTTTTAGTTGCTCATATATGCAATTATAGTGTCATGAATAGAAAAAAATAAGAGCCTGACAAATGCCAGGCTCTTATTTTTTCCTCCAATTCGAGTGCAAACGAAGGTTATTAGGAGCATCATTCTGCAGTCGCTCCACAATATCCGGCGAAAAGTGCTCTTTTGATCTACCCCTACCATCGCGACGCATTTCTCCACGTATCTCAAGAAAAACGATGCGATTCCTCACCCATAGCTTTGATCTTCCTAGTTGGTCTGCTATAGCGTTGACTAAGAGCCAATCACCTGCCAAAGGTACCTTCTCCAGCTCATAAATCTCCGCTCGAAACTGTTCGAGTACGGTTGGTGGGAAATGTAAACGAGGGACAAGTTGAGTGTCGAGACGTAATTGAGCTTGAGTATGGATTTCGGGCTTTTTCAGCCTAGCGCGCACCCAGTTAGTGGATTTACCTATCTCTTTCTCGATAGCTTCAGCAGTAAGCCATGTGCACGCCACAGGATAGAGTTCGAGGCCCTGCAAATACTTCACGACCTCCTTTGGGTAAAACCTGAGTGCTTTTCCGGTGAGTGGTGAACGCTTCAACTCAGCCTTGAACCCACCTTCTTCAAGTCGTCTTTCAATCCACTGCCGATCGAAGCCAGTTAGCTCCACGATTTGGTAAAGGTTTAGCTCAAATTCGGCCAATTCAGCTTCTTCAAGAACAGCCTGTACTCTTAGGAATACTCTCTTCGAATACAGGGCAGTTCTTCTGCTCCTCCGAGTCTCGTGGCGTGATGGACGTAACTGTAACCGCCTAATCATTTTACAGGTCCAGCCATATGAACGACCAAGCAACTCCGCAATCTCTTTCGCGGTCATAATCTCGGGCAGTTCACGTTGTGCTTCTAGTTTGGCACGCTCCTTGCGAAGCAAAGTTAACGTACCAATTGGCCAGAATTGTGTCTCTTGACCATTGTACAGCCGCAGTTCGGGCTCGAGCCCAAGGGTCGTGACGCGACGATAGACCCACCGTTGGTTTGTATTCAATACTTCGGCCAACTTACTGGCCTGAAGTGATCGATCATCATCCTGATCGTTCATCCTGGCTCCTTCAAGTCGAGGTTGTGCTGAACAGGAGTATTATCGTATGATTAAGTGCTCTCTACAAGCATAAGTAAACTGGCTCCCTCTAGTAGACACATTGCGAATGGCAAGTACGGACTATGATGAACGTAAAATAAAC
>Ga0105047_10001895_pt1 | contig 37576 bp, 36 predicted proteins | sample MAT04_FD_78384 | JGI IMG/M metagenome (GOLD analysis project Ga0105047, IMG submission 78384) | Freshwater microbial communities from Lake Fryxell liftoff mats and glacier meltwater in Antarctica - MAT-04 (megahit assembly) | ecosystem: Environmental > Aquatic > Freshwater > Ice > Liftoff...
CATGGGCCATTCAAGCGATGTGCACAAACTGGTGCTTGGCAACGACGGACTGAGTCTTGTGCCTATGGATTCCGGGGCCACTGCAGGAGACATCCATAAAAGGAAGGTCGGAAAAGGCACCGCAACGAGTCAAAAATAAGAAAATCTTCTAGGAAGACCGACAGTGCCCCCCCTCGACGCGAACATGAGAAAGTCCATTCCCACGTGCGTTGTTGGAATTGGCGGCTCGGCGGGCGCTCTGAATGCGTACAAGTCGCTTTTGGATCATTTGCCTGCCGACACTGGCATGGCATTCGTGATCATTTCGCATATGAATCCGGTCGCCTTCAGTCAGTTGGCACTAATTCTGGCACGTCACACGAAGATGCCGGTGCTGGTCGCATCGGCTGCCATGCCGATGAGCGCGAACCATGTTTTTGTAATTCCGGCCAACGCTGATCTCGAGGTTGAGGAACACAAGTTCAAGGTTACTTCGCCTCGGAGTCGACGCAACGCGCAGATCGATATTTTCTTCGCTTCGATCGCGGAAACCTTCGGCGACCGGGCCATCGGGGTCGTCGTCTCGGGTTACGGCGGGGATGGCACTGCAGGGTGCAAGCACATCAAGGAAAAGGGCGGCATCACCTTTGCGCAGGATAAATCGGCAGAGCTCGGTTCCATGCCTGTCCGTGCGCAGGCCTCAGGCTTTGTGGATTTCGTTTTGCCGCCGGACAAGATTTCTTCGGCGCTGATTGAGATCGGTGCGCGCTTCGCTCGTAGCCTTTGAGGTTTCATCGCTGATTGCCCAACGGTGCCCGCAGCAAACGGCCAGGCGAGGTCGATGACTTCAAAGGTGCCCGCCGCGAACTTCAGTTGATGGCCGAACCGCGTCGGCCGATCCGTCAGACCGGATGTAACGGCTGAACCACCAGGCGAACGCCTAGGGCGGTACATACACGGTTGACGGTGTCGAAGCGCGGCGCACTGCCGGGCCGCAAGGCCTTGTATAGCGCTTCCCTCGTGATGCCCGCCGCCTTGGCGATATCGGTCATGCCACGCGCGCGTGCGATGTCACCCAGCGCGGCGGAGAGCAGTCCTGCGTCGTTGGCCTGCAGGATATCAGTCAGGTAAGAAGCAATGGCCTCGTCGCTGTCGAGGTATGGCGCGGCATCAAATGCCGGCGGCTCGTCAACCTTGATTCGTGCGCTCATCTTCGTTTCCTCTCTCAGTCGAGCAGGGCGGCTGACGCCTTTGCGCGCCTGATGTCGCTCGCTGAACTCGGCGTCAATGTAATCGAACGATTACAGTCCATCAATCCTGCCCAGCCGAACATCCTGCCTAGCCGAACAGCCGGGAGCGACAGCTCTGGTCCCCCGTCAGCGCAGGCACTCCCGGCTTCGCCACCTCGAACCGGCCAGCCTGGAGCACCCGCTCCTGGCCGGGACTGTGAGTACGGCGCGGCACCCGGGAGTTGACCTTCGCTATGGCGCCAGCGCGGCTGACTCCTTTCACGGGGCTTGGCTGGCTCGAGTCGACCCCAAGCATTCGCCCGCGACGCCAGGCAGCCAACCGCAAAGCAGTCAGCCGTCCAGCTACCTCGGATCGGTGGTGACCATTCGCGTCGGAGCCTGGTACGGTTTGAAGGTTCAGAAGCGGCCTGGCCGAGGCCAGGTGAATGACCGCAAAGCTGCCCACCGCAAACGCTGGGTCATGGCCGTCCACCTCGCGACCCGTGAACACCCGCATGCAAGTCAACGCCGGCCACCGGCCCGGTGCACGCCCGGCGCATCGATTTCAGCCCTGCGGCGCTGCGGCGCGGTCGGCTGGGTGGTTTACGCCATCGTTGGTCGGCACGTTCTGGATGTCGAACGGGTTCACACCTTCCAGGCAGCCGACGTTGTAGCCGTACTGGTCCGGGTTCGACCGCCGGCGGTGGTGGGTGTAGATGCCGCAGTGGCCGCAGAAGTAGTGCCTGGCCGTGCCGGTGTTGAATCGGTAGACGCGCAGCGCCGATTCGCCCTGCAGGATCTTGATGCCTGCAAGTGGCACCGAAGCGACGATGGCGCCCTTGCGGCGGCAGATTGAACAGTCGCAGCGGCGCGGGTCGACGATGCCGTCGGGCAGCTCGAGTTCCAGCACCACGGTGCCGCAATGGCACGAGGCGCGGTGCCGCGCCTGGATGGCAACACCGCCGACGGTCTTCAGCACCTTGCGCTTCGCATGCGCCGCTCAGCGCTTGTTGCGCAGGCCGTCCAGTGCGCGGCGAGATCACCCAGCCCACTGCCCAGGCCACCCAGCATCGCACCCAGGTCACCCTGAGGAAGCTGGCCGTTGTGGCTCAGTTTGTCGACGAACTGCGGCAGCATCTGCGCCAGCGTGCCCAGCGCGTCCTGCGGGTTGACACCCAGCTGGCGTGCGAAGCCGGCCACGGCGTCGTGGTTCAGCACCTGGCCCAGCGCATCCGCCGACACCGGCTGGTTGGGGCCGGTGGAGATCCACGAACTCACCGCGTCGCCCAGCCCGCCCTGCTGCAGCTGCTGCAACAGCCCGGTCAGGCCGCCGCCCTGGCCCAGCATGCCGATGAGGGCCTGCAGCGGGTCGGCCTGGCCGGACATGCCGGTGGCTTGTGTTCCGGCATTGGTGCCGGCGCTGGCGCCGAGCGCGCCGATGACGTTGTCGAACAGACCCATGTGTTTGCTCCCGAGGTAATGGCGTTCCGGCGTGCACTGTGCCCGATGGCCGGCCGCTGTCAAGCCGGCGTGCCTGCGGCGGACAGGCCCAGCCAGGCCAGCACGGCCAGCGGCGCGGTGTCGGCGCGCAGCACCCGCGGCCCCAGCGCGACGGCTGCAAAACCGGCTGCGACGGCCGCGGCCTCTTCGTCGGGCGTCAGGCCGCCCTCGGGGCCGCTGAGCGTGAGCACGCGGCGCACGCCGGCCCAGGGCAGGGTAGGCAGCGGCCGCGCGCCGGGCCGCAGGCTGAGCACCAGGCGCAGCGTGCCGCCGGCCGCGCCCAAGCCGCCCAGCCAGCCGGGGAAATCCTGCACCGGCGCCACCACCGGCACGCGGGCGCGACCGCACTGCTCGCAGGCCGCCACGGCGATGGCCTGCCAGTGCGCCTGCTTGCGCGTGGCGCGTTCGCCAGCCAGCCTGAGCACCGAACGGGTGGTCATCAGCGGCTGGACGGTGGCCACGCCGAGTTCGCTGGCCTTCTCGACCAGCGCATCCATGCGCTCGTTGGCCGGCATGCCCAGGGCCAGCGTCACGGCCAGCGGCAGCTCGCTGCCCACCGGCTGCGGCGCGCCCACGTGCACACGCACCTCGCTGCGGCCCATCGCCAGCACGGTGGCCGGCCAGTCTTGCCCCAAGCCGTCGAAGAGCTGCAGCGTGTCGCCGGGCTGCACACGACGCACCTGGGCGTGGCGCGCGGCGCCGGGCGGCAGCGTGAGTTCGGTGCCGGCGGCCAGCGGCGTGTCGATGAAGAGGCGCATCGTCATGGCTTCAATCGCTGTTCAGCAACGCTTCCACCGCCAGCGCCACGCCGGCCAGCGCCGCGTCGTGGCCGCCGGGCGCGGCCAGCATCAGGCCTACCGGCAGCGCGCCCGGCGCCTGGCAGGGCAGCGTGAAGGCGCAGCCGTCGAGGAAGTTGACGGCGAAGGTGTTGCGCAGCAGCAGGCCGTTGGCCTTGAAGAAGGCCTCGTCGCTGGCCACCAGCTCGGCGATGGGCGGCGCGGTGATCGGCACCGTCGGGCAGATCAGCGCGTCGAAACCGGCCAGGCGCTGCGTCACGCGCGCGATCCAGTCGCGCCGGCGCATCAGGATCGCCAGGTGCTCGGCCGCCGTGGCGCTGGCGCCGGCTTCGATGCGCAGCGCCACACGCGGGTCGAAGCGTTCACGCTGCGTGCGCAGTGCGTCGCGGTGGGTCGACCAGGCCTCGATGGCCGACAAGCCGCCCGGTGCGTTGATCTGCGATATCTCTGCCAGCTCGGCCAGCGGCAGCGCCACGATGGCCGCGCCGGCGGCCGACAGCCGCTGCAGCGTGCGCTCGAAGGCCGCAGCGACCGCCGGTTCCAGCGTTTCGAGCAGCAGCGTCTGCGGCAGCGCCAGGCGCAGGCCGGCCAGCCGGCGGGGTGTCACCGCCAAGGGCGCGCCGGCCAGCACGCCGTCGACGGTCAGGCAGTCGTCGACGGTACGCGCCATCGCGCACACCGTGTCGAGCGTGAACGACAGCGGAAAGGCACCCCCCAGCGGCGTGCGCGCCTGTGTGTTCTTGAAGCCCACCAGCCCGCACAGCGCGGCCGGGATGCGGATCGAGCCCCCGGTGTCCGAGCCCAGTGCGGCCACCGCCTGGCCCAGCGCCACCGACACCGCCGCGCCCGCCGACGAGCCGCCGGGGATGCGCGCCACCGCGGCGTCGCAGGGGTTGCGGGGTGTGCCGTGGTGCGGGTTGATGCCGACACCGGAGAACGCAAATTCGCTCATCGCCGTCAACCCGGTGAGCGCCGCGCCGGCCCGCTTCAGCCGGGCCACGGCCTCGGCGTCGGCGCTGGCCGGCGCTGCACCGGCGCGCAGCACCGAGCCGGCCATCGTCGTGCGGCCGGCGATGTCGTAGAGGTCCTTCACGGTCACCGGCAGCCCGGCCAGCGCTTGCAGCGGCCGGCCCGCGGCGAGTGCATCGTCGGCGGCCCGCGCGGCCGCGCGGGCCGCTGCGGGCAGCAGCGTGGTGTAGACCTGCGCAGCGGCTGGCGAGACGGCGGCGGCCAGCACTTCTTCGATGAGCGCCGCGTGGGCGCCGGGCTGGTTCAGGCGGGCGCGCAGTTCACGGATGGGGGGCAGCAGCAAGGGACACCTCGGTTCGGGCACGGCGCCGGACGCCTGCCCGGGGCGGCGCATTCTCGCGCAGCGCCCACGCCCCAGGAGCGTGGGCGGCAGAAGGTCGTCGGCTGCAACGCGCGAGAAACCGGCACCGCCGGGTATCACCTCCTGCGCCCAGGGGGCCAGCCCTGGGCTTGTCGGTGCTTCCCTGCGGTACTCGGTTTTCGCACGTTTCGCTTCGACGCCTTCTGCCGCCCACGCTCCTAGAGGGGGTCGCGCAGCGCGCGCCGCAGCACCTTGCCCACCGGCGACTTCGGCAGGTCGGCGCGGAACTCCACCACCTTGGGCCGCTTGTAGCCGGTGAGGTTGGCTTCGCACCAGGCGCGCACGTCAGCCTCGGTGGGCCGCGCGCTGGCCGGCGCCTGGCGCACCACCACCATCTTCACCGCCTCGCCGGCGCGTGCATCGGGGATGCCGACGACGGCGCATTCCTGGACCCCCGGCATCTGCGCCAGCACGTCCTCGACCTCGCCCGGGTAGACGTTGAAGCCGCTGACGAAGATCAGGTCCTTCTTGCGGTCGACGATGCGGAAGTAGCCGCGTTCGTCGACAACACCGATGTCACCGCTGCGCAGCCAGCCGTCGGCGGTCATCGCCCTGGCCGTCTCGTCGGGGCGCTGCCAGTAGCCGGCCATCACCTGCGGGCCGCGCACCGCCAGCTCGCCCGGCGTGCCCGGGGGCACCTCGTGGCCGTCGTCGTCGAGCAGCGTGAGCTCGGTGTTCGGCAGCGGCAGGCCGATGTGGCCGCTCCAGCCCGTGGTGTCGACGGGATTGCAGGCGACCGACGGGCTGGCCTCGGTGAGGCCGTAACCCTCGCAGATCGGGCAGCCGGTCTTCTCGAGCCACAGCCGCGCCGTGGCCCGCTGCACGGCCATGCCGCCGCCGATGCTCAGGCGCAGGTGGCTCCAGTCGACGCGGTCGAAGCCGGGCTGCTGCAGCAGCGTTGTGAACAACGTGTCCACCGCGGGAAAGCTGTGGAAGCGATGGCGCGCGAGCTGCTTCAGCAGCGCGCGCAGGTCACGCGGGTTGGGGATCAGCAGGCTGCAGCCGCCGATGAACAGCCCCAGCAGCATGATCACCGTGAAGCCGTAGATGTGGTGCAGCGGCAGCGCACACACCGTCACCGGCTGCTCGCCGGGCGGGATGCGCGCCAGCGCCGGCTGGTACCAGGCACGTTTCTGCACCAGGTTGGCCACCAGGTGGCGGTGCAGCAGCACCGCGCCCTTGCTCAGGCCGGTGGTGCCGCCGGTGTACTGCAGCAGCGCGATGTCGTCGGGCCCCGGCGTCACCGGCAGCAAGGCCATGCGGCGGCCGCGCGCCAGCGCTTCGACGAAGCGCGTCGCGCCGGGCAGCTGAAACGAGGGCACCAGCTTGCGCACGCGGCGGGCCAGGTGGTTCACCAGCCGGCCCTTCAGCGGGCCCAGCATGTCGCCCAGGCTGGCCAGCAGCACGTGCTGCACGGGTACGCGGTCCAGCACCTGCTGCAGCGTGGCGGCGGCGTTCTCGATGACCACGATGGCCTTCGCGCCGGCGTCCTTGAGCTGGTACTCCAGTTCGCGCGGCGTGTGCAGCGGGCTCACGTTCACCACCACCAGCCCGGCACGCAGGATGGCGGCCACGGTCACCAGATATTGCGGCACGTTCGGCAGCATCACCGCGACGCGGTCGCCGCGCAGCAGGCCGCTGCCCTGCAGCCAGGCGGCCAGTGCACGCGACAGGTCGTCGACCTCGCCGAAGCTGATGTCGCGGCCCATGCAGCGACAGGCCGGCCTGTCGCGGTACTGCGTGAAGCTGTCTTCCAGCAGCGCCACCAGCGAGGGGAAAAGATCGGTGCGCACCTCTGCCGGCACGCCGGCGGGGTATTGCTTCAGCCAGATCTTCTGCATCACCGCCTCGTTACCCCCGACGAACGATTCTGACGGCTGGCTGACACCCGTACATGAGGGGATTCGATAGCGGCCAGGCGCGTGCTTCGTGCAAGGCTGCCGCGCGTCTGCCGCGCGTCTGCCGCGCGTCTGCCGCGCGTCTGCGGCGCGCCGGGCCACGGCGCCCCGCGTGAGATCACGTGAGATCGCGTTGGGGCCCTGGCGAGCCTTCGGGCCCTACCGGACCCGCATGCGCAGGTTCAGCGCGCGGCGCTGCGGTCCGCCGGTGCTGGTTGGGCGCCCGCAACCGCGGCCGCGGCTGCTGCGGCCGCCGCCGGCGTGCTGTCGCTGGCCAGTTCCACCAGCCAGGCCAGCGCCAGCTGCGTGAACTTCAAGGCGTGGTTGGCCTGGTTGCCGAAGGTGGCGGTGGTGTCGTTGGCGGTGTGGATGGCAAAGTTGTAGCTGCTGTTGGCGGCCTCGAAGGGGAAGGACGCGACATAACCCCGGTTGTGCCAGGACGCATGGTCGCTGCAGCCGTAGCCGCAGGCGTCGTAGGCCACCGTGAGGTCAGGCAGGTAGGCGGCCGCGAGGTTGGCCAGGAACTGGTTCTGCGCCGCGTTGGTGTAGTCGGTGTAGATCCACAGGTCCTGCGCGCTGCCCTTGAAGGCCGTCATGTCGAGCTGCATCACGCCGACCACGCGGTCGGGCCGCGACGCGGCCGCGGTGGCGATGGCAGCCGAACCCAGCAGCCCCACTTCCTCGGCGGCGTAGGCGATGAAGCGGATGTTGCGTTTGGGCTGGAAGTTGTTGGCCACCAGCACGCGGATGATCTCGGTCATCCCGGCGACGCCACTGGCGTCGTCGTCGGCACCGGGCGCACGCGCCTCGATGTTGCTGCCGGCGATGCTGTCGAGATGGGCGCCGAGCACCAGCGTCTCACCCGTGTTGCCGGTGCCGATGAGTTCGAACTCCACCGATTTCTGCGCCCAGGTGTGCGTGATCTGCTTCAGGCGCCAGCGCGGCCGGCTGCCGGTCTGGGTGCGCGAGGGCAGCAGCGTGAGCCATTTCGTGCGCAGCCAGTCAGATGCCGCCACGCCGTGGGTGCTGTTGTAGCGCCGGTTCTGGAACGCCGACAGGTCGGTGATCGTCGACAACAGGTTGCTGGCCTGCAGCTGCGGCAACAGCGCGTTGACCTGGATCGGGTTGTCGATGGCGTAGCTGGGCAGCAGCAGCAGCGTCGTGTCGGGGTTCTCCAGCCGGTGCAGCGTGGCCAGCGCCTCGGCCATCGATTCGTGCTGCACGAAGCCGCCGCACTTGCGCAGCTGGCGGTGCACGGCCAGCGACAGCGTGGGAATCATCTCGTCGTCGACCTCGACCGCGTGCACCGCTTCGCTGGCCTGCTTCAGCTGGCTGCCACCACGCTGCACCGGCACCGTCACCGCGACCTGCGTGCTGGCCAGCGTGCGCGCGTTCGGCGCCACCTTCTGCAGCACGGCATGGGCGTCGCCGCCGATGGTGATCCAGGCGGGCGCGGCCAGCGCGGCACCGGTGGTGCACAGCGTGGCGATGGCCGCGGCGGCGGCTTGCTTCAGTAGGCTCGGGGTCATGGCGGTGTCCTTGGCGACGGTGCGGCGGGGCCCTCGTGGGGCGACCCCCATTCTGGAGCAGTGCGCCGCCGCCGCCGACGGGGGTGCACCCTGCATCCGTGGGGCGGGCGTTTGTCGGGCCCGGAAACGCCGAAGGGGGCCCAAGCCCCCTTCGTCCAGAAGGCCGCCAGGCCGGCGGCTACTCGATCGCCTTGACCATGTCCTCGACCACCTTCTTCGCGTCGCCGAAGACCATCATCGTCTTGTCCATGTAGAACAGCTCGTTGTCCAGCCCGGCGTAGCCGCTGGCCATCGAGCGCTTGTTGACGATCACGGTCTTGGCCTTGTAGGCCTCCAGGATGGGCATGCCGTAGATGGCGCTGCCCTTGACGTGCGCCGCGGGGTTCACCACGTCGTTGGCGCCCAGAACGATGGCCACGTCGACCTGGCCGAATTCGCCGTTGATGTCTTCCATCTCGAAGACCTGGTCGTAGGGCACCTCGGCTTCGGCCAGCAGCACGTTCATGTGGCCCGGCATGCGGCCGGCCACCGGGTGGATGGCGTATTTGACGCTGATGCCCTTCTCGGTGAGCTTGGACGCGAGTTCCTTCACCGCGTGCTGCGCGCGCGCCACCGCCAGGCCGTAGCCGGGCACGATGACCACCGTCTCGGCATTGCCCAGCACGAAGGCGGCGTCGTCGGCGCTGCCGCTCTTCACGCTGCGCTGCGCGCCGCCGGTCGCCGCGGGGCCCGCGACCTCGCCGCCGAAGCCGCCCAGGATGACGTTGAAGAAGCCGCGGTTCATGGCCTTGCACATGATGTAGCTCAGGATCGCGCCCGAGCTGCCCACCAGGCTGCCGGCAATGATCAGCATGCTGTTGTTCAGGCTGAAGCCGATGCCCGCCGCTGCCCAGCCGGAATAGCTGTTCAGCATCGAAACCACCACCGGCATGTCGGCGCCGCCGATGGGGATGATGATCAGCACACCCATCGCGAAAGCGATGGCCAGCATGGCAAAAAACGCCGGCCAGCTTTCGGTGAATGCGAAGACCATGCCCAGGGCCAGCATCGACAGGCCCAGCACGAGATTGATCTTGTGCTGGCCCGCGAAGGTGACCGGCGCGCCCCGGAAGAGGCGGAACTTGTACTTGCCGCTGAGCTTGCCGAAGGCGATGACCGAACCGCTGAAGGTGATGGCGCCGATGGCCGCACCCAGGAAAAGTTCGAAGCGGTTGCCGGTGGGGATCTTCGCGCCCTTGGCGACGATGCCGAAGGCCCAGGGTTCGGCCACCACGGCCACGGCGATGAACACCGCGGCCAGGCCGATCATGCTGTGCATGAAGGCCACCAGCTCGGGCATCTTGGTCATCTCCACGCGCTTGGCCATCAGCGTGCCCAGAGCGCCGCCGGCCAGCAACCCGCCCAGCACCCAGGCCATGCCCTGCGCGCGTGCCTGGCCCATCTGGCTCGACAGCTCGACGATGAGCGCGGCGGTGGTGAACACGGCCAGCGCCATGCCGATCATGCCGAACAGGTTGCCGCGAATCGACGTCGTGGGGTGGCTCAGCCCCTTCAGCGCCTGGATGAAACAGACGCTGGCGACGAGGTAGAGCAGCGTGACGAGGTTCATGCTCATCTCAGTGCCCTTCCTTCACGGCGGCCGGGGCCTTCTTTTCTTTCTTCTTGAACATCTCGAGCATGCGCCGCGTGACGAGGAAGCCGCCGAAGACGTTCACCGCGCACAGCGCCACGGCCAGCACGCCCATGGTTTTGCCCAGCGTGGTTTCGGTGAGTGCGGCGGCCAGCATGGCGCCGACGATCACGATCGCGGAAATCGCGTTCGTCACCGCCATCAACGGCGTGTGCAGCGCGGGCGTGACGGTCCACACCACGTGGTAACCCACGTAGATGGCCAGCACGAAGATGATCAGGTTGGTGACGGTGGGGCTGACAAGATCCATGGCCTACTTTCTCTTCACTTCAGCGTTGTGCGTCATCAGGCAGGCAACGACGATGTCGTCGTCCATCGGCACCTGGAAGCTGCCTTCCTTGGTGAGCACGAGCTTGAGGAAGTCGAGCACGTTGCGCGCGTAGAGCGACGACGAGTCGGCCGCCACCAGCGCCGGGATGTTGGTTTCGCCGACCAGCGTCACGCCGTACTTGACGACGGTGCGGCCGGCCTCGGTCAGCGGGCAGTTGCCGCCGGCGGGCGCGGCCATGTCGACGATCACGCTGCCGGGCTTCATGCTCTTCACCATGTCTTCGGTGATCAGCACCGGCGCCGCGCGGCCCGGGATCAGCGCGGTGCTGATCACGATGTCGGCCGCCGCCACCTTCTTGGCCACTTCGACCTTCTGGCGGTCCATCCAGCTCTGCGGCATCGGCTTGGCATAACCGCCCACGCCCACGGCCGCTTCGCGTTCCTCGTCGGTCTCGTAGGGTACGTCGATGAACTTGGCGCCCAGGCTCTCGACCTGTTCCTTCACCGAGGGCCGCACGTCGCTGGCTTCGATGACCGCGCCCAGGCGTTTGGCGGTGGCGATGGCCTGCAGCCCCGCCACGCCCACACCCAGGATGACGATGCGCGCGGCCTTGATGGTGCCGGCCGCCGTCATCAGCATCGGAAACAGGCGCTGGTACTTGTCGGCGGCCATCAACACGGCCTTGTAGCCGGCGATGTTGGCCTGGCTGGACAGCACGTCCATGCTCTGTGCACGCGTGGTGCGCGGCGCGGCCTCGAGCGCAAAACTCGTGATGCCAGCCGTGGCCAGGCGCGCCAGGTTGTCCTTGTCGAAGGGGTTGAGCATGCCCACCAGGTTGGTGCCCGGCTTCATCAGGCTCAGTTCGTCGGCGTCGGGGCTCTTCACCTTGAGCACCAGATCGCAGGCGAAGGCGCCGGCGCGGTCGGTGATCTCGGCGCCGGCCGCGGCATAGGCCTCGTCGGTGGCGCTGGCGGCCACGCCGGCACCGTGCTGCACGCGCACGGTGTGGCCCTGGGCCTTGAGCTTCTTCGCCGTCTCGGGCGTGACTGCGACACGGGTTTCCCCCGCCGCGGATTCGAGCGGAACCCCTATGAGCATGTACGCCTCCTAGCGTTTCGTCCTTCTTGTGGGCGAGCGAAGCTACCACAAACCGGCCCGCTGCCAGGGTGCGCTGTGTCAAGCTGCGCGCTGCCTAGAATCGGCCGACGATGCCCGAAGCCCTCCTGCCCACGCACTGCGACGTGCTCGTCATCGGCGCCGGCCCGGCCGGTAGCGCCTGCGCGCAGACGCTGGCACGCGCCGGCCTCGACGTGCTGCTTGTCGACCAGCACAACTTCCCGCGCGACAAGGTCTGCGGCGACGGCCTCATCCCCGACACCCACGCCGCGCTGAAGCGCCTGGGCGTCTACGAAGAGGTGGCGGCGCTGGCGCAGCCCGTGCAGCACGTGCGCTGCGTCGGGCCGCGTGGCGGCCAGGTCGACGTGCCCGGCTCACTGAGTGTGCTGCCGCGCAAGGTGCTCGACCACGTGCTGGTGCGTGCCGCCGAAGGCGCCGGCGCCCGGCTGCTGACGCCGCTGCGCTTCGAATCCCCCTTGCTCGACGGCGAGCGCGTGGTGGGGGCTGCTTTCAAGGCGCCCGACCGCGGCGAAGGCGGCCGGCACGAGATCAGCGCGCGCTGGGTGGTGCTCGCAACCGGCGCCGTGCCGCAAGGGCTGACGGCCGCCGGGCTGTGCGAGCGCCACACGCCCAGCGGCGTGGCGCTGCGCGGCTACGTGCACTGCCCGGCACTGGTGGGGCAGATCACGCAGCTGCAGATCGTCTGGCACAAGCGCCTGCGCGGCGGCTACGGCTGGATCTTCCCGGCGCCCGGCGGCGTCTTCAACATCGGCGCCGGCCTCACCGGCAGCTACCGCGTCGAGCAGGGCAAGGGCCGCAAGCGCGAGATGAACCTGCGCGAGATGTTCGACGCCTTCTGCGCGGTCTACGCCCCTGCGGCCACGCTGATGCAGCAGGGCACGCTGCAGGGCGAGATCAAGGGCGCGCCGCTGCGCTGCAGCCTGCGCGGTGCGCGCTGGTCGCGCCCCGGCCTGCTGGTGGCCGGCGAGGCCGCCGGCACCACCTACGCCTTCACGGGCGAAGGCATCGGCAAGGCGCTGGAAAGCGGCCTGCTGGCGGCCGACGCGCTGCTGCACGATCGCCAGGCCGCCGACGCCGCGGTGCAGCAGCGCCACGAAGCCGGCCTGCACGCGTTGCAGCCGAAGTTCGACCTCTACGACATGGCCAGCCGCGTCAACGAACACCCCTGGCTGGCCGACCTGGTGATCTGGCGCGCGCAGCGCAGCCCGCGCATCCTGCGCCGCATGAGCGGCGTGCTGGAAGAGACGCAGAACCCGGGCCGCCTGTTCACCCTGACCGGCCTGCGCAAGCTGATGTTCGAATGACACCGATGAACCAGGAGTCCCCATGCCGCGCTCTGCCCGCTTGAACTTTTCGCCCCCGGCCCTGGCCTTGCTGCTCGCCGCCTGTGGCGGTGGCGGGGGCGACGCCGGCGTCCAGCCACCGGTGGTGACCCTGTCCACCACCACCAGCGTGAAGTACGGCGAGACGATGCTGGTCACGCTGACCGGCACGCGGCTCGACCAGGCGCTGACGCTCGAATCCACCGGCTGCCGCAACTTTGCGCGCAGCAGCACGGCGCCCAACGTCAGCAGCGCGACCACGGCCTACTACACCTGCACCACCTCGGGCACCGGCGCGCGCGCGGTCACCGTGTCCGGTGCCGGCCAGACGGTGGCCAGCGTGCCCTTCACGGTGCCCGTGCCGCAGGTGAGCATGGTTATCGAGAGCGGCATCACCACGCTAGGCACGCTGGTCTTCACCTTGGCGCCCGACGCGGCGCCGCGCACGGTCGACAACTTCCTGGCCTACGTGAAGAGCGGGTTCTACAACGGGCTGGTGTTCCACCGCCACGGGCGTTTCGACAACGGCAGCACCTTCGTGCTGCAGGGCGGGGGATACACCGCGGTGAGCAGCGCGGTGGCCTTCCCAGCGGCCAAGCCGGCCAGCGCGCCGATCCCTCTGGAGGTGGGGCGCGGGTTGTCGAACCTGCGCTTCACGCTTGCGATGGCTCGGCTGTCCGCGCCCGACACGGCAACCTCCGAGTTCTTCATCAACACCGCGAACAACGCGTCGATCCTGGACCCGAGCGCGACCAGCGCGGGTTATGCCGTGTTCGGCAATGTGACCGGCGGCTTGGCGCTGGTCGATGCGATGGTCGCCGCGCCATGCAACCGGTCGCCCCGGAACTTCGACTTCGACCCGCGGCAGCCGCCCAGCCAGGACTGCGTACCCGAGCCCAACCTCGTCATCAGCGGCGCACTGCAGACGCAATAGCCGACACGCTGCCATGTGCCAGCTGCTCGGCATGAACGCCAACACGCCGACCGACGTGATGTTCAGCTTCGCCGGCCTGGCGACGCGCGCCGACGAGCACAAGGACGGCTTCGGCATCGCCTTCTTCGAGGACCGCGGCCTGCGCCACTTCATCGACCGTGACGGCGCGACCAGCTCGCCGGTGGCCCAGATGGTCAAGCGTTACCCGATCAAGAGCGATGTTGTCATCGCCCACATCCGCAAGGCCACCGTGGGTGCGGTGGCACTGCAGAACTGCCACCCCTTCGTGCGCGAGCTGTGGGGCCGCTACTGGGTGTTTGCGCACAACGGCGACCTCAAGGCCTACGCGCCGCGGTTGCACGGTGCTTTCCACCCGGTGGGCGACACCGACAGCGAGCTGGCCTTCTGCTGGCTGATGCAGGAACTGGCCAAGGCCCACGCCAGCGTGCCGCCCATCGACGAGCTGACCCGCACGCTGCGCGAGCTGCTGCCGCAGCCGGCCGCGCACGGCACTTTCAACGTGCTGCTGAGCAACGGCCAGGCGCTGTGGGCGCATGGCAGCACGAAGCTGTATTCGGTGCAACGCCGCCACCCCTTCACCGCCGCCACGCTGGCCGACGAGGACCTGAGCATCGACTTCGCCGCCCACACCACGCCGCAGGACCGTGTCGCCGTGGTGGCCACCGAGCCGCTGACGGCCGACGAGGCCTGGTGGCCGTTCGAGCAGGGCGAACTGCGTGTTTTTGTCGGCGGCGAGGCTGTCGCGGCCTGACGCGGCACCACCGGCCGGCGCGGCGGGCCGCCGTCTGCTGAGGCCGTCCACCGCCGCCGTCCACCGCCACGGGCCACAGGCCACGCCGGCCGATCCACCGTTCGCCGCGTCGGCCCGCCGCCGCTGGGGACCAGCTCCTAGACTGCCGCCCATGCCCACCACCCCCCGCATCGACTGGAGCCAGCTCTGGTACCCCGGCCCCAAGCGCGCGTACACCGCCGACGAGATGGCGCGTGCCGGCAGCGACGCCCCGAGCCCGACGCTGGTGGTGGCGGCCGGCGTCAACTTCGCCACCGTCGCCCTCGTGGCGCTGCAGCTGGCGCCGGCGGCGCACACCGCGCGGCTCACGGCCGCGCTGGCCGCGCTGGCCGTGATGGGCAGCGTGGCCGCGCGCTGGCTGTGGTGGCGGCCCTGGCGGCGGCCGCTGCTGCAGGCCCAGCTGATGGTGGCGGCGGCCATGCTGCTGATGACCTTCGGCATGCGCTGGCGCCTGCCCGAACGCGCCGATCGCGAGTCGGTGGCGCTGGTGCTGGTCATCGGCAGCGCGCTGCTGGTGGCGGCGCTGTGGTTCCTGGTCGTCTGGCGCGCGCAGCAAATCGACGCCCGCCTGCGTGAGCAGGCCGAACGCGAGAAGGCCATCGAGATGGCGCGCCGCCTGGCCGCGGCCCAGATCGAGCCGCACTTCCTGTTCAACACGCTGGCCTCGGTGCAACACTGGGTGCAGAGCAAGGACGACCGCGCCGCGCCGCTGCTGGCCGCGCTGACGGGTTACCTGCGCGCCACGCTGCCGCTGTTCGACCGCGCGCTGCTGCCCGCGGGCGACGAACTGGTGGCCGTGCAGCGCTACCTCGAGGTGATGCAGGCGCGCATGGGTGAACGCCTGGCCTGGCGGCTGGACATCGAACCTGGGCTGGAGCGCACCCTGCTGCCGCCCGGCCTGCTGCTGACGTTGGTGGAAAACGCCGTGGCCCATGGTGTCGAACCGCAACTGGCCGGCGGCGAGATCGTGCTCACCGCGCGCCGCGACGGCGCCGCGGCCTGCTTCGAGGTGCGCGACACCGGCCCCGGCCCCAGCGCCGACCTGCACGACGGCGTGGGCCTGGCCAACGCACGCCAGCGCCTGGCGCTGGCCTGCGGCGACGCCGCCAGCCTGCGCCTGGAGCCCGCACCCGGCGGCGGCTGTAGCGCGCGCATCCAACTGCCACTTCACACGCAGGCCCCATGACCACCGCACTCATCGCCGACGACGAGGAAGCCCCGCGTGAACAGCTGCTGGCCGCGTTGCGCAGCACCTGGCCCGCGCTGCGCGTGGTGGCGGTGGCGGCCAACGGCGTCGATGCCTGGGACAACTTCCTCGAGCACGAACCCGAGGTGTGTTTCCTCGACATCCGCATGCCGGGGCTGAGTGGCATCGACGTCGCGCGGCGCATCGGCGCGCAGGCCGCCGTCGTATTCGCCACCGCCTACGGCGACCACGCGCTGGCCGCCTTCGAGGCCGGCGCGGTGGACTACCTGCTCAAGCCGGTGGATGCCGAGCGCCTGGCGCAGACCGTGGCGCGGCTGAAGCTGCGCCTGGCGCCCGCTGCGCCCGCCCCCGACCCGGCGGCGCTGCAGGCCCTGCTGGCGCAGCTGTCGGCGCAGGCGCGACGGCCGCCGCCGCTGGCCGTGCTGCAGGCCAGCATGGGCCGCGAGGTGCGGCTGATCCGCACCGACGACGTTGTCTACTTCGAGAGCGACAGCCGCTACACGCGCATCGTCTTCGAGGGCGGCGATGCGCTCATCCGCACGCCGCTGAAGGAATTGCTGGCCCAGCTCGACGAGCAGCAGTTCTGGCAGGTGCACCGCGCGGTGATCGTCAACCATCGCCACGTTGCGGCGGCGGTGCGCGTCGACGAGGGCCACATGCACCTGACGCTGCGCGGCCGGCCCGAGACGCTGCCGGTTTCACGCCACTTCCAGGGTCTTTTCAAGGGACAGTGAGCGGCTCGCGGCCCACGACGGTGGCTTAGCATCGACGGCACCCCCACGCCGCGTTCGCCGCCCGCAGACCATGCCCGCCCTTCCCATTCCGCGTTTCGACCAGTTCTACCGCCACTCCGAACTCACCCGCCTGCTGCAGGACTACGCCAACGCCGCGCCGCACCTGGTGCAGCTGTCCAGTCTGGGCAAGAGCTTCGAGGGCCGCGACATCTGGCTACTGACGCTCACCCACCAGGCCACCGGCGCCGACACCGACAAGCCGGCTTTCTGGGTCGACGGCAACATCCACGCCGCCGAACTGACCGCCAGCACGGCCTGCCTGTACTGGCTGCACCAGCTGCTGTCCAGCTACGACACCGACACGCAAGTGCGCCAGCTGCTGGACACCCGTGTGGTCTACATGGTGCCGCGCCTGAACCCCGACGGCGCCGAACTCGCGCTGGCTGACAAGCCGCGCCACATCCGCAGCGGCACCCGCGCCTACCCGTATGACGAAGAGCCGGTCGATGGCCTGACGGTGGAAGACGTCGACGGCGACGGGCGTGTGCTGCAGATGCGCGTGCCCGACCCGCACGGCCCCTACAAGAAGCACGAAGGCGACCCGCGCCTGATGGTGGCACGTGAACCCGGCGAATTCGGCGGCGCGTACTACCGGCTGATTCCCGAAGGCACGCTGAAGGCCTACGACGGCCTGAAGATCACCGCCAACCGCGACCGCGAGGGCCTGGACCTGAATCGCAACTTCCCGGCCTACTGGCGCCAGGAGTTCGAGCAGGTCGGCGCCGGCCCCTACCCGACCAGCGAGCCCGAGGTGCGGGCCATGGTCGACTTCATCACCCGGCACCCGAACATCGGCGCGGCAGTCAGCTTCCACACCCACAGCGGCGTCATCCTGCGGCCCATGGGCATGCAGAGCGACGACGACATGACGCCCGAAGACCTGTGGATGTACAAGCGCCTGTCGGACATCGGCGCCAAGCTCACCGGCTACCCGGCCATCAGCATCTGGCACGACTTCAAGTACCACCCCAAGGAAGTCGTCACCGGCACCCAGGACTGGGTCTACGAGCACCTGGGCGCGCTGTTCTGGACGGTGGAAATCTGGGCCCCGAACAAGGAAGCCGGCATCACCGACTACAAGTGGATCGAGTGGTACCGCGACCACCCGGTGGAAGACGACATCAAGCTGCTGAAGTGGAGCGACGAGCAGTGCGGCGGCCTGGCGCATGTCGACTGGTACCCCTACCGCCACCCGCAGCTGGGCATGGTCGAGCTCGGCGGCTGGGACAAGCTGAACTTCTGGCGCAACCCGCCGCCGCATCTGCGTGAACGCGAAGCCGCCCGCTTCCCGGCCTGGCTGCTGCAGCTGGGCCTGACGCTGCCCAAGCTGGAGGTGCTGCGCACCGAAGTGCGCGCCCTGGGCCCCGACACCTGGCGCTTGCGCTTCGCGGTGGCCAACGCCGGCTACCTGCCCAGCTACGTGAGCAAGCGCGCGCTGGAACGCAAGATGGCGCGCGGCACCGTCTTCACGATCCACCTGCCGCCAGGCGTGACGCTGGTCAGCGGCAAGGAGCGCGAAGACCGCGGCCACCTCGAAGGCCACGCGCCGAAGGCCAGCGCGCAGGCCTTCCTGCCCAACCGCGAGGTCACTGGCGACCGTGCGGTGGTCGAATGGGTGGTCAACGGTGCACGCGGCACGCGCATCGCGCTGACCGCCACCGCCGACCGTGCCGGCACGGTGCGCACCGAGGTGGCGCTCGATTGACCGCGTCCACCGGCAGCGACAAGGCCGTGGGCGCCGACGCGCCCACCGGCGACAGCGCGGCCGACGGTTTCGGCACGCTGTTCGAGTTCCTGCCCATCGGCGCCTACCGCTCACGGCCCGACGGCCTGATGGTGCGCGCCAACCCGGCGCTGGTGCGGCTGAACGGGTTCGAGAGTGAAGCCGAGCAGCTGGCCGGCGTCAACGACATCGCCGGCCGCTGGTATGTCGATCCGTCGCGCCGCGCCGAGTTCCTGCGTCTGATGGAACGCGATGGCCGCGTCATCGGCCTGGAGTCCGAGGTCTGGCGCTACAAGGCGCGTGAACGCATCTGGATCAGCGAAAACGCACACGCCGTGCGCGACGCCGCCGGCCAGGTGCTGTTCTACGAAGGCACGGTCGAGGAGATCAGCGATCGCGTGCGCGCCCGCGAGCGGCTCGAGCGCAGCGAGGAGGACCTGCGCGCCATCACCGCGCAGGTGCCGGGTGTCGTCTACCGTGTCGTGCTGCAGCCCGACGGCACGCGCCGCATCGACTTCCTCAGCGACGGCGTGCGCCGCCTGTTCGGGATCGGCCCCGAGGCCGCGGTGCAGAACAACCGCCTGCTGGCGCAGTTCCGCCACCGCGACGACCGCGCGCGTGTGACGGCCGAGATCGAGGCCAGCGCCGAAGCGCGCACGCCGCTGAACATCGAATACCGCGTCGTCCTGGCCGACGGCACCGAGAAGTGGGTGCAGCAGATCTCGGTGGTCGCGGCCAAGACGGCGCAGGGCCAGGTGCGCGTGGGCGTCATGTTCGACGTCAGCGAGCGCAAGTGCGCCGAACTGGCCCTGCTGCGCAACAGCGAGCGCTGGAAACTGGCGCTCGAATGCACCGGCGACGGCGTCTGGGACTGGGCGGTGCAGGAAGGGCGCGAGATGCTGTCGGCGCAGTGCAAGGCGCTGTACGGCTTTGCGCCCGACGAGCTGCCCGACACGCCCGACGCGCTGGACGCCCGCACCCATCCCGACGACCTGCCCGCGATGCGCGTCGCGCGCGAGGCGCACTTCGAAGGCCGCACGCCGACCTACGCCAACGAGCACCGCGTGCAGTGCAAGGACGGCAGCTGGAAGTGGATCCTCTCGCGCGGCATGGTGCTCGAGCGCGACGCTGACGGCCGCCCGCTGCGCATGGTCGGCACCCACACCGACATCACCGGCCGCAAGCAGGCCGAGGAACTGCGTGTCGAGCGCGACCTGGCTGCCGCCGCCGACCGCGCCAAGTCGGCCTTCCTCAGCCGCGTCAGCCACGAACTGCGCACGCCGCTGAACGCGGTGCTGGGTTTCAGCCAGCTGCTGGAGCTGGAGCCCGGCGACGGCCAAAGGCAGCGCCGCTGGGTGGCCCAGGTGCTGAGCAGCGGCCGCCACCTGCTGGCGCTGATGGACGACGTGCTCGACATCAGCAGCGCGCAGACCGGGCAGCTGCCGATGGTCATCGACGACCTGCCGCTGCAACCACTGATCGTCGAGGTGGTGGCGATGCTCTCGGCCGCCGCAACCGCCGCCGGCGTGCGTGTGCACGACGACACCGGCCACGGCCGGGCGCTGACGGTGCGTGCCGACCGCAAGCGCCTGCTGCAGGTGCTGAGCAACCTGCTCAGCAATGCCATCAAGTACAACCGCCCTGGCGGCTGGGTGCGGCTGCGCGCCGAACCCGGCGACGGCACGCTGGTGCTGAGTGTGGCCGACAGCGGCCCCGGTCTCGACGCCACGCAGCGCGCGCGCCTTTTCCAGCCCTTCGAGCGTGTCGGCGCGCAGCATGGTGCGGTGCCCGGCACCGGCCTGGGCCTGGCGCTCAGCCGCCAGCTGGTCGAAGCCATGGGCGGTGGCATCACGGTCGACAGCGTGCCCGGCAGCGGCAGCACCTTCCGCGTGCACCTGCCGGCGGCCTGACGCGGGCGCGGCCCCGACCTGCGGCCCCGACCTGCGCCCGCTACACGCCCTGCTCGAAGCGGAACACCGCCACGCTGGCGCGCAGGTTGGGCCAGCGCCGCACCACGCGCCCGGCTTGCAGGCCGAAGCAGTCGTTGACGGCCAGCCCGCAGCGCTGCGCCAGTACCTCGAAGTCATTGAAAGTCGTGACGCGGATATTGGGCGTGTCGAACCACTGGTAGGGCAGCGCACGTGTCACCGGCATGCGGCCGCCCAGCACGTGCAGCCGGTTGGGCCAGTGCGCGAAGTTCGGGAAGCTGACGATGCCGATGCGACCCACGCGCGCCGTCTCGCGCAGCATGCGTTCGGTGTTGCGCAGGTGCTGCAGCGTGTCGAGCTGCAGCACGACGTCGAAGCTGTGGTCGTCGAAGAGCGCCAGGCCTTCGTCCAGGTTGAGCTGGATGACGTCGATGCCGCGCTGCACGCAGGCCTGCGCGTTGGCGTCGGCGATCTCGATGCCGTAGCCGGTGCAGCCCTTGTGGTCGCGCAGGTGGGCCAGCATGCGGCCGTCGCCGCAGCCCAGGTCGAGCACACGGCTGCCGGCCGGCACCAGTTCGGCGATCAGTTCCAGATCGGCGCGTTCACTCACGGCGTCACCTCGGCCGCGATGCGCTCGAAGTAGGCGCGCATCACGCCGTGGTAGCGCGGGTCTTCGAGCAGAAAAGCGTCGTGGCCGTGCGGCGCTTCGATCTCGGCGTAGCTGACGCCGATGCGGTTGTCGACCAGCGCCTTGACGATTTCGCGGCTGCGCGCGGGCGAAAAGCGCCAGTCGGTGGTGAAGCTCACCACCAGGAAGCGGTTGCCGCGTGCGGCGGCGAAAGCACGCGCGAGACTTCCGCCGTGTTCACGGGCGGGGTCGAAGTAGTCGAGCGCGCGTGTGATCAGCAGGTAGGTGTTGGCGTCGAAGTACGCGCTGAACTTGTCGCCCTGATGACGCAGGTAGCTCTCGATCTGAAACTCGATCTCCTGCGTGCTGTAGGCCAGTTCCGCTTCGCGCAGCGCGCGGCCGAACTTGGCGTCCATCGCGTCTTCGGCCAGGTAGGTGATGTGGCCGATCATGCGGGCCACGCGCAGCCCGCGTTTGGGCACCACGCCGTGTTCGTAGAAGTGGCCGCCGTGGAAGTCGGGGTCGGTGACGATGGCGCGCCGCGCCACCTCGTTGAAGGCGATGTTCTGCGCCGAAAGGTTCGGCGCCGTGGCCACCGCGATGCAGTGGCGCAGTTTGTCGGGGTGGCGCAGCGTCCAGTCCAGCGCCTGCATGCCGCCCAGGCTGCCACCCAGCACGGCGGCCAGCTGCGTGATGCCCAGGCGCTGCACCAGCCGCACCTGCGCGTCGACCCAGTCCTCCACCGTCACCACCGGGAAATCCGCGCCCCAGACACGGCCGGTGGCGGGGTTCGGATGCATCGGTCCGGTGCTGCCGAAACACGAACCCGGGTTGTTGACGCCGATGACAAAAAAACGATCGGTGTCCAGCGGCTTGCCCGGGCCCACGAGGTTGTCCCACCAGCCGCGCTGGCCTTCGGCGTCGAGGCCGGCGACATGGTGGCTGGCGTTGAGCGCGTGGCACACCAGCACGGCGTTGCTGCGCGTGGCGTTGAGCGTGCCGTAGGTCTCGCAGCTGAGCTGGTAGTCCGGCAGCACGGCGCCGCTCTTCAGCGGCAGCGGCTCGCTGAAGTGCATCTGCTGCGGCGTGACCAGACCGAGGGAAGACATGAACCAACCCGACAAACAAAAACCCGGCGCCGCACGAAGCGGGCACCGGGCAGGTGTCCCCTCTTAGCGGTATTTGTTGAGCGCCCGCAATCGGAACAAATCGGCGCTGTGGGCGTGCAGTATAGCCAGCCGCCCAGGCCGCCTGATGCCGGCTCATGCTGCGTGCATGGACGCCGCCAGCCCCTGGTTCCACGGTTTCGAGGCCCGCGATTTTGCGCTCGAAGGCATGCACATCCGCGCCCGCACCGGTGGCCGCGCGGGCGCAACGCCGCTGCTGCTGCTGCACGGTTTTCCGCAGACGCAGGCGATGTGGCAGCGCGTGGTGCAGCGCTTGAAGCCGTACTTCCAGCTGGTGCTGCCCGACCAGCGCGGCTACGGCCGCAGCGCGATGCCGCCGGGCGACGCCGATCACGCCAGCTACAGCAAGCGCACGCTGGCGCTGGACCACGCGCCAGCGCCAGCGCCAGCGCCAGCGCCGGCATCGACCTCGAACACCACCGCGCCTCGCGCGCGGCGGGCCAGCAAATCGCCTGCGACACGCTGGTGCTGTGGCGCGAGCGCGGCGTGGTGGGGCGCTCTTTGAGCCGCTGGCGCTGTGGCAGGCGCAGTGTGCGGGCCGCGTCACGGGCCGCGCCGTTCCGGCCGGGCACTTCATCCCCGAGGAACTTCCGGACGAGACCGCGCCTGCCCTAATGGCGTTTTTGCCCCCTGAGCCGTACCACCGAAGCGCAGGGACGGCAGGTGAAACAGCGGTAACTCGGGCGATGGGGCGGGCGGCGGGTGGCTAGCATCGCCGCTCAACGCGGCAAACCCCAGGGCTCCGACATGCACGAGTGGCTGCACAGACTCGACCAGCAATTCCCGGTGCGCTACACCGTCTGGCTGCTGTGCGGCATCGGGCTGCTGCTGTTCAGCTTCACCTTCGTGGCCTTCGGCAGCGGCGGATTTGCTGCGCTCGCCTGCCTCTTCCTGGTGGGCCTGGGCTGGCGCGACACCCGCCAGCGGCGGCATTCGGTGCTGCGCAACTACCCGGTCATCGGCCACCTGCGTTTCCTGATGGAGTTCGTGCGCATCGAGATCCGCCAGTACTTCATCGAGGCCGACAACGAGGCCACGCCGTTTTCGCGCCAGCAGCGCAGCCTGGTCTACCAGCGCGCCAAGGGGGCCCCCGACAAGCGCCCCTTCGGCACCCAGCTCGACGTGCACGCCTCGGGCTACGAGTGGATCAACCATTCGATGAACCCCAGCGTGCTGGCCACGCACGACTTCCGCGTGGCCATCGGCGCCGGCGGCACCTCGTGCACGCAGCCCTACGAGGCCAGCATCTTCAACATCTCGGCGATGAGCTTCGGCGCGTTGAGTGCCAACGCGATCCGGGCGCTGAACGCCGGCGCGAAGAAGGGCGGCTTTGCGCACGACACCGGCGAGGGTTCGATCAGCGAACACCACCGCGCGCACGGCGGCGACCTGATCTGGGAAATCGGCAGCGGCTACTTCGGCTGCCGCAACGACGACGGTTCGTTCAGCGAAGCGAAGTTCGTCGCCAACGCCGCCAGCCCGCAGGTGAAGATGATCGAGCTCAAGCTCAGCCAGGGCGCCAAGCCGGGCCATGGCGGTGTGCTGCCCGGCCCGAAGGTGACAGCCGAGATCGCCGCCGCGCGCGGCGTGCCGGTGGGTACCGACTGCGTGAGCCCGGCGCGCCACGGCGTCTTCAACACGCCGGTGGAGATGATGTTGTTCATCGAACGCCTGCGCCAGCTGTCGGGCGGCAAGCCCACCGGCTTCAAGCTCTGCATCGGCCACCCCTGGGAATGGTTCGGCGTCGCCAAGGCGATGCTGGAAACCGGCATCGTGCCCGACTTCATCGTCGTCGACGGCGGCGAAGGGGGCACCGGCGCGGCGCCGCTGGAATTCACCGACCACGTCGGCGCGCCGCTGCAGGAAGGCCTGCTGCTGGTGCACAACACCTTGGTCGGCCTGGGCTTGCGCCAGCGTGTGCGCATCGGCTGCGCCGGCAAGGTGGTGGGCGCCTTCGACATCGCACGTGCGATGGCGCTGGGCGCCGACTGGTGCAATGCGGCGCGCGGCTTCATGTTCGCGCTGGGCTGCATCCAGGCGCAGACCTGCCACACCGGCGCCTGCCCGACGGGCGTGACGACGCAGGACCCGCAGCGCCAGAAGGCACTGGTGGTGGTCGACAAGACCGAACGTGTCTGGCGCTTCCACCAGCACACGCTGGAAGCGCTGAAGGAACTGGTGCAGGCCGCCGGGCTGCACCACCCCAACGAGATCACCGCCGCGCACATCGTGCGCCGCCGCGCCGACCACGCCGTGCGCCTGCTGGCCAACGAGCTGAAGTTCGTCAAGCCGGGCGAACTGCTGGCCGCCATCGAGGGCCGCGCGGCGTGGCCGCACAGCGTGTTCGAGCTTTACTGGCCTCTGGCGCGAAGCGACAGCTTCGAGCCCGTGCGAAGCGACAGCTTCGAACCCGTGCGAAGCGACAGCTTCGAACCCGTGCGAAGCGACAGCTTCGTGCCCGCGCGCAGCGACAGCTTCGAGCCCGTGCGAAGCGACAGCTTCGAGCCCGCGCGAAGCGACAGCTTCGAACCCGTGCGAAGCGACAGCTTCGAGCCCGCGCGCAGCGACAGCTTCGAGCCCGTGAGCGCCGCCAGTCTCGAACCCGTCGCGCGCACCGCAGCAGCCTGAGCGTCGAGACGAGCTAGGGCCTGCGCATGCGGAAACGTGTCTCCGGCGTGATTTCGAAATAGTCGGCCTGCCCGCCACCGCGCAGCACCGGGTGCGCCGCGGCGGTGTCGTAGATGCCGTCGACCAGCAGTTCACGCGCGATGTGCACCGCCACCACCTCGCCGAGCGTCAGCCAGGCCGGCGTGGGCTGGCCGTCGGCGCCCTGCAGCTGGACGATCTGCGTCACGCGGCATTCGAAGGCCACCGGGCTTTCGCCGACACGGGGCACGTTCACGAGCGTCGACGCCACGGGCGTGAGACCGGCGAGCTGGAACTCGTCGACCTCGGGCGCCACCATCGCGCTGCTGGCGTTCATGGCCTCGGCCAGCGGGCGCGTCACCAGGTTCCAGACGAACTCGCCGCTGGCGCGTGCGTTGCGCAGGCTGTCCTTTTCGGAGGTGCTGCTGAAGCCGACGATGGGCGGCGTGTAGTTGAAGGCGTTGAAGAAGCTGTAGGGCGCCAGGTTCAGCCCGCCTTCGGCGCTGCGCGTGGCCACCCAGCCGATGGGCCGCGGGCCGACGATGGCGTTGAAGGGGTCGTGTGGCAGGCCGTGGCCCAGCCGCGGCTCGTAGCTGTGCAGGTCGAGGTGCAGCACGCGCCGCCGCTTCAGGCCACGGGCGGCGCGGTGTCGACGAAGCTCGGCCGCGCGGCCAGCTTGTCGTGGAGCTTGTGCAGGTTCGGGTGGTCGGCGCGCCAGCTGATGTGCGCAAAGCGGAAGTCGAGGTAGCCCAGCGCCACGCCCACGGCCACGTCGGCCAGCGTGAAGTGGTTGCCGGCGCAGAAGGGCTTGTCGCCCAGCCCCAGGCTGAAGGCCCTCAGGGCGCTGTGCACGGTGCGCATCTGGCGGTCTATCCAGGCCTGCGACCGCTGTTCGGCGCTGCGGCCGGACCAGGTGGCTTCCAGGCGCGCCAGGATCGACGCGTCGAGCAGGCCGTCGGCCAGCGCTTCCCAGGTGCGCACCTCGGTGCGTTCGCGCCCGCTCGGCGGAATGAGCTTGCCCACGGGCGACAGCGTGTCGAGGTATTCGACGATGACACGCGAGTCGAACACCGCTTCGCCGCCGTCAAGCACCAGGCAGGGCACCTTGCCCAGCGGGTTGCTCTTCAGGATGGCGTCGTTGCCCCAGACGTCTTCGACGTCGAGCTGGCATTCGAGCTTCTTCTCGGCCATCACGACGCGGACCTTGCGCACGTAGGGGCTGGTGAGTGAACCGATGAGTTTCATGTGATGCCGTGCGTGTGGCTCGCGCCTGTGCCTGAGGTCGGTTTCATTCTAGCGACCGGCCCCGGCCGGCGCCGGGGGTGTCTGTCGCGTGAAATCCACGTGCGCCGGGCGCCCGGGCAGGCGCAGTTCGGCGTTGGCCGGCGCCATTCGCGCCACGACGCGGCCGCCGCGCAGCACACACAGGCGCTGGGCGCGCAGGCGGATCGCCTCCTCGGGTGAACGGGCCTGCAGCAGCACCGCGTCGGCGCGGCAGCCGACGTCCAGGCCGTAGTCTGCCAGGCCCAGGATGCGGGCGTTGTTCACGGTGACGGCGTCGAAGCACTGGCGCTGGCCCTGCAACGAGGTCATTTGTGCCACGTGCAGGCCCATCGCCGCGACCTCCAGCATGTCGGCCGAGCCCAGCGCGTACCAGGGGTCGAGCACGCAGTCGTGGCCGAAGCCGACGTTGACACCGGCGGCCAGCAGCTCGGGCACCCGCGTCATGCCGCGGCGCTTGGGGTAGCTGTCGTGGCGGCCCTGCAGCGTGATGTTGATCAGCGGGTTGGCCACCGCGTGCACGCCGGCTTCGGCGATCAGCGGCAGCAGCTTGCTGACGTAGTAGTTGTCCATCGAGTGCATGGACGTCAGGTGTGAACCCGTCACCCGACCCTGTAGCCCCAGGCGCTGGCTGTGAAAGGCCAGCGTCTCGATGTGGCGCGACAGCGGGTCGTCGCTTTCGTCGCAGTGCATGTCGACGCGCAGGCCGCGTGCGGCGGCCAGCTCGCACAGCAGCTTCACGCTGTCGGCGCCTTCCTGCGCCGTGCGTTCGAAGTGCGGGATGCCGCCGATCACCTCGACGCCGAGGTCCAGCGCCCGCTTCAGGTTCGCCAGCGCGCTGGGCGTGCGCAGCACGCCGTCCTGGGGGAAGGCCACCAGCTGCAACTCGAGGTAGGGCGCCACGCGGCGCTTCACCTCCAGCAGCGCGCGCACGGCCAGCAGGCGTTCGTCGCAGACGTCGACATGCGAGCGGATGGCCAGCAGCCCGCGCGCCACGGCCCAGTCGCAGTACTGCAGCGCTCGTTCGGCGATGGCCTCCTCGGTCAGCAGCGGCTTGAGCTCGCCCCAGAGGCGGATGCCTTCGAGCAAGGTGCCGCTGGCATTGACACGCGGCAGCCCGTGGCTGAGCGCGCTGTCGAGGTGGAAATGGGCGTCGACGAAGGGCGGACTGAGCAGCCAGCCCTGGGCGTCGAGGACCTCGGCATCGGCGGGGGCCGGCAGCGCCGGGCCGACGGCGGTGTAGCGCCCGCCTTCGGCCAGCAGGTCGATGCCGCTGCGGCCGTCGGACAGCGTGGCGTTGCGGATGACGAGGGGCGGCGGGCTGTCCATGGGCACTTTCGGGCATGCAAGGCGGATGCCAGCATACGGCCGCCGGGCGCCGCAGCGGCACGGCCGTGGCGGCTTCGTGCCAGGCCACACGCGGCAGCGCCGGGCGCTGGCCGCGCGGCCGGCAGGGTCGCTTGTCACGCTGTGCCATTGGGAGCAAACTGGGCTCGACGGCGCTCAGCCGGTTTGTCCCGAACAGTGCTTCCCACCGCTCTTGTTCCCCCTCTCCCCACTCCCCCGGTGCGTGTTCTCCCACCCTGCGGTTCTCCCGCCGGCGGCTCCGCTGTCGGCATTTCGCTCCATCCTCGCCAAGGAGATTCCATGAATCTGACGATCAGTGGCCATCATCTCGAAGTCACTCCCGCTCTACGAGAGTATGTGCTCACTAAGCTGGACCGCGTGACACGCCACTTCGACCAGGTCGTCGACATCACCGTATTGCTGACCGTGGAAAAGCTCAAGGAGAAGGAGCGCAGGCAGAAGGCCGAGGTGACGCTGCACGTCAAGGGGCGCGACATCTTCTGCGAGCAGTCGCACGAAGACCTCTACGCCGCCATCGACCAGCTGATGGACAAGCTCGACCGCCAGGTCGTGCGCCACAAGGACAAGACGCAGGACCACCACCACGCCACCGCCAAGCGGCTGGACGTCGCGCCCTGAGGCCTGGCGTCACGCCGCCCGGGCCCGAAGCCCGATGAGCACACGGCCCCGCGGGGCCGTTTTGCATCAGGGCAGCGGTGTTGCTGCCATGCCGCATTCCATGCCGAATCCACCCGTTTCGGGGCCGGTTGCCTTGTCTGCCCGTGCAACACGGGGTCTATGATCCGCCCTCTTTCAAGCAACAGCTTCTGTCACCGCCCGGTCTGCTGTCCGGTGCGAAGAGGAAGGCCCCGATGAACCGTCTCGCCGCGATCCTGCCTGCCAGCAACGTGCTGGTGAATGTGGATGCGACCAGCAAGAAGCGCGTTTTCGAGCAGGCCGGGCTGCTGTTCGAGAACCAGCACGCCATTGCCCGCAGCATCGTCACCGACAACCTGTTCGCGCGCGAGCGTCTGGGCTCGACCGGCCTGGGCCATGCCGTGGCCATCCCGCACGGCCGCATCAAAGGCCTGAAGAACCCGCTGGCCGCGGTGGTGCGAGTGCAGCAGCCCATCCCCTTCGACGCGCCCGACGACGAGGCCGTTTCGCTGCTGATCTTCCTGCTGGTGCCCGAGGCGGCGACGCAGCGGCACCTCGAGATCCTGTCCGAGATCGCCGAGATGCTGTCCGACCGCGAGCTGCGCGAGCGCCTGAAGACCGAGCCGGAAGCCGCCGGCGTGCACAAGCTGATTTCCGACTGGGAACCGCTCAAGTCGGTAGCTTGAGGCGCCGGCCGATGTGCGCCGCCGCGACCCAGGCCTTGCGCGGAGCCGGCTTTGCCGGGCCGCAGCAAGAGCCCCCCCGGGGGGCGGCGACCGAAGTGCGCCTGGGGGCCCCATGAAGCCGACCTCCATCAGTGCGGAAGCGCTGTTCGAAGCGCACCGCGAGACGATGCGCTGGGAATGGGTGGCCGGCCATGCCCACCCCGAGCGCCGCTTCGACGACGCCGCCGTGCTCGACGCACGCAGCGCCGCTGACCTGGTGGGCTACCTGAACTACATCCACCCCTACCGGGTGCAGATCGTCGGCCGACGCGAGGTGGCCTATCTGCTGGCCAGCGCGCCCGACGACATGGAACGCCGCATCTCGCGCATCGTCACGCTCGAGCCGCCGGTGCTGATCATCGCCGACGACCAGGTGCCGCCCGAACGCCTGGTGGCAATGTGCGACCGCGCCGAGATCCCGCTCTTCGTCACACGCGAGTCGGCCGGTCACGTCATCGACGTCGTGCGCGGCTACCTCGGCCAGCACTTCGCCGAGCGCACCACGCGCCATGGTGTGTTCATGGACATCCTGGGCCTGGGTGTGCTGCTCACCGGCGAATCGGGCCTCGGCAAGAGCGAACTGGGGCTGGAACTCATCAGCCGCGGCCACGGGCTCGTCGCCGACGACGCGGTGGACATCTTCCGCATCAGCCAGATGGACCTGGAAGGCCGCTGCCCCAAGCTGCTGCAGAACCTGCTGGAAGTGCGCGGCATCGGTCTGCTCGACATCAAGGCCATCTTCGGCGAGACCGCGGTGCGCCGCAAGATGCGCCTCAAGCTCATCGTGCATCTGGTGCGCAAGGAGACGATGGAACGCGAGTTCGAGCGCCTGCCCTACGAGCCGCTGAACGAGGACGTGCTGGGGCTGCCGGTGCGCAAGGTGGTCATCGCGGTGGACGCCGGGCGCAACCTGGCCGTGCTGGTGGAAGCCGCGGTGCGCAACACCGTGCTGCAGCTGCGCGGCATCGACACGTACCAGGAATTCATCAAGCGGCACCAGGCCGCGATGGAAGAAGGCGAGGGCGGCTGAGCCCCCGGCCGTCGGGTCGCGCCGGCGCTCAGTCGGGTTCGCCCAGGGTCGCGGTGCCGGCGATGTGCCGGCTCAGGAACTGGTAGGCGCGGTCACCGATGCTGCGGCACATGGGCTTGGACGCGTCGATGGCGGCCTGGAAGTGCACGCCGCCCCACAGCCGTGATTGACCGCAGACGGTCTCGAACTGCGTCCAGCTGTCGAAACTCAGCGTGGTCTCGGCGGCCGGTGTGACACCGGGTTCCACGCGCGACGAGCCGGGCGGGTAGGTAACCCGCCAGCCCAGGGTGTCCGAACCGAGGAAGCGCCGGCTGGCCTGCGCATGGGCAGCGCAGAAACACGACGAGCCCGACGGGTACTCCGGGTGGTCTGCCACACCCAGGTAGCTGGCCCACTGGTCTGCGGTCAACAGCACGGTGCCGCGCCCCGGGCCGCCCCAGGCCTGCACCCGGGACTTGCCATAGATATGACGCGCGGCGCTGAAGGGTCTGACCGCATCGTGCTGCCGCTTCTCCTTCCACACTGCGATGCCGCCGTCGAAGGCGGCCAGGTTGACGAGGAAGTCGTACTGCACGAACTGCTCCACCGTCCATTGCCGTGACACCGACAGGAACAGCGCCACGAAGCCCAGGCTTTCGATCTTGTTGTTGAACAGCTCGGCGCTCAGCTTGCGGTGGTCGTCCAGCGTCGCCGAGGCGGCCAGCACTTCGTCGAGTTGTGCCTTGTAGCGGGCACGGCCGCCCGGGCCGCGGGGGTCGCTGTCGCGCGGTGGTGGCACGTTGTAGGGCGCCGGCGTGCGGAAGGAATAGGGCCGCGTGAGCGCAAACTGCGGCGTGGCGAACTGCTGCGCCGCGAAGATGCCGTTGCCGCGTGTTGTCACGGCAGGCTGCCACCGCGAGGGGTCGCGCAGGTCGTAGGCGGTGTTGGCGGGTTCGTAAGCGGTGTAGTCGCCGTAGGGCAGGCGGTTGAACTGGCGGCCACCTTCGTTGCCGAGCTGGTTCATGCCGTCGTTCTGCCGTGCGGCCACCACCGCCATGCCGGCGGCGCGGCCGATGCCGGCCGGTGTGGCCAGCTGGGTCGAGGCCAGTGCCGGGTCCAGGCCCACCGAACGCAGCATGTCTTCCCAGCGGGCGCGCTCGGCGGGGTAGAGGCTGTTCAGGACTTGCAGGCTCGCATAGAAGACAGCGATGTTGCGGTTGCGGTCGGTCTGGCCTTCAGAGGCCGGACGCCGCGGCAGGCGCGAGTACACGCCCACCGCGCTCGCGTTGTAGGGCGCGATAGCGTCGAACATCGCATTCGTGATCAGCGTTGTCGTGCGCAGCACCAGCGTGGCATCACCCGGCGAGACACTGGCGAAGATCACCGGAACGACCGCGGGGATGACGACCTGGATGGGCGCGTTGCCGCGATCGAAGTCGAAGCTCTGGGCCGCTGCCGGCGGCAGCCGGCCGAACAGGGCCAGCATCGCGCAAAGGCCGGCACTCACGTAGGTTCTCAGGTGCATGCTGTTCGCCTCGTTCGAAACGCGGCACATGGCGGCCGTGATTCAAATGTCGAGGGCCGGGCACCGCTGCGTCAAGGCGGTACGGACCAAGAACTCGGGGGCGGAGAAACCCGCGCCTACTTCTGGCGGTGCGTGCAATCGGCCTTGGTGCAGCGCGCGTAGAGCGACAGCGAGTGTTCCTGCAGATCGAAACCGCGCGTGATGGTCACCGCACGCTGGCGGGCTTCGATCTCGGCGTCGTAGAACTCTTCGACGCGGCCGCAGTCCAGGCACACCAGGTGGTCGTGGTGCTGGCCCTCGTTGAGCTCGAACACCGCCTTGCCGCTCTCGAAGTTGCTGCGCGTCAGCAGGCCGGCCTGCTCGAACTGCATCAGCACACGGTAGACGGTGGCCAGGCCGATGTCGGCGCCTTCGGTCAGCAGCGCCTTGAACACGTCCTCGGCCGTCATGTGGCGGCGCTCGGTGCGCTGGAAGACCTCGAGGATCTTGATGCGCGGCAGCGTGGCCTTCAGGCCGCTGCTCTTGAGTTCGTCCACATGCGTCATGGCGGTTTCCTCGGTCACCACGGCCGGGGCCGGGTTGATCTGCGCGTCGGGCCCGTCGTTAGAATGCGCGCATCATAGCCAGCCAGGCTAAACCCCCGCGCGACACCGCAGGTCCGCCGCGCACCGGGGCTCACCCACCCTTGCCCGTGCTGCCGCCCATGCGCCGTTCTGTCCTTCTTTCCTGCACCCTGCTCGGTGGCCTGCTGCTCACGGGCTGTGAATCGCTGCAGCGCACCGACAGCCTGTTCGGCCTCCTCACGCCCTACCGCATCGACATCGTGCAGGGCAACGCCATCACGCAGGAACAGGCCGCGCTGGTCAAGCCGGGCCTGAACCGGCAGCAGGTGCGCGAGGTGCTGGGCACGCCGCTCATCGCCGACCCCTTCCACGCCAACCGCTGGGACTACATCTTCACGCTGCGCCGGCCCGGCGCCGAGCTGCAGCGCCGCAGCGTTGTCGTCACCTTCGAGAACGACGTCGTCAAGTCCATCGAGGCACCGCCGCTGCCGTCGGAACGCGAGTTCGTGGCCTCGATCAGCCGCTACAAGGACCTGCGCGCGCCCAAGCTGGAACTGTCGCAGGAAGAGCGCGCGGCGCTGCCGCTACCGCTCAAGCGCGAGGCTGCGCCCGCCGAGCCCATGGGCCCGGTGCGTGACTACCCGCCGCTGGAAAAGACCTGAGCCCATGCTGAACGTCGCCTTGGCCGGCGTTTGCCCATGCTGAACGTCGCCATGGCCGGCGTTTGCCCATGCTGAACATCGCCGTGGCCGGCGCTGGGGGCCGCATGGGCCGCATGCTGATCGAGGCCGTGCTGGCCAGCGGCGACTGCCGGCTCAGCGGCGCGCTGGAGGTGCCCGGCAGCCCGGCGCTGGGCCAGGATGCCGGCGCCTTCGCCGGTCGCGAGACGGGTGTGGCCGTCACCGCAAGCCTGCCTGCCGGGCTGTCCGGCGCGCACGTGCTGATCGACTTCACGCGGCCCGAAGGCACGCTGGCGCATCTGGCGGTGTGCCGCGAACTCGACGTGCGCGCCGTGGTCGGCACCACCGGTTTCACGCCCGACGAGAAGGCGCAGATCGCTGCGCACGCACAACGGGTGGCCACCGTCTTCGCGGCCAACATGAGCGTGGGTGTCAACGTCATGTTCAAGCTGCTGCAGCAGGCTGCGCTGGCGCTCGGCACGGGCTACGACATCGAGGTCGTCGAAGCGCACCACAAACACAAGGTCGACGCGCCCAGCGGCACGGCGCTGGCGATGGGCGAGGTGCTGGCCCGCGCGCGCGGCACCGACCTCGACAGCGACGGCGTCTTCACGCGCCACGGCCATACCGGTGAACGTCTGCCAGGCAGCATCGGCTTTGCCACCGTGCGCGGCGGCGACATCGTCGGCGAGCACACGGTGCTGTTCTGCGGCACCGGCGAGCGCATCGAAATCGCGCACAAGAGCAGCAGCCGCGCCAACTACGCCGACGGCAGCCTGCGCGCCGCTCGTTTCCTCGCCGGTCGGGCCCCCGGCCTCTACGGCATGGACGACGTGCTCGGCCTGACGTAGCCGCGGCACTCGATGGACGGCCTGCAGAAATTCTGGACTGCCACCGACGGCGTCGGCCGTGCGGTGGCGCTGCTGCTGTTGGCGATGTCGGTCTCGGCCTGGGTGTTGATCCTCTGGAAGGGCTGGCTGCTGCGCCGCGCCCGGGGCGACATCGCGCGCGCCGTGCCGGCCTTCTGGGACGCCGTCTCGGTCGACGAAGCCCGCGCCCGGCTGGTGGCCATCGACCGCGAGCGTGTGCTCGTGCCGCTGCTCGACGCCGCACTGGCGCGCCCGGCCCGCGGCACGCTGGAAAGCCAGGGCCAGCTCGAGGCGCAGTTGACGCGGCGCCTGCGCGACGCGCTGCACGGCGGCCTGTCGCACCTGCAGTTCGGCCAGGTGCTGCTGGCCAGCGTCGGCAGCACGGCGCCCTTCGTGGGCCTGTTCGGCACCGTCTGGGGCATCTACCACGCGCTGGCGGGCATCGCGGCGGCCGGCAGCATCAGCCTGGACAAGGTCAGCGGCCCCATCGGCGAGGCGCTGATCATGACCGCCGCCGGCATCGCCGTGGCCGTGCCCGCGGTGCTGGCCTACAACGTCTTCGGCAAATGGGTGGCGGCCTGCGAGGCCGAGCTCGAAGGCTACGCACACGACCTGCGCCAGATGGTGCTCGACGGCCCACGCTCGCCATGAGGCTTCACGGCCAAGACCTTGCGCGGATCCGGCTTCGCCGGGCCGCTGCGAGAGCCCCCCTGGGGGTTGGCGAAGGCGCGCAGCGGCAAGCCCGGGGGCGTCGTTGACATGGCTTTTGGTCGCCTCGAACGCAACCCCGGCGCGCAGCCGATGAGCGAGATCAACATGACGCCGCTCATCGACGTGATGCTGGTGCTGCTGGTGATCTTCATCATCACCGCGCCGCTGATGACGAGCAGCCTCAAGCTCGATCTGCCGAAAACCGAGGGCGGCGCGCCCAGCGACGCGCCGGCCTTCGTCGCGCTGGCCATCGACGCGCAGGGCCGGCTTTTCCTCGGCGAACAAGCGCTGGACGCCGGCCAGGAGCGCACGGCCATCGCGCAGCGGGCGCGCGAAGCCGCGCGCCGCGACCCGGCCACCGAAGTGCAGTTGCGCGCAGACAGCCGCGTGCCCTATGGCCGCGTCGCCGAGGTGCTGGGCTGGGTTCAGGAAGCCGGGCTGACACGCATCGGCTTCGTCACCGAGACCCCGACGGCAGCACCCGCCAAATGAGCTGTCCGGCGCCGCGGCGTGCGCAAGTCCGCTTCGTAGAATCGGCGCATGAACGAGAAATACGTCGCCGCCGAAGTTGAAGCCGCCGCGCAGGCGCACTGGGCCGCCATCGGCGCCTACCAGGTCACCGAGGACAGCTCGAAAGAGAAGTTCTACGCCTGCAGCATGCTGCCCTACCCCAGTGGCAAGCTGCACATGGGGCACGTGCGCAACTACACCATCGGCGACATGATGGGCCGCCAGCTGCGCATGAAGGGCAAGAACGTGCTCATGCCCATGGGCTGGGACGCCTTCGGCCTGCCGGCCGAAAACGCGGCCATGGACAACAACGTGCCGCCGGCGCAGTGGACACGCGCCAACATCGCCGACATGAAGGCCCAGATGCAGCCGCTGGGCCTGGCCTTCGACTGGAGCCGCGAGCTCGCGACCTGCGACCCCGGCTACTACAAGTGGAACCAGTGGTTCTTTCTGAAGATGCTCGAGAAGGGCATCGCCTACAAGAAAACCCAGGTCGTCAACTGGGACCCGGTCGACCAGACCGTGCTGGCCAACGAGCAGGTCGTCGACGGCCGCGGCTGGCGCAGCGGCGCGCCGGTCGAGAAGCGCGAGATCCCAGGCTACTACCTGGCCATCACGCAGTACGCCGACGAACTGCTCTCGGGTGTCACCGACGCCGCCGTGCCGCACTACCTCGAAGGCTGGCCCGAGCGGGTGCGGCTGATGCAGGAACACTGGATCGGCAAGAGCGAAGGTGTGCGTTTCGCTTTCACGCACGAGATCCGCGACGCGTCGGGCGCGTTGGTGCAGGACGGCCGCATGTACGTCTTCACCACCCGCGCCGACACCATCAAGGGTGTCACCTTCTGCGCCGTGGCCCCCGAGCACCCGCTGGCCGCGCTGGCCGCGCAGGGCAACCCGGCGCTGGCTGCCTTCATCGAGGAATGCAAGAAGGGCGGCACCACCGAGGCCGAGCTGGCGCTGCGCGAAAAGGCCGGCATGCCGCTGGGCCTGCACGTCACGCACCCGCTCACGCTGGCCCAGGTGCCGCTGTGGGTGGGCAACTACGTGCTGATGGGCTACGGCGACGGCGCCGTGATGGGCGTGCCGGCGCACGACGAACGCGACTTCGCCTTCGCCAAGAAGTACGGCATCGACATCCTGCAGGTCGTTCATGTCGACGGCGAAACCTATGACTACGAGCGCTGGCAGGACTGGTACGCCGACAAGTCGCGCGGCGTCACCATCAACTCGGGCAACTACAGCGGCCTGGGCCACAAGCTGGCGGTGGACGCCATCGCCGCCGCGCTGGCCGGCAAGGGCCTGGGCGAGAAGAAGACCACCTGGCGCCTGCGCGACTGGGGCATCAGCCGCCAGCGCTACTGGGGCACGCCGATCCCGATCATCCATTGCGACGGCAGCACCGAGCCGGGTCGCGAGCGGCCCGGGTGTGGCAGCGTGCCCGTGCCCGAAGCCGACCTGCCCGTCATGCTGCCCGAAGACCTGGTGCCCGACGGCAGCGGCAACCCGCTGAACAAGTGCGCGTCCTTCCTGAACGTGGCCTGCCCGCAATGCGGCCAGCCGGCGCGGCGCGAGACCGACACCATGGACACCTTCGTCGACAGCGCCTGGTACTACATGCGCTACTGCAGCCCCGGCAGCGACGACAAGATGGTCGATGCGCGCAACGACTACTGGATGCCTATGGACCAGTACATCGGCGGCATCGAGCACGCCGTGCTGCACCTGTTGTACGCGCGCTTCTGGACCAAGGCCATGCGCGACATCGGCCTGGTGAAGTTCAGCGAGCCCTTCACCAGGCTCTTCACGCAGGGCATGCTGCTCAACGAGAGCTTCTACCGTGAGGAAGCCGGCAGCAAGAAGCGCTGGTTCTACCCGAGCGAGGTCGAGGTGCAGTACGACGACCGCGGCGCGCCGATCTCGGCCACGGCCCGCGCCGACGGGCTGCCGGTGAGCCTGGGCGGCATCGAGAAGATGTCGAAGAGCAAGAACAACGTCGTCGAGCCCAAGGACATCATCGCCAGGTTCGGTGCCGACACGGCGCGCTTGTTCACGATGTTCGCCGGCCCGCCCGACCAGAGCGCGGCCTGGTCCGACAGCGGCGCCGAGGGTTCCTTCCGTTTCCTGCGCCGGCTCTGGAACAGCGGCGTGAAGATCGCGCCGCGCCTGGCCGCTGCCACAGACGGCTTCGATGGCGCCAGCCCCGCCGCCGGCGCGCTGCGCCGAGAGACGCACCTGCTGCTGCGCCAGGTCAGTGCCGACTACGACCGCCTGCAATACAACACCGTGGTCTCGGGCGCGATGAAGATGCTGAACGCCATCGACGACGCCCAGCTCGCCGACACGCGCGCCGACGCGGCCGTCTTGAACGAGGCCTTCGGCATCCTGCTGCGCACGCTCTACCCGGCCGCGCCGCACATCGCACACGCGCTGTGGAGCGATCTGGGTTACGCGCAGGCCCATGGCGAGATCATCCACGCGCCCTGGCCGCAGGTCGACGAGGCCGCGCTGGCGCAGGACGAGATCGAGCTGATGCTGCAGGTGAGTGGCAAGCTGCGCGGTGCCATCCGCGTGCCCGCGGGTGCCGAGCGCCACGCCATCGAGGCCGCGGCGCTGGCGGCGCCCGAGTTCATCCGCTTCGCCGAAGGCAAGTCGGTGAAAAAGGTGGTCATCGTGCCGGGCCGGCTGGTGAACGTCGTTGTCTGACGCGGCCCGGGACGGGCGGCGCGCTGCGCTGCTGCTGGCCGCCGGCCTGCTGGGCGGCTGCGGCTTCGCGCTGCGGCGACCGCCGCGGCTGGCCTTCCAGAGCATCGCGCTCGTCGGCTTTGCGCCGCGCTCGCCGCTGGCCGAAGAACTGCGGCGCGAAATGCGCAGCCAGGTGCAGGTGCTCGACGACCCCGCCAAGGCCCAGGTGGTGCTGCAGGCGCTGGACGACGCGCGTGAGCGCAGCGTCGTGGCCAGCACCGCCGCGGCGCAGGTGCGTGAACTGCAGCTGCGGCTGAAGTTCAACTTCCGCGCCCACACGCCCGGTGGGCGCGAGCTGATCCCGCGTGTCGAACTGCTGCTCAAGCGCGACCTCAGCTACAGCGAGACCCAGGC